>Ga0079224_100006226_pt1 | contig 15793 bp, 15 predicted proteins | sample Stecom2015_FD_80414 | JGI IMG/M metagenome (GOLD analysis project Ga0079224, IMG submission 80414) | Agricultural soil microbial communities from Utah to study Nitrogen management - Steer compost 2015 | ecosystem: Environmental > Terrestrial > Soil > Agricultural land | place: USA: Utah...
TGCCCATTCGTTTGTTGGTCTTTGTCCCCAACCCTTTAACTTAAGTTTGTTGCCGTTAATAAAGAATCCTTGGTCAAACGTAAACTCGAATGTGCGAATTCCAAGTGGTGTATCGACCGAGTCTGTTGTCTTTTCATTTAATCGTAACTTCGTTCGCACTGTATACAAATATGGATACTGTGGTGACCAGCGATGGGGATTTTTCACAGTCTCTGAAGTTTTAAATACAAACATTTCACCTGATTGTAGTTGTTTCTTGTCCTCCATGGTTTGAATAACTACACCATCTTGGTCGAGTATTTCCGCAATAAAATGTACTTCTTTGTTGGTGTCATACTCATTCGCCACTTCTGCTTCAACGGTTACTTTTGCAGAGTTCTCTGTTATGTTTGAAGCGTATACATATGTTCCTTGAGTTTTTAAATAACTGTATAAAGGAAGTGTAATATGCAAACGGTCCTTGAGATGAAGGAAAACATTTCGATATATTCCACCATGTGTCGGATGCCAATGAGAGTCATGCCAACTAAGTACATCATCCGTACCTTCCGCTTTGTAAGGGAACGTATTATCAACCATAATTGCTAAAACATTTTCCTCATCCCCAAAATGCACATGAGGAGTTAGGTCATACCCAAACGGAATAAATCCGTTTTCATATTTTCCAGCTAATTTCGTACCGTTGATATATACATCCGCAGCTTGTCTAATCCCTTCAAATTCTATAAAAACTTTTTTATCTTGATCTTCTTGATTTAATTTAAAATATTTTCTATACCAGGTCCTTCCAGTGAACATACTCCGTTCACCGTTATGTCCACCTTCCATGTAATTATCGAAAGTATCGATATCATTAAATGTGTGTGGCGCACTAACTAACTCCCAATCAGAATCATCAAAATCAATCTGACATGCCCCTTCTACATCTGACTTTTTGAATTTCCATCCTACGTTAAAATTAAACTTGTTCTCATAGTTCCTAACCGAATCATCTTTTTCAATCCCAACAGGTACCAGATTTTCAGTCAAAACGTTTCCCTCCCCTTCATGAAATATACTAATATACAAATGGTAAACCCTTTCATTTAGCTTCATTCTACTCTATAAATCTGAAATAGTCGTTAACTCAGATAGTCAACATTTATTCAAAACTTGACTCAAATGATTATATTTTACGGTTTCAAAAAGCGCCTTCTCCTTCTTAAATAAGGTTGTAATCGCAAACTTTTTTAGTATCGATACAATGTATTTTCGCTTCAAATGGACGTTTTTCTAACTGTATTCGAGTGCAAAAATATAATACTGCTTAAGATGATTAGATGTTTGAAGTTGTTAAGGGGCAGTTGTTTTTTAAGCCTCCTCGAGAGCGAAAACCATTCGATTCCCGTAGGTGCCGAGCGCCCGCACTCCAGGCGTTTTACTAATAACAACAATCTACTAGAAAAAAGATGTATATAAAAAGCTTTCGTTAAAGTCAAAAGAACATGAGAAGTTTCACGTAGAAATCGTAAATTAACCGTTAAAAATTGATGTATGTTAGAATACTAAAAATAACATTTTAAAATGTGAAAAGAGGCGATAACATGTTTGACAAAATAAAAAGGCAACTAAGAAATATCGCACGTGGAAGCAGTAGTAGAAGGCAGTGGTACTACGGCGGGAGTAGCACTAAAAAGAGAAACCGTTATTATGGAGGTAGTAGTAGTAAAAAAAGACATCGTTACTATGGTGGAAGTAGTAGTAAGAGATTCGGTTACTTCCGCGGAAGTAGCAGCAGGAGACATAAATATAATCCTATGAGCGGTAGTAAACGTTATAAACGAAGAAGTTGGGGAAGTAGTAGCTAATTCCAGTCAAGTACTATTCCCTAAAAGCTTGTATAGCTAAATGAAGGTCATGAAGAATCTCGTCAATAGACGTATATGGTTCATCTATTTTTAATAGCTTTTCCAAAAGTAAGACTGTTTCTTTTCGTAAAAAAAGTTCTTCTGTCCAAGGAAGAGCTTTTTTTGTTTTAGAGGAATACGTTGTATAGAGTAAGTATAAAAGAATATCCCCTAAATCATAATAGTCTTGAAGTTTCATCTCTTCCCTATTTTGTCCTTCAAGTTTTGCAGAAGAGGCTATTTGTTGTGCTAAGCCAAAATCAATTAAATATGGCTCATTGTTTTTTACTAATATATTGGGTATTCGTAAATCAAGATGGAAAATATTTCGTTTGTGAAGATATTCAACCAATTTGATGATTTGAGCTACGAATTGTAAAGACTCTCTCTCATTAAAAGTTTTCTTATTTCGAAAAATTTCATCCTCTAAGTTTACCCCATCTATATAGTCCATCACATAAAAATAATGACCCTGATCGGAAAAGACCTCATGGAGCTTAGGCATATGATGGTGATTCAAATTGCTTAAGATTGAAACTTCATCATGAAAGAGCTTAATCTCTTTCTTACTCTTGCGCTTACTTGGCCTTAATTGCTTGAGGACTTTATTTACTTGATCGTTTAAATCATGACATAGATATACCATTCCATAGCTTCCAGCTCCAATCATGTCTAACACCTGGTAGCGTTGATTTAGCATTTCCCCTTCACTTATTGGCTTATCGATAAGAAACTGATGGATTTTTCGAATTGGTTTTATCATGTCTTACTCCTTTTTCTTTAAAGGTAAATCGCTTTACAAAATTCCTTTGGTTACTTTGTTTTTTATGCCGTTGATTTTTGCTATATCTTAAAACAACAACTTTTATAAAAGGGTCTTTTTCAATCATTCACCCGTAAAAGTAGAATTTACTTTTACTAAACAGATTAAACAATGATAATAAAAAAGTCTATAGCAAAGGAACGAAAACATGCCTTCACTATAGACAATGATAAAATGTTGTTTTTTCTAAAAAAAAGTATTGCTATCGTGAATCGTTTTGTTTACACTATAAAACGGTCATTCACTTATGCAAAGGTGATGCCTCACTGTTTTGGGTCTGTCTTTTCGTCCTATTTTTCAACTTACCAGGTTAGATTCCTAGGATATTAGACACCCGAAACTTCAACTTCACTCTCATCCTCTTCTTCTGATTGAGCTTTCACATAGTCGATCAGCACAATTGTTTCATCATCTTCGTGGTTAATTGTACAGTTACTATATTCTTTCTTGATATCTTCTACTCGTACAGTATGTCCGATTTCAAACTCTGTAACATCAATTTCAATAAAATCAGGGATATCGCTTGCTTTTGCTTTAATATCTAGCTCGTGAATAAACTGTTTGACAGTACCTCCAGCTTTCTCACCATTAGACGTTCCTTTTAAAATAACACTAATTTTTGTATCAATTTCTGTGTCTTTTTCTACTTGAAGAAAATCGACATGTAGAACATCTTTGGTTACAGGATTACTTTGGTAATCTCTTAAAATTACATTGTTTGTATCACCATCGAGACTTAATTCGATAATCCCATTTCGACCAACATTCTTTAATGTTCTTTTTAAATCTGAATGTTTAACAACAATTGACTTTGTTTTAATCTTACTTCCGTAAACAACTGCAGGAATTTCCCCAGCATTTCTTATTTGTTTCAAACTTGATCTTTTAAATTCTTTCCTTTCTTTCGCAACTAATGTACTCACTATTTTTCCACCTTTCTCATTTTATGTAACTAGTAAACTATTATTTTATAGGTTTAGATTATGAAACTACCTATATATACAAGTTTACATAATTCGAAATTTTTTTCAAACTCCGTGCTTTATTTTAAAAGCAAAAAAAGAAGCTCTCCTAGGTTCATTACCTTGTAGAAAGCTTCATTAACATACATTACTATCTGGTACGGCCTCTATTTCTTATTTTTTTGGGCTATGATTTGCTTCTCATCTCGTTTTTGCGTCTTCAGCTTTATTTGTGCACCTTCAACACCCTATAGTGCGTAATCCAGTATAGATCCTCCTCATATATCTACACCAACTCAAGCCATTATTTTATAATAGGAAGTCGAAATACTTTGTTGGTCAATGGATATAGAAATTTGACACCTTTTTTCGTTAGCATATCACCTACTATATGTGATAGATACGCTATTGTGGAAATAAGAGCCAAGCCTTCTACGTTATTACTGACTTCTAATAGATGTGACATATACCACCAATAAATCAATGCCCAAATGGTATGTGTTGTTCCTCGATGTGCAAACCAACCAGCTATCCCAATGTACAACGCAAACATAACCAACCACCACAGCTCATTTGTTGCGGCATAGTACAGAAGAAATAAACTTAATACACTCATTAAAATATTTTTCACCGTTTCCTGGCTCTTCATAGAAAGACCCAAAATAACCGTTCCCCATCCAAAAAAGAGAAGTAAATTTTGTTGACTAAACCATTTCTCATCTAAGTTAGACAAGAAATGTAAATCCAAAAAGAATGTTAGTAATGATAAAGCCATTAATAAGCCACCAACAAACACTCCACTCTTCTTTATTAATTTTGCAGTTTTCGTTACACGTTTGTTTAACAGATTATTTCCATCCAAATCAGGAGCAAGAGAAGCCACTCCCGATGCTGCTAAAATGACAGGAATCATTTCAAGTGACTGGTTAACAGACGCCACTGCCCCTATTCCTAATCCGATTGTTAAGTGAGTTCTCCCTTTCAAGTTGCCACCTCTTTGTTGTTCTTCTTTTTAATAGAGTTCCTCGCGTATTCTACTGGTTTTGTTGACTAATACAATACCTGTTCTAGGTATTATTTCTTCATATCTTTCAAGCGAATATAGAAGAAGATTTTTATATCGACAATAAAATAATCTTTTATTTTACATCACAGAAATTTAACCTGTCAATACGTTTTTTGCTTTTTTTTAGGAAAGATGTTACAATTATTTTACAATATTTGTTTAATCGTATTTCAAATTCTTATGTACTTCTTTTTAAAGGAGAATTTGGGTGCGTTTTTTATAAATCGAACTCGAATAAAAAGGAAAGATGTGATGAGAATTTGCATTGTAGATCACCTGTAGAAGGCACCAACTAGTTAGAAGAATCGGTACCTTGGAAACTTTGGCTTCAACCATTAAAAGGACGTATCTTGAGTCGCAAATTAGTTGTACTAATGAATAAATAACTCAAGATGAGTGAACCAAGTTTTTTTACTATGACAGGGAGGATAAAAGAATGAATCTAGTCAATAAAGAAGTAACACACAAACATTTCGGTGAAGGAAGTATTGTGAAGCATAACGATTCAATTATTGAAATCAATTTCGCAACTGAAAATAAAAAGTTTGTTTTTCCCGATGCATTTGTAAAACACCTAACGTTACATGATAAAAATGCTGCTCATTCACTTGAAAAGGTAATAGAAAAAAGGGAATCTGAACGTGAGAGAATAAAACAGGAAAAGGAAGAAGAAAAAAGACTACGACGTAAAGAACATGAGCTTCGCTTAGAGCACGAAAAACTTATGAAGAATCATAAACTTCATCCTGAATCACAAATGGTTTATTGGTGTGAAACGGAAGAGTTGAGTAGTATTTTTACGGAGTGGAAGACGTTTACTGGTATTATCAAAAGTGGAACTAATAAAGGAAAGCCTAAAAAACCTACCCGCATTTACAAAAATAGTGTTTGTCTTTTAACTTCAAGAGAAGCAAGTATTCCTGAAAAAGATAGACGTATCTTAGGTCTGTATATGGTGAACGAAGATTTTATTGGTAAACTTTGTGAGGATGGATACATACCAGCCCATTCAAAATACAGATTAAAACTAACAGAACAGGAAGCAAATGAACTACTTTTCTGGAAATATTACGTAAATGAAAAATCTCCTCACCTTATGAGTTGGAACACAGGTAAATTCCGTTATTTTAATAATAGTTGGATGGCTCAAATTTTACGTGATATTGTTTCCCTAAAACAGGATCCACAGGAACGAAAATTAGCAGAGGATTTTTTCGACTATTATTGTAAGCTAAATCGAATTGTGAAAGAAGAATTACCCGAACCGAATGGTGCATTAATGCGTATCTAATTTTCATGAGCATATTAAAGAATCAGTCCCCACACTTAAGTAGTATGGGCTGATTCTTTTCTTTTTGCCTACATATCCCTTTTAATAGCACTTATAATTGCATAACAGGGAAAAGTTGGACAATTATTGAATCTGTACGCTTTTACGTTTTATAGGTATGATAGGTACGGAGGGTGATAGAATGAATACCATTATTTTCGATGTTGATGACACTTTATATGATCAGGCATTATCTTTTAAAAATACATGCAAACGAATCTTTGATATACCTTTTACAGAGGTAGAATTAGAAAACTTTTACAAGGTGAGTAGAAAGCATAGTGATGCCCTTTTTGATAAAAGTGTTGCAGGTGAATTATCAGTAGAAGAGATGCACATCCGCAGAATTACAGATGCATGTGATGAGCTTAATATTGCGATCACTAGAAAAAAGGCTCTAGAATTTCAAGAAGCCTATGTTGAGGAACAACAAAAAATTACCTTATTTGATGAAGTCGTAGAGTTACTTGATTTACTATATCAGCAAAACAAACAACTTGCCATTCTTACAAATGGTTCTGAAGGTCATCAATCCATGAAGATTAAGCAACTGAACTTAACTAGATGGATTCCTGAAGAGCATCTTTTTATATCCGAATCTATTGGCTACTCGAAACCCACACGTGAAGCCTTTCATATTCTTGAAGACAAACTTCAATTAGATAAAGAAAAAACAGTTTATATTGGCGATTCTTTTGCTAATGATATTGTAGGGGCAAAACAAGCAGGCTGGCACGCCATATGGATGAATCATCGAAACAGACAACTACCTACAGGTGATGTTAAGCCAGATCATATCGTTTATCACGCAAAGGAGTTACTGGATCTATTTAAAAATAGCGAAAAAGATTCAGTTACTAGTAAGTAACACTCGTCATTAAATTTAATTGGAAATAAACGAAAAAAGGAAAGTAGTCATCAGGCATATTTATAAATCACGTTTTTTGACTACTTTCATTTTTTGAGAATTAATCACTATCTACTTTTTTATTATTTTAATATACCTAAATACTCTTTCCATGGTCCAACGTCTACTAGATATCTCTTCGCCATTACCCGTACGATTTGTGAAATGTGCGTTAAATCATGAACCACCCACGTCGATAGTAACTCTCTTAGTTTCACGGTACCAAACTCTGGATGGCTCCCCGTTAATTCAAAATCCTCTTCAGATTCTATAAGCGACTTCAGCTTCATTATATTTTGCTTTCTAATTTCTTTAAATTCAATTAGCTTATGTTTAAATGACTCTGCTTGTTTTTTCCCCATATGTGAGTACCGATTAAAAGCAGGAAATGGCTGGCTTTCACCTTCCTGAAGAATGAACTCTAATCGTGGAATCCAATTATTTTTCTCTCCTTCAATAAGGTGGTCAATGACTTCAGTGACATTCCAAGTTCCTTCTCCTTCATTACACTGCAGCCACCCATTCGATAAACCAGATAAAAAATAATCCAAAGTTTGTGGTGTAGATTCTAGAACCTCAATTGCTTCCTTCATATTAAAATTCATGTTTTTACTCCTTTCCACAGAACGGACCGCGATAAATGATATGATTTAGTACCATATTAAATTCAACGGGGGCTCTTTCCTCCATATATTAAGCCCCCAATTCTATCTCTTATTATATTACGGGCTCATCCCTATGATGATCGAAATTAGCAGAAACCATTTCCTTTTAACAATAGGAAAAAGCTCCTCAAAAGTCTAGTGACTAATGAGAAGCTTCTTTTTATAGTGAGCTGATAATCTTTAATATGAGTACATTTTTACATTATGATATCGACCAATTGGAACCATAAATGGAGAATCCGATACAGGGTCTCTTATAACCTTGCACTGGAGGCCAAAAATGTCTTCAATCAATTCACTAGTGATAACCTTAGATGGCTCCCCTTCTGCAACAAGCTTTCCGTTATGAAGAGCAAAGATATAGTCTGCATAACGTGCTGATAGGTTAATATCATGAAGAACCATAACGATCGTAGTTCCATGTTTTCGGTTGAGATCTGTCAAAAGGTCGAGAATTTCCACTTGATAAGTGATATCTAAATATGTGGTCGGTTCATCTAGAAACAAAATATCAGTTTGTTGCGCCAGAGCCATTGCAATCCATACCCGTTGTCTTTGCCCGCCTGATAGTTCATCAATATTTCGATCCGCGAATTCCGTAATTTTCATTATCTCCATGGCTTCAGCAACGGCTTCATAATCCTTTGTTGTCCAACCTTTTAGAAGGGTTTGGTGCGGAAATCTGCCCCGCGCTACTAAATCTGCAACCGTAATTCCTTCAGGGACAATTGGTGTTTGTGGCAAAAGCCCTAACACTCGAGCCAACTGTTTTGGTGGTATCTTATGAATAGGCTTTCCATCTAATGTAACTCTCCCAGAGGTAGGCTTAATTAATCTTGCCATCGTTTTAAGGAGAGTTGATTTGCCACAACCGTTCGCTCCAATTAAAATACTTATCTTATTACTTGGAATATTCATATACACATCATGTAGGATGGTTCTATTATCGTATCCAGCCGTAATTCCTTCAGCTTGAAAAGTATGAGTCGATTTCATTATAAATCTCCCTTTCGGTTCATTCGAAATAGCAAGTAGATCAAGTATGGCGCACCTAGAATCCCTGTAATTACCCCGACAGGATATCTAGCAACGAAGGCAAATTGTCCAACCAAATCTGATGCTAAAACTAAAATGATCCCTACAAGACCTGCTGGAATAACATTTGAAAATCCAACACCAACAAGCCTCTTCGCAATGGGTCCAGAAAGGAATGCAACAAAGGCAATTGGCCCTGTTGAAGCAGTAGCTAACCCAAGGATAAGAACAGAACTAATGATAAGGATTAGCCTTGTTTTATCCGTATTGACTCCTAACGAAGTGGCTGCTTGCTCCCCGAGTTCTAATAGTTCTAATCGATTCCCAAGTGCGATGATGATAGGCGCAAAGATTAGAACAGTAATGATTAGAGGATAGAGAGTTTCCATTTTTACGCCATTTAGACTTCCACTGAGCCACCTCATTGCGGTTGGGATATCATGTTCCTGACCAATCATCAGTAAGTAGGAAATGACAGCATTTAGCATAGCTTGAATACCGATACCTACTAATATTAGGCGACCAATTGAAAAAGATGATCCTCTTGATAAAAGAAATATGATTAAGACAGTCGCAAGTCCACCAATTACGGAAGCAATCGAAACAACCGTATTGCTTGCTTGAAGAATAATGATGCAAAATACTGCAGCTGAACTTGAACCAGCTGTTATTCCAATTACGTTGGGATTTGCCAAAGGATTACGTAACATGGTTTGGAAAACATAACCAGAAACTCCGAAAGCAAATCCAGCAAATACACCTGCAATCATTCTTGGAAAACGGATTGTACCGACTGCAAACGTTGCACCTTTAACCTCTTCGCCTAGTAGAACACGTATAACATCCTGAACGGGATAGATCGTGTTTCCAAGCATAAGCATAGCGCAACAAAGTGCGATAGCAATGATTGTAAGGATGGAAGTCATAATGATAAAACGCCGACGTCTTTTGTATCTACCTACCATGAGAAGTTTCATTGATTCATTTATCATAACGCACGCATTTTCGCTTTCATAGTTATTAAGATTAAGATAGGTGCCCCAATAAATGCAGTAACTACCCCAACTTCAAGCTCACCTGGTGACCCGAGAAGTCTTCCACATACATCTGATATAGTTAATATGACGGCACCCGAGAGTGCTGACATCGGGATAACATATCGTAAATCAGCACCAATCAAAAGTCGTATTATATGAGTAGCTAGTAACCCAATAAAACCAATGGGTCCCGCTAGTGCTGTGGTTACCCCACACAATAAGACTCCTCCAAAAACAGCAATTAATCTAAGTGTACCTGTTCGTACTCCCAATCCCGTTGCAGCTTCATCTCCTAATGCTAATGCATTCAGTGCGGGGGCCGTGAAGAGAGCAACTAAAATTCCTATAATTAAAAATGGTATAAAAATCGATATAGAGTCCCAGTTTCCTGCTCCTACACTACCAACTTGCCAAAATCTAAATTGATCCATCACGTTAGAGCGAGGAATCATAATAGCCATAACAAGAGAGGATAATGCAGCACTTGTTGCAGCTCCCGCTAAAACGAGCTTTAGAGGAGTGGTACCGCCGCTCCCTATCGAACCAATTCCAAATACAATTATCGCAGTTATAATGGCTCCTGCTAATGCAAACCAAATATATTGACCAGCACTACTTAGATGAAAAAAAGCTATTCCACAAACAACGAAAAGGGCTGCCCCTGTGTTCACTCCCAATATGCTTGGGTCCGCAATAGGATTACGAGTGACCGATTGCATTAAAGCCCCAGATACTCCTAATGCAGCACCACACATCACACAAAATATAGTTCTAGCGATTCTTTGGCGTACTACATTTGCTCCATGGGATTGTACGTCAGGATGGAATAAACCATCCATTAGTTCATTCCACCCAACGATTCTAGACCCGAAAGCAAATGATGCCAATAAACTAATACCCAGTAAGAACATTAAAAGGGCCAATACCTTAAAAAAATGTTTAGGTATAAGGAACTGCTTATTTTCTGTAACAGATTTATATGTCATCTTAGTTCAACTTACCTACAGCTTCAGATAGTAAAGTTAAATACTCGTCAATTGAGTATTGAATAGCAAGTGGGTTAGGCGTTCCCGCTGCTGCAAGTGGAGTGTTATCTCCAATAATAACAACAGAACCTCTCTCTATTGCTGGAATTTTTCCGAAAATCGGATCAGTTTGAAGAGCCTCAAGCGTACTTTCATCACCGTACGACACAATAACTTCTGCATCGTTAAGCATATCTGCATTTTCAGCACTAACCTCTATATAGAAACTACCCTCAGCCACTTCACTTGAAATACTTTCAGGATAAGCCATTCCTAACTCCGTAAGGAATTCACCACGTGGATCTTCTGGTGAATAGATGTAGAACTTCGATAAATCAGCAGGACTAATACTTACAAATGCTGCCTTTTTACCCTTAATTTCTGGGTGAGCAGATGATTTCTCTTCAATTAATTTTTCTGTATCCGCAATAAGTTGCTTACCCTCTTCTTCCATCCCCATACCTATTGCATTATAAAGGGTTTGTTCACGCCATGAAGCTACCCAAGGACTAGTTTGATAGGCTACTACTGGAGCGATTTCACTCAATGTTTCGTATTCTTCTGGAGTAATACCTGAATATGCAGCAAGGATGACATCTGGATTAGCATCTGAAATAGCTTCAAAATCTAGTCCATCTGTATCTTGAAAAATTGTCGGATTTTCCTCACCAAGTTCTTTTAATTTCTCTGCAGTCCAAGGTAGCATTCCGCTCTCATCCTGAACACCATAGTTTGCAGCTGAGAAACCTTCTGGGACAACTCCAAGCGCTAAGGGAATATCTTGATTTCCCCATTGAATCGTTACAACTCGTTCTGGTTTGCTTTCAATTACTGTCTCTCCTAGAGCATGTTTAATTGTAATTGGGTATGTTGAATCTGTTTCAGTTGAATTTGCTGTTTTTGTTTCCTCATTCTTTGAAGTCTGACTAGAGCAACCAGTTATGGCAAAAACGGAAACCATAGTTAATGTTAACAATAATGAAAATAGTTTTTTGTTTTTCATATAGAAACCTACCTTCTAGTATTTTTTTAGATTTATCTTTTTAGAACTTCCTTATTTTTCTCTTCAAATTTTTCATTATGAGAAGATACCATTGCATACTTTTCAGCTTCTGGATTGATATACCTACATGCATTATTAACTGCAAGCACCGCATCTTGGAAGGTACCAACCAATAAATTTACTTTGTCGTCATAAGATACAATATCCCCAGCACCAAAAATTCCTGGAACCGAAGTCTTACATTGTCCTTGACTCACTAAGTAATAATCGTCTTTACGTACTGGTTGAATATCATCATCGAAGATTAAAGAAATTTCCCGATTATAGCCATGACAGATTAGTACATCATCAACCTGTATTTGATGCTTCTTGCCATTTTGCGAAATGATAACATGTTCAATCGCTGATTTATTTTCATTTGATAATAAGGACTGAATTTCTGCACAAAGCATGATTTGCACACCGTGCTCTTTTAGTTTCTTCACCTGAGACTCGTGGGCAGTTAATTGTTCCTTTCGGTAAATAACAACGACCTCTTTTGCCACTGATAAAAGTTCAATTGCCCAGTCAATGGCCCCATTTCCGCCACCTGATACAAGAACCTTTTTATTACGAAAACGTTCTAGTCCTAAAATTGTATAATGTAAGTTTGCCATTTCATATTTTTCTGCGCCTTCCAGCTCAAGCTTAACTGGATTTAAAATTCCTCCACCTACAGCAATAATAATGGTTTTGGAATAATGAACTTCCCCATGGTTCGTTAATATAACGAAAATATCCCCCTGCTTCTTAACTCGTTCCACTTTAGTATTTAGACATATCGTTGGTGAAAAGGTATTCGCCTGCTTAATTAAGTTTTGAATAAATTGTTGGGCCTGCATTGGCGGAAGTCCACCAACATCCCATATCACCTTTTCTGGATAAATGTTCACTTTACCACCTAAGACAGGTTGAACCTCAATAATTTTAGTTTTCATATCCCGTAAACCACTATAAAAAGCACTATATAAGCCCGCAGGACCTCCACCGATGATCGTTACATCATATAACTCCATATGAACCTCCTTAAATACCAAGTGTTTTTTGTAATAGTCAGGAAAAAAATTAGGCAATCGTGCACAATGTATGTATGAAAATCAATATTGAAAAACTATTATTTTTCTTATCATTCACCTTCCCTAAAAACAAAGTTTTATCTAGATCATGTATCAAGCATTAAAGGATTAGGTAAATGATAATCGTTTTCAATCAACAGTATAATTGAAAACGATTCTCGTTGTCAATTGCATCTTTAGGATTTCTATTTAGTAATATCAGTCCAAACACTGAGATTTGAATGTGTAGAAGATTGAAATATGATTAGGTGAAAAAACATTCCTAAACAAAAAAGACCTCCCAAAAGTTTATATAACAATTGAGAAGTCTCTATTTGTTTTACTAGACCTTTTATTGAAACAGCCTTTTTAAGCTGAATTATTTTGTGTAACTGACTTTACAACATCGAGTACCTAAGCAGTTGTGCTCGGGTTGTAATACATGTTGAGCTAAGCCTTCCATTTCCTTTTTGTGTAGGGTAAGAATTTAAAATCTTGCTTATTAATCCTTAAAGTTGATTATCTATTGTTAACTTACTTATAATTGTTCTCCATTGGTTTCGATGACTTTTTTATACCAGTAGAATGAATCTTTCTTGGAACGCTTCATCGTACCGTTTCCTTCATTGTCACGGTCCACATAAATCATTCCATATCGCTTTTTCATTTCCCCTGTTGTAAAGGATACAATATCAATAATCCCCCAAGGTGTATAACCAATTAATTCTACTCCATCTTCATTTACTGCTTGTTCTACAGCCTCAATATGACCTCTTAAATAGGCAATTCTTTCTGGATCATGGATCGAGCCATCCTCTTCCACTTTATCCACCGCACCAAATCCATTCTCAACGATAAATAAAGGGATTTGGTACCGATCATATAAACGATTTAATGTATAACGGAGTCCCGTTGGATCAATCCCCCAACCCCAATCACTTGATTTGATGTAAGGATTGTTAACACTATTTGGAACAGCTCCATTTACGATTTTTTCAGAATTCTGTTCTGTTGCACCTGACTTAACTGTATTAGACATATAATAACTAAGTGCCAAGTAGTCAACCGTTCCATTTCGTAAAATTTCTTCGTCTCCGTCTTCCATCTTGATGTTATATCCTTCTCTCTCAAATTCCTTAAGGGCATAACTTGGATAATACCCGCGTACATGTACATCTGAGAAGAAGTAACGTTCTCTCATCGAAGTTTCAGCTAACAGAACGTCTTCGGGATTTGAAGAGTATGGATAAATCGGAATATGTGCAACCATTCCTCCAATTTGGAAATTGGGATTTATTTCTTTTCCTTTTGCTACCGCTAAAGCACTTGCTAGTAATTCATGGTGACCCGTTTGAAACATTACTTCCCTAGCATTTTCGCCTTCTTTCACCACGACACCTGAGTTTGTCCATAAAAAGATTGGATTACTAACATCCATTTGGTTATTGATTTCATTAAACGTCATCCAATATTTCACTTTATCCTTGTAACGGGTAAAGCAAACTTCAGCAAACTTGACAAAGAAGTCTACAAGTTTTCTGTTTCTAAATCCGCCGTATTCCTTTGCTAGATGTAACGGAATCTCAAAGTGAGACAACGTAATCACAGGCTCGATTCCATACTTCAATAATTCATCGAATACATTATCGTAAAATTGTAATCCTGCTTCATTCGGTTCCGCTTCATCACCTTTAGGAAAAATTCTACTCCATGCAATAGAAGTTCTTAAACATTTTAGCCCCATTTCGGCAAATAAAGCGATATCTTCCTTGTAACGATGATAGAAATCTATTGCCTCATGGTTTGGGTAAAATTTATCATCTTCAATCGTATCTGTTATTTGTCTTGGCACACCGTTAGCACCTGCCGTCATTACATCAACAACACTCGGTCCTTTGCCCCCTGCATTCCAACCACCTTCAAATTGATGAGCTGCTAATGCGCCACCCCATAAAAAATCTTTTGGTAATTTTCCCATTTATGAGTCCTCCTTAAGGAAGTTATTTTATATTCTCTCTTAGCCTTCTACATGACGAATGTTCGTACACTAGATTTTGATCACTTTCACTATTATAGGTAAATGACTTGTTATTACTTTGTGCATTTATAGTATAATTGTATCGGTATAATTTATCAATAACCTAACAATATCACATTACATTCATAATGTCCGAGCTGTCTGTGATTTTTTTACTATTAAGTGCTATAATTTTGATAAAAAACAAAGAGGAATGTACATGCTAAAGTATCAGCAAATTGCGAAGGAAATTGAAAAATATATTGAAGATCACTCTCTCCAACAAGGTGAAAAATTGCCTGTATTAGAATCGTTAATGACTCAGTTCAAAGTAAGCAAAAGTACTATAACGAAGTCATTGGACTTATTGGAAAGAAAAGGAGTTATATTTCAATTAAGAGGAAGCGGCATTTTTGTTCGAAGGCAAAAAAGAAAAGGGTACATCACTCTTTTTACAAATCAAGGTTTTAAAAAGGATCTTGAGGATTTTCAATTATCTTCCGAGGTCATCGAATTAGAAGTAAGAAAACCCACAGACGAGGTTGCATTCAATTTAAATATGGATCTAAATGATGATGTTTATTATGTTAAACGAGTTCGTTATATAAACGGAGAAACCTTATGTCTAGAAGAATCTTATTATAATAAATCAATTGTTACTTACTTAAATAACGAGATTGTCAAAGATTCAATATTTGATTATATTCGGGACGCATTAGGCTTACAAGTGGGATTTTCAGATATTTACTTACAAGCTGGAATGTTAACAGAAGAAGAAGCTAGGTATTTAAAACTTGAAACAGGAGCACCAAAGCTATATGTTGAATCGATTTTTCATTTAACAAATGGGTTGCCTTTTGACTTTTCAAAGATTTCCTATAACTATAAACAATCTCAGTTTTATATGCAGGGGAATGGTCAACTTTTGTAGAATTCTCATGAA
>Ga0079224_100006227_pt1 | contig 15793 bp, 14 predicted proteins | sample Stecom2015_FD_80414 | JGI IMG/M metagenome (GOLD analysis project Ga0079224, IMG submission 80414) | Agricultural soil microbial communities from Utah to study Nitrogen management - Steer compost 2015 | ecosystem: Environmental > Terrestrial > Soil > Agricultural land | place: USA: Utah...
CTCCCTGGCGCTAAATGATGCCGGCTACGGCGCCATGTGGCGAACCGGGCCCGTGGCCTATCATCCGTCGCTGCATGACGGTCTTGGGCTGGCGCCAGGCGAGTCCGTTGTCGGTTTTCTTTATACCGGAACCGTTGCCAGTGAAAAGCCACCGGTGCCACGGCCCGATACCAAAGATTATGTCGCAAGGTGGACCGCGCCGGGACGTACGGCCCGCTGGGAGGTATGAGATTCGAGCAGCGGCAAGCGCGCCTGGGGAAACCCGTTGCCGCCCCCGCAGCGATTCACCTCAATTTGCCGCTCATTTATTAGACAGTCCTCCTTGAAACCCGCACTACAGCGGACTTTTTCAATTTTGGCACTCTGCTTGCTTTGATCCCTTCAGAACGCAAAACCGGCAATTTCACAGGCTCAGCCTGGTCGGAGCAAAGATCTGGAGGCAGTAATGGCAATTACATTCGACAAAGCGCTGGGCATTCATGAGCACGCGCTGCAGGCGCGGGTCAAGCGGGCCGAAGTGCTGGCGAACAACCTGGCGAATGCCGACACCCCGGGCTACAAGGCCCGCGACGTGGATTTTCAGGCGATGATGCAGAAGGCGCAGGATTCCATGTCGGGCTTTGGTATGACCACGACCCACAGTGGCCATATGGACACCTCCAGCCCTGGCGCTGACGGCGAGCTGCTGTACCGTACCCCGCACCAGCCATCCATTGATGGCAATACCGTGGATGCCCAGGCCGAGCAGAGCCGATTCATGCGCAACGCCATGGACTACCAGGCCAGTTTCCAGTTCCTGAGTAGCCGATTTTCCGGCCTGACCAAGGCGCTGAAGGGCGAATAAGCCGCAGTCCGTTCGAGATTGAAGGAGATTGTCATGTCACTGGGTAACATTTTCGACATCGCTGGTTCCGGCATGACCGCGCAGTCACTGCGGCTCAACACCACCGCATCTAACATTGCCAACGCCGAAACGGCCAGTTCGAGTACTGAGACAACCTACCGTGCCCGCAAGCCTGTGTTTGCCGCGATTCAGCAGGCGATGCTGAACCCGGATCAGCAGGGTTTTGGCATGAATGCTGAAGAGGGCCCGGGGGCTGGTGTGCGTGTTGAGGGTATCGTCGAGAGCGATGCAGAGCTGCAGATGCGCTACGAGCCGAATCACCCGGCCGCGAACGAAGAAGGGTACGTCTACTACCCCAACGTGAATGTGGTTGAGGAAATGGCGGACATGATGTCTTCATCCCGCAGTTTCCAGATGAATGTGGATGTTATGAACACCGCCAAATCCATGATGCAACGAATTCTGACACTGGGTCAGCAGTAACAAGTGAGGATTAAGCCATGAGTGCAGTGAATTCCGCAGCCGCCTCAGACGTGCTGAGCCAGTACCAGCTGAACCAGGAAGGCAAGACGCCCGGCGGTAACGAGCTGGGTAAAGACGCGTTTATGGAACTGATGCTGGCCCAGCTGAAGAATCAGAACCCGCTGGAGCCCCAGGACAACGGCGATTTTATTGCCCAGCTGGCCCAGTTCAGTTCACTGGAAGAAATGCAGAACCTGTCTGGCAGCGTCGACGATGTGGTAGGTCAGTTCCGCTCCAGTCAGGCCCTGCAGGCCTCAGCGATGGTTGGCAAGACCGTTCTTGCACCCTCCAGCGTTGGCATTCTGGGTAGCGATGGCGAAATAACCGGCACCATTCAGGTACCGGCGTCCACGGGCGGGCTGCGATTGTCGGTCATGAATCAGAGTGGTGAATTGGTGCGCCAGATTGATATGGGCAGCAGTCAGGCTGGCGTGGTGTCCTTCCAGTGGGATGGGCAAGACGGCAACGGCAATCCTTTGCCGCCCGGCCCGTACTCGATCGTGGCTCAGGGCTCTTATCCCTCTGGGTCAGAGCAGCTGGCGACCATGGTGAGCGCCAATGTCGACAGTGTTTCGCTGGGACAGGGCGGTTCCATAACCCTGAATCTGGCCGGAATGGGGTCCATTCCGTTGTCTGAAGTCAAACAAATCAACTGATCCGGTGTCAGACCAGGAGGTATAAGTCATGGCATTTAACACAGGTTTGAGCGGTCTGCGCGCTGCTTCGGTGGATCTGGATGTCACCGGTAACAACATTGCCAACGCCAGTACCGTCGGCTTCAAGAGCAGCAAGGTACAGTTTGGTGATTTGTACGCCAGCGGTTTCCTGAGCGCTGGCACCAATCCGATTGGTGACGGAGTGCGGGTTCAGGATGTAAAGCAGTCGTTTGGTCAGGGCAATATCAGCTTCACCGATAATGGCCTGGATATGGCCATCAGTGGTGATGGCTTCTTTATTCTGAATAACGGTGGTGAAATCCGGTATTCACGGGCTGGCCAGTTCGGGATTGATAAGGAAGGATTTGTCGTCAACAACCAGAATATGCGGGTTCAGGGCTATACCGCTGATGATGACGGCAACCTCTCTGGCATCCGAGGCGATCTGCAGATTGAAACCGACAACCTGGCGCCGCGCCGTACAACGAATCTCCAGACCGATCTGAACCTGGATTCCCGGGAATCGGTGCTTGAACGTCGCATCCGGGATTTTGATCCAATTGAGATTGGGCAGCTCCAGGGCGCTAGTTTCACTTTCGGATATTCTGATGGGACCAGCCCCTACACAGTGCCGCCAATCGATGCCAATGCCTCGGCCAGTGATGCGGCGATTGCCATTAATGCTGCGCCGGGCGTAACGGCTACTGCCAGAACCTCAGCTGCCTTGACCGGTTTGACCGATAGCGATATCAGCGGTGCCACCAATTTCCGGATGGAGATCCGGATTGATGGTTCTGCCCCGATCCCCCTGAATCTGGAAAATGTTTCGTCTCTTGAGGACGTAGCAAGGGCGATTAATGACACCAGCGATAATGCTATCTCGGCGTCGGTTGTGGATGATGACGATGATCCCGCAACCCCCGATGTTTTGCGGATTATCCACAGCGGCGGGGAGCCCCTGGAGGTTGCCTATGGCGATGCGCCAACAGGTACGCCGCTGACCAACAATCAGCAATACGACGGTGAGGTGTTTGTCACCACCGATCGCAACGTTGAGGAGGTGACCACGGAGTCAGGTAACAACGCGTTTGAAGTGGCTTTTAATGCGACTCCGTTTACCGTAACCAACGAGTTCAATCCCATCGACCAGCGCACCTACAACCACGCCACGTCGACTACCATTTTTGACAGCCTGGGCAATTCCCACGAATTGACTCAATTCTTTGTCAAAGAGCCGTCTCCGGGAAATGGGGTAGGCCAGAGCCAGTGGTCCATCTATTTACAGATTGATGGCGAGTTGGTGGGTGGTACCGACCAGACGCCCTATACCGCATTGTTTGATCAGGATGGGCAGCTGGAATCCATCAATGGTGATCCGAACGGTGAGCTGATCATTACCGACTGGGTGCCGAAGGATCCGAGCGGCGAGCCCAATGGTGCAGATGGCCCACCTGCAAACCCCGGCGATGTGGTCAGCCCGATTCCTGAGCCTGCCACCAGTTCTGCGTTTGTCGTGAACCTGGCCAACACCACTCAATATGGTGCGGCATTTGGGGTCAACGATCAGCAGCAGAACGGCTACACCACCGGCCGTCTGTCAGGCCTCGATGTGTCCGACCAGGGCGTGATCTTCGCCCGGTATACCAATGGTCAGTCCAAGTCTCTGGGTCAGGTGGCCCTGGCTGCGTTCAATAACACTGACGGTCTTTCTCCGGTGGGGGACACCACCTGGGTGGAAACCTTTGAATCCGGTCAGCCGGTCATCGGGGCCCCGGACACTGGTACTCTGGGGTCCATCAAAGCGAGCTCGGTGGAAGATTCCAACGTGGATCTTTCGGCAGAGCTGGTGAATCTGATCATTGCCCAGCGCAACTACCAGGCCAACGCCAAGACCATTGAAACCTCCGATGCGGTCACTCAGACCATCATCAACCTCCGATAATTTCGCGCCCTAGCGAACATGGCATGACTCCTGCAGGAAGACTGTAAACAGTCAAAATTCCGGCAGGAGTTTGCCCATGGACAAAGCCCTTTATATTGGAATGTCTGGCGCCAAGCAGAACATGCTGGCCCAGCGTGCCCATGCCAACAACCTGGCTAATGTAAACACCACCGGGTTCAAGAAGGATTTTGCCCAGGCCCGTAGCATGCCCGTGTTTGGCGAGCACCATCCCACCCGCGCCTACGCCATGACCGAGCGGCCCGGCACCGATCTGTCGGCCGGCGCTTTGATGGAGACCGGCCGCAAACTGGATGTGGCGGTAGACGGCGGCGGCTGGCTTGCCATCCAGAACAATCAGGGTGAAGAGGTTTTCACCCGCACCGGCAGTCTTCAGGTCGACGTCAACGGACTTGTGCGGCTGGCCAGTGGCGAATTGGTTCTGGGTAACGGCGGGCCAGTGGCACTCCCTCCTTTCGACAATCTTCAGGTTGGTTCTGATGGCACCATTTCTATCGTGCCAGTGGGTGGGCCACCGGATCAGTTGGTGGAGGTCGACCGCCTCAAACTCGTCAATCCGCCGGCGGATGCGCTTGAGAAAGGACTGGACGGTTTCATTCGCAGAAAGCCGGACCAGGCCCTGGATGGCCCCGAGCCACCTGATGCGGCCATGCGTGTCGCCACCGGGTTTCTTGAAAGTTCGAACGTAAATGCGGTGGAAGAGATGATCTCTAACCTGCAGTTGTCTCGCCAATACGAGATGCAGGTAAAGGTGATGTCGACCGCCAATGAAAATTCCGAGGCTACGGCACGACTGTTGCAGAACCTCTGATAACGATGATCAAACGCCACCGGCTGGCGGATAGCGGCAAAAGATCGCCGCATTGGCCACCGGCAGGTAAGGAGTAAAACCATGCATCCAGCACTTTGGGTCAGTAAAACCGGGTTGAGCGCGCAGGACACCAACATGTCCACCATTTCCAACAACCTGGCCAACGTGAACACCACTGGTTTCAAGCGCGACCGAGCGGTGTTTCAGGATCTGCTTTACCAGATTAACCGTCAGCCCGGAGGCCAGAGCACAGAAAACACCCAACTGCCTTCCGGTCTTCAGTTAGGCACCGGGGTTCGGATTGTTGGTACGGCCAAACAATTCAGCCAGGGCAATCTGCAGATTACCGAGCAGCCCCTGGATATGGCTGTCAACGGCCGTGGCTTCTTCCAGATTGAGTTGCCAGATGGCCAGATTGCCTACACCCGCGATGGCCAGTTTCAGTTGAACTCCGATGGCGATGTCGTAACTCCGGATGGTTTTCCGTTGCAGCCCAACATCAACGTGCCGGAGAACGCTACGAATATCAGCATTGGCAAAGACGGTACCGTTACCGCCGTGACCGATGATCAGGCTGCACCGGTGAATCTGGGACAGGTCACTCTGGTTGACTTCATTAACCCGCAGGGGTTGCAGGCCATCGGTAACAACCTGTTCAAGCAGACCAACGCCAGCGGCGATCCCGCCGAGGGTGAGGCAGGTTTGGCTGGGTTGGGAACCATCGAGCAGGGCACCATTGAATCGTCCAACGTAGAGGTGGTGGAAGAGCTGGTGAACATGATTACGACCCAGCGTGCCTATGAAATGAACTCCAAGGTGGTTTCGACCACCGACCAGATGCTTCAGTTCATCACCAACAATATTGGTTAAGCCATGAAACGCATTCAACGCAGGTTACACACTGAACGGCTGGCCACCCTGGCACTGGTGGGTGTGCTGATTGTGCTGCAGGGATGCACCGCCATGTCTCGCCCCCGGGCTATGCCGGACGATCCGGCCTACGCACCGGTTCGCGCCCAATCCATGATGCAGCGCGACCCGGACTCCGGGGCAATTTACCAGGTGTCGAGAAATTACAACCTGTACGGCGATACCAAGGCACTCAACGTGGGTGATGTGCTTACGGTATTGCTGCAGGAATCCACCAGTGCCAGCAAGAACGCTGAAACCTCGATCACCAAGGATCAGGAGCTGAGTATTCCGGAACCAAGCATCTTTGGAAAAACCAATATAGGCCTGAATGCCTCAGCGAACTTTGAGCGGGACTTTGAAGGCTCTGCCGAAGCCGATCAGAGCAACAGCCTGGCTGGCAGTATTACCGTTACGGTCACCGAAGTTCTGCCTAATGGTGTACTCCGGGTCCGCGGCGAGAAGTGGTTGTCCCTGACCAACGGTGATGAGTACATCCGAATGACCGGTCTGGTTCGGCCGCAGGATATTCAACCGGATAACACCGTAGCCTCCAACCGTGTTGCAGATGCCCGGTTTGCCTACGGCGGTACCGGTGATTTTGACCAGGCCAACCAGATGGGCTGGCTGGCTCGCTTCTTCAACAGTGAGTGGTGGCCGCTATGATCCGCAAACTGATTGCTGTCTTTGTCCTCACGGCCCTTTGTGCCGCGCCGGTGATGGCCGACCGTCTGAAAGACCTGGCCAAGGTGAAAGGTGTGCGCAACAACCAGTTGATTGGTTATGGCCTGGTGGTCGGTCTTGATGGTACTGGTGACAAGGCGCCGTTTACCAACCAGACTTTCCGCAACATGATGAACCAGTTCGGCATAACCTTGCCGGATGGCGTGAACCCCAATCTGGCCAATGTGGCGGCGGTAACCGTAAGCGCGACTTTGCCGGCCTTTGCCAAAGCCGGTCAGGAGCTGGACATCACGGTTTCATCCATCGGAAATGCCGATAGCCTGCGTGGTGGAACCTTGTTGATGACACCGTTGAAAGGCGCAGACGGTCAGGTATATGCCATGGCGCAGGGCAGCCTGGTGGTGGGCGGTTTTGGTGCCCAGGGCCAGGACGGTTCCCGGATTACCGTGAACGTACCCAGCGTTGGCCGAATCCCCAACGGCGCTACCATCGAGCGTGAGGTGGAATCGCCGTTTAACCGCGGCGATACCATCACCTTCAATCTGCTGCGTTCCGACTTTACCACGGCCCGCCGTGTGGTTGAGGCGATCAATGGTCGTCTGGGCCCGGACATGGCTTATGCACACGATGCCACGTCAATCTCGGTGCGTGCCCCGAGGGATCCCTCACAGCGAGTCAGTTTTCTGTCCATTCTGGAGAATATTGAGGTCGATCCGGCTCAGGAAGCCGCAAGAGTGGTGATCAACAGCCGCACCGGCACCATCGTGGTCGGCCAGAATGTAAAAGTGAGCCCGGCAGCCATTACCCATGGCAACCTGACCGTCACCATCCAGGAAAATCCGGAGGTGGTTCAGCCAAACCCGCTGGCTCAGGGTGAAACGGCGGTTCAGCAGAATACCCAGATTGCCGTGACTGAAGACCCGGCGCGGATGTTCCAGTTCGGCCCGGCAACCACACTTAACGAAATTGTTCAGGCAGTAAACCAGGTAGGAGCAGCGCCAGGCGATGTAATGGCGGTGCTTGAAGCACTCAAACAGGCTGGCGCGCTTCGTGCCGAATTGATTGTGATCTAGGTATCGCCATGCAGGATCCAAGACTACAGCAAGCCCAGGTTTACACCGATTTCAGTGGTCTGAATGCACTGAAGACCCAGGCTCGAACTGATAAACAGGCTGCACTGGAGCAGGTTGCCAAGCAGTTCGAGAGCCTGTTCCTGTCAGAGATGCTGAAATCCATGCGCAAGGCAGGCGAGGTATTTGCCGAGGGAAACTACCTGAACAGCAATGAAAGCCAGATGTACCGGGATATGTTCGACAGCCAGATCAGCTTGAGTATGGCGGGCGGGACCGGGACCGGGCTGGCGGAAGCGCTGGTCAGGCAACTGAGTCAACAGATTCCGGGGCTCGGTGAGGATGGAGAGAAACTGGCGGGTCACAAGGGTGCCATTACCGATTACGACCGCAGTATGCCGGCGATTTCCAGAGAGTTGCCGGAGCGAATGGCAGAGGTGGCGGATGTAGCTGCGAAGGTAAAAGCAGAGCCAGCGCAGAAACCCGGCAAGCTGCCGGAGGTATTTGAGTCACCAGAGCATTTTGTTGAGCAGCTGATGCCGTTCGCAGAGCAGATCGGAAAGGAGACCGGCATTGATCCGCGCCTGATGATTGCCCAGGCGGCGCTCGAAACCGGTTGGGGCAAACACATGATCAAAGGCGATGGTTCGCAGCCGAGTTTCAACCTGTTTGGCATCAAGGCAGACAGTCGTTGGAGCGGTGACGCTGTGAGCATTACCACTACCGAATTCCGGGGTGGCGTGGCGATGAAGGAACGGGCAGATTTCCGGGCCTATCCGGACTATGAAGCCAGCTTCCGGGACTACGTTGACTTCCTGCAAAACAATCCCCGTTACCGCGATGTTCTGTCATCGGCAGATCAGCCAGAAGTATTTGCCGAGAAACTGCAGGAAGCGGGTTATGCAACCGATCCGGAATACGGAGCCAAGATCCGTCGGATCATGAATCGTGATTCTCTGATGACACTGTCTATGAGCAGTGACAGAGTAAAGGAGTAACAGATCATGGCGGGCTTGATCGGTATTGGTCTGAGTGGGGTATTGGGGCACCAGGCGGCGCTCAATACCACTGCAAATAACATAACCAACGCAAACACGCCGGGTTACAGTCGCCAGGAGGTCCAGTTCGAGACCCAGGAAGGGCGGCGTACAGGTGCAGGGACCATCGGCAGTGGCGTATCCGTCGCCAATATCCGCCGGCTGGCAGATGCCTATCTGAGTCAGCAGTTACGTGAGGACAGCACACTGTTTGGCGAGCAGAATGCTTTCAACGCTGAACTCACCCGGCTGGATAACCTGTTAGGCGGTGAAGACACCGGCCTGAACAAAGCTCTGAACAACTTCTTCTCGGCCATGCAGAATGCCGCGGAAGATCCCACGTCTTTGCCACAACGCCAGCTGGTGCTGAGCGAAGCCCAACAACTGGTGAATCGCTTTCAGGGATTGAATCAGGAGTTCATTCAGCAGCGCGAATCGGTGAAAACCCAGATGCAGCAGGGTGTGAAAGATGCCAATACCTTGCTCAAAAGTATTGCTGAACTGAACCTGGCTATTTCTGAATCTCCGGGCCTGGCCCAGGGCAGGGAACCCCTGGAGTTGATGGACAAACGCGACGAGAAGTTGCGCCAGTTGTCTGAGTTGGTGAGCATTCGGGTAACGGAAGTGGAAGGCAGCCAGGTGAATGTGTCGCTGTCTAACGGTCTGTCACTGGTTACCGGCGCCAATGCCGCAGAATTTGCCACCCGCAGCAGTGCGGAAGATCCCACGCGCCTTGAATTTACGCTCACCAGCGGTGGGCGAACCCTGCTGGTGGATGAGCAGATTCAGGGCGGGAAACTGGGTGGCCTGCGTGCCTTTGATGAAATGGCTCTGAAACCCGCCTTTGATGAGCTCGGCCGGCTGGCGATCGCCATCTCGGCGGCTATCAACCATCAGCATGAGATCGGGATGGACCTTGAGGGTGATCTCGGCGGTAACTTTTTCAGCGATGTGAACAGTCTCGCCGTTCAGCGTAGCCGGGTGGTGCCGAACGGCAATAATGACCGCACTACCACCGGCCAACTGGCCGTTGAGATTACCGACAGTTCCCAGTTGCCGGCGGGTACCTGGGAGCTGCAGTTCAGTGGTGATGGGCGTAGCTATGAGTTGATCGATACGATCTCCGGCGACACGGTCAAACAGGGCCGGCTCCCAGATCCGGTACAGTCAGAAATCAACATGCCGGGCTTTAATATTCGCGTTGAAGGTGGTGAATTCAATGCTGGCGACAAGTACCTGATTCAGCCCAGTCGCAATGCTGCCGAAAACATGCAGCTGAATATTCGGCGGGAGGAAGATCTTGCTTTTGCCAGTCCGATCAGGGCAAGCGCCAGCGACAACAACTTGGGCACCGCCGAGATTGGCCAGGGCGCGATGCTGAATGTTCGGAATCCGAACACTGGAGCGTTGTTGCCGGGGTTCCAGAGTCGCGGCGAGCTGGCCAATGGCCCGCTGAATATCGAGTTCACGAATTACGATGCGGCAACGGGCACTTACGATTACGAGATCACGGATACCCCGGGTAATAACGTTCTCGAAACCGGCAATTATGATCCGAAAAAGGTCAACGTGTTTTTTAGTGATGACCCCAGCGATGGCAGCCGCTACCAGGGCTTTCAGTTCGAAATGACTGGAGAGCCTGCAGTTGGCGATGAGTTTACCATCGATTTCAATAAGAACGGCGTTTCAGACAACCGCAACGCTGAGCTTTTGGCCGCGCTGGGCACAAAAAACACGCTCAATGGCGGTTCCCAGAACTTTACTGAGGGATACGCTGGTCTGGTCGAGGATATCGGCGTGAAAACGCGGCAGAGTCAGCTGGACAAAGACGCCGGAGCAACGCTGCTGGAGCAGTCCACCAATCAGCGAGAGTCTGTCTCGGGCGTCAATCTGGACGAAGAGGCCGGTAAGCTGATTCAGTACCAGGCCGCCTACAACGCATCGGCCCAGGTTATGTCTGTGGCGCAGGATCTTTTTAACACATTGCTGCAGAGCTTCCGTTAAGGCGAGGTGATGTCACATGATCAGAATTTCATCACAACAGATTTTTTCCGGCGGCATTAATCGACTGCAGGATATCAATAGCAACCTGGTTAATACCCAGCAGCAGCTATCGACTGGAAAGAAAGTGAATAAGCCCTCGGATGACCCGGTGGCGGCCGCACGAATTCTGAAACTTGACCAGGAGCTGCAACGCTCGGAAACCTACGGCCGGAATGCCAATCTGGCCGATAACCGGCTAAAGCAGGAGGAAAGCGCCCTGGCCAGCGCGGTGGACATTATCCAGCGGGTGAGGGAGCTGACGGTTCAGGCCGGTAACGGTTCTCTGTCCGCAAATGATCGGCAGTCCATCTCGGCGGAGCTCAAGGAACGTCTTGGCCAGCTCGCCAATATTGCCAACACCCGTGATGCATCCGGGGAGTATATCTTCAGTGGCTTCCAGGGCAGTACGCCTGCATTTGCCAAAAATGATGAAGGAAAATGGGTGTATCAAGGGGATGAGGGGCAGCGGGTATTGGAGATTGATGATGGTGTGACCGTGCCTATTAGCGACCACGGCAAAGGGATCTTTGTGGATGTTCCTAAGTCAATCTCTGTAACTAGCGATGACAATGGATCTGACAATGGTGTTTCCGCCTCTGGTTACATCTCTGGGCTTGAATTGGTCGCCCCGAATGATTTAACGAATTCATTTATTGGAGCCACGCCGTCTGTCCCCGATGACCTGACCGTTTCGGTTGTGAATTTAGATGGTGACCTTAGAATTACAGGGCCGAATGGTTCTCCTGATTTAACTCCAACACCTCCACCTAGGGTTGGTGAAGAGTTTCAAGTGGCCGGTATAAAAATGACGGTCAATGATGCTGTTTATGATCCAAATGGAATTGATCCGGTTACAGGTTTACCAACGGGAGCAGGAGATACTTTCACGATAGGGGTAAGTGATAAACAATCCATCTTCGGCACTATCGAAAACCTGATTGCCGGCCTTGATGGTATCTCCAAAACAACGCCCAAGAGTAGTGCCGAGTATGATGCCCTGATCGCAGAAACCCTGGTGAATCTGGATAACGCCCAGGAGTCCATCACCCTCAAGCAAACAGAGCTTGGTGGCCGGCTCAACGCCGTTGAATCCACCACCGCGTTTCTGGAGGATTCGGCGCTCTATACCAAAGAGATTCGCTCCCAGCTGCAAGATGTGGATTACGCCGAGGCCATCAGCAACCTCAGCTTCCAGAGCTTCGTGTTGCAGGCCGCTCAGCAGTCTTTCGCACAGGTTTCCCAGCTTTCCTTGTTTGACCGACTCTAATCCACTGTGCCGGCGGGTGATTTTTGCCTGCCGGCTGGTTGCTTTCGGGCTCTGGCTCAGTATAATCCCTCCCACTCTCCGATGGCGGCGTGGTGAAATTGGTAGACACGACGGATTCAAAATCCGTTGGGGTAAAACCCGTGGCGGTTCGAGTCCGCCCGCCGCTACCACTTATAGGCCGCAACCTGCGGCATCGTGAATAGCTCGGCCCATGAACGTCTCCGATTTTCATTTTGATCTGCCGGACGAGCTTATCGCCCGTTATCCGCTTAAAGAACGCAGTGCCTCACGCCTGCTCAGTCTTGATGGCCTTTCCGGCCAGACCAGTCACCTTAAGTTTACGGACCTTCCCGATCTGCTCCAGCCCGGGGACCTCCTGGTATTCAACAATACCCGTGTGATTCCGGCCCGGTTGTTTGGCCAGAAGGAAACAGGTGGAAAAGTGGAGATACTGGTTGAACGTTTGCTGGGTGAAAAGGAATTGCTCGCCCATACCCGTTCATCCAAATCTCCCAAGGAAGGCCAGCGACTATTGCTGGAAGATGGAACCGCGCTGCGAATGTTGGCGCGGGAAGATGCGCTCTTCCATTTCGTCTATGAAGGTGATGAGGCGTTTCTGGATGTGCTTGAGCGTATCGGTCACATGCCTTTGCCGCCCTATATGGAGCGGGAAGATGAGCAATCGGATCGCGAGCGCTATCAGACCGTCTATGCCAAGGAAGCAGGCGCAGTAGCCGCACCCACTGCCGGGTTGCATTTTGATGATGCGGTGCTATCTGCCCTTAGAGCGAAAGGCATCGAGTTTGCGTATGTCACGCTGCACGTTGGCGCTGGTACTTTTCAACCGGTACGGGTCGACAAGATCGAAGACCACGTTATGCACAGCGAAATCGCCCATGTGCCGGAAGAGACGGTAAAGGCCGTTAATGAGGCCCGCGCTCGGGGTGGTCGGATTGTTGCCGTGGGTACCACCTCCGTCCGCTCCTTGGAATCGGCCAGCCGGGCGGGGCGACTGCATGAGTTCCGGGGCGATACGGACATCTTCATTTACCCCGGCTACCGGTTCCAGACCGTGGACGCCATGATCACCAATTTCCATTTGCCAGAGTCCACACTGATCATGCTGGTCAGTGCGTTTGCAGGTTATAACAACATAATGTCTGCGTATCGCGAGGCGGTGGAGCAAAAGTACCGATTTTTCAGCTACGGCGACGCCATGTTTCTCACCGCTCAGGAGCCCAGCCGGGGCATGATGCTGGGAGCGGATTCCGCCGAGCCACATCAAACCGAATCCCGTGGAGAATCACAGTGAGTGAATCCTGTTTTATGTCCTTCGAGAAACTCGGAGAAGATGGCAAGGCCCGCCGTGGCCGACTGACCTTTCCCCGAGGCGTGGTGGAGACCCCGGCGTTCATGCCGGTGGGCACCTATGGCACTGTGAAGGGAATGTTGCCCCGGGACATCGAGGAAATTGGTGCCCACATTATTCTGGGTAACACATTCCACCTGATGCTGCGCCCCGGCACGGAAGTGGTCAAAGCCCACGGCGACCTGCACGACTTTACCCAATGGCAGGGGCCAATCCTGACGGATTCCGGCGGCTTTCAGGTCTTCAGCCTGGGAGAGATGCGCAAGATTACCGAGCAGGGTGTGACTTTCCGGTCGCCGGTTGATGGCTCCAAAGTTGAGCTGTCACCGGAAATTGCGATTCAGGTTCAGCGTGATCTGGGCTCCGACATCGTGATGATTTTTGACGAATGCACGCCGTACCCGGCAACGGAAAAGCAGGCGAAGGAGTCCATGGAGCTTTCGCTGCGCTGGGCCGAGCGTAGCAAGAATGCCCATGAGGGCAATCCGGCGGCGCTGTTTGGTATCGTTCAGGGCGGCATGTATGAGTCGCTCCGGGACCAGTCCCTGGAAGGCCTGGAAAAAATTGGCTTCGATGGCTATGCCATTGGCGGCCTGTCGGTGGGCGAACCGAAAGAGGATATGATCCGGATTCTGGATCATCTGCCACCGAAGATGCCGGAAGACAAACCACGCTACCTGATGGGCGTTGGTCGCCCCGAGGATATCGTTGAGGCGGTGCGCCGCGGTGTCGACATGTTCGACTGTGTGATGCCAACCCGCAATGCCCGTAATGGCTATCTGTTTACCTCCACCGGTATCGTAAAGATCCGCAATGCCAAGAACCGCCATGATACCGGCCCGCTGGATGAGCGTTGCGATTGCTATACCTGCAAGCACTTTTCCAGGAGCTATCTGCATCACCTTGATAAGTGCGGAGAAATGCTCGGGTCACAGCTCAATACCATTCACAACCTGAGGTTCTATCAGAACCTGATGAGTGGATTGCGTGGGGCCATTGAAGCAGGTACATTGTCGGACTTTGTAAGCGAATTCTATGCCTTACGGGGCGAAACCGTTCCGCCTCTGGGTGATTCCTGAACAAATTTTGCTTTAAATCAGTCAATAAACGGAGAACCTGAATGAAATCAATCAAATTGCTCATCGCTGGCCTGCTGTCTCTGATGCCTGCTCTGGCCTCGGCTCAGGATGCTGGTGCCCAGGGAATGAGCGTGATGGGTCAGATCATCTTCTTCGCCGGCTTCATCCTGATTTTCTACTTCCTGATCTGGCGCCCGCAGTCCAAGCGTGCAAAAGAGCATAAGGCCCTGATGTCCGGCCTGAACAAGGGTGATGAAGTGGTTACCTCCGGTGGTGTCGCCGGCAGGATCACCAAGGTGACTGACGACTTCATTGTTCTGGAAGTTGCAGACAACGTTGAAATGAAGATTCAAAAAGTTGCCGTTGCAGCGGCTCTGCCGAAAGGCACCCTGAAGGACATATGAGCTGGTTTCCAGGCGCATCCATGATGCGCCTGTTCATTTTCTGACTGGCTGAAACACCAAGACCGGCACGTCTGCCGGCTCGAAGGATTCTCATGCTGAACAAGTATCCTCTCTGGAAAAACCTGGTCATCGTGTTTGCACTGGTGATCGGTTTCATCTACGCCTTACCGAACTTTTTCCCCGACGATTACGCCATCCAGATCACCGGCGCCCGTGGTAGCACCGAGGTAGACCAGCGTGTGCTCGACCGCGCACTTGGCGAACTCGAAAGCCGCGGTATCGAAGTCAAATCCAGTCTCCTCGAAGAGCGGGACGCCCTGATTCGCCTGACCAGTTCCGATGACCAGTTGCGGGCGAGGCCGGCAGTGCAGGCGGCCCTGGGTCGGGAATACCTGGTGGCCCTGAACATGGCTCCGTCGACTCCCGGTTGGCTGCAGAGTCTGGGCGCCGGCCCCATGAAGCTGGGCCTGGATCTTCGCGGCGGTGTTCACTTCCTGCTGGAAGTGGATGTGGAGACGGCGGTTAACCAGCGCCTTGAGGCCCTGTCAGGCCAGATCAAGCGAGATATGCGTGAAGAGCGCATCCGCTACCGGGGCGGTGACGTGGGCGAGAACCGCAACATCATCCTGAGTTTCCGCGATTCGGAGACCCGGGCGGAAGCATTCACGCTGATTCGTGACAACTACAACGAATTCCTGCTCGACGAGAGCACCGAGGGTGGTGAATTCCTGATTTCGCTCGCCCTTTCTGAAGCCGAAGTTCGTAACATCCAGGAATACGCCCTGGAACAGAACCTGACCACTATCCGTAACCGGGTAAACGAACTGGGTGTTGCCGAGCCGCTGGTACAGCGCCAGGGCGCGAGCCGAATTATCGTGGAGCTGCCGGGCGTGCAGGATACGGCACAGGCCAAGCGGGTTCTGGGGGCTACGGCCAACCTGGAATTCCGGATGGAAGCCCGCCAGGACACCGCATCTGCCGAAACCGAGCAGTTCAGCTTCCGGGATGAGCCTAATCGTTCAGCCCGCCTGGAGCGGGACGTTATTGCGACCGGTAACAACGTGGCAAATGCCCAGCAGGCGTTCGACGAGAACGGCCAGCCGCAGGTTAACATCACCATGGATTCTGTGGGTGGTGA
>Ga0079224_100006228_pt1 | contig 15793 bp, 9 predicted proteins | sample Stecom2015_FD_80414 | JGI IMG/M metagenome (GOLD analysis project Ga0079224, IMG submission 80414) | Agricultural soil microbial communities from Utah to study Nitrogen management - Steer compost 2015 | ecosystem: Environmental > Terrestrial > Soil > Agricultural land | place: USA: Utah...
CCGGCTGCGTCACGTCGCGCCGGGGCGCGTCGGTCGGCACCGCGTCGGAGGGGGGCGTGTCCGGCCGGGTCGCGTCGTGCATCACTGCAGGTGCAGCGCGAACGCGCCGTAGAACGCGGCCTCGGCGACCGCGGCCGCGGGGCCGTGGCTGCTCACCGCGAGCCACGCGCCGAGGGTCGGGGCCTTGGCCGCGCCTACCTGGATCGTGCGGTAGTTGCTGGATGCGGCGCCGAAGGTGTTCCCGGCGAACGGTGCGACCGGGGTCACCGCCTGCACGTAGATCACCGCGCCCGCCGGGGCGGGGCGCTTGGGGATCGGCAGCGGCTCGCCGCCGCCGACGGTGCCGTTCGCCGACGCGACGAACGCGAGGGTCAGGATGGTCGTGCCGGGATCGACGTATGACCAGCAGATCGGCTGGGTGTTGGGGAACGCGAGCGGGCTCTGGAACAGGCTCGCGGTGACCACGACGCCCACGGGAGCGTTCGGCGTGAAATCGTGCCCCACGATGCTGATCGAGCCGCCGGGCTCGTACACGCCGTACGTGTCGAGCACCGGACCGGGCGACGCGACGCCGAGCGGGCAGCCGCGCCCGTTGCTCGTCGCCGCGCCCGGCTGCTGGAAGTTGGCGGGATCGATCACCGCGTCGAGCAGCGCGATCGCGCCCGGGTTGTCGTTGCCGCTGCACAGCAGCTCGAACGCGAACGCCCCGCCCGCCGGCACGCTGACCGCGACCGGCTGGGGCAACGGGAAGAACAGCTCGCCGGCAGGGCCGCCGAACGGCTCGGGCCCCGGGACGGCACTCGCGTCGGCCGTGAAGTCGAAGCGCACGTCCTGCAGCGGCGTGGCGAGCGGCTGCGAGAGGTTCGCCGCGAACACCGAGCCCGCGTCCGCGGTGCGCACGTGCGTGCCGCCGAGGCGGAGTGTGAGGTTCGCGATGCTGTGCTGCGTCGCGGCGCCCGCGCTCGGGCCGTCGAACCGCAGCCCGACGCGCTGTACGACGAACTGGGTGTTCCCGCCCAGCTCGCCGGCGTCGTGGAGCACTTGCAGCCTGCTCGCGCCGGCCATCAGCGGGACGGGGCTGGCGTCGGGCAGCTCGGTGGACAGTGGGGTGCGCGACGCGGGCAGCACGAGCGGCTGCGCTGCGGCGTGCGCCGCGAGGACGGGCGCGAGCGAGAGGATCAGGCGCATGGTCGTTCCGCGATGGGGCGCGAGGCGGACGGAGAGCGTGCGGCGTACCCGCGAGCAGAGGTGCGATGCCGACGCTCCACCCGTGCGTGCGGCTCGGCCCGACATCTTAGACGACGCCCGGCGGGGGAGCCCGAGGGCAAGGGCGTTCGCGGTGCGGGCCTGGCGTGCGAAGAAGGGATGCATCGCCGCAGAAGGATCGAGACCCCGGGCGGCGTGACGGTTCTCTTGCTCGTACTCGTTCACGCCGGATTCGCGCAGGTCGGAGCGCCCCGGTGCCGCGCTGCCGCGCGGAAACGCCCGATCCGGCCGCGCGCGCCTTGCGCCCCGGAGCGTGCCGGCGAGGATGCCGCGCACACCGTTCCCCAAGCCGACGGAGTCGTCATGGACCACAGACTGCTGCTCGCCCTCCCGCTCCTCTCCCTCGCCGCCCCGGTCGGTCAGGACCCGGCGGGGGCTGACCCAGACGGGCCGCTCGCTCCGCCGAAAGGCCTGGAGAAGGTCCAGCTCGTGATCCCCGAGGACAACCCGCTGACCGTCGAGAAGGCCGAACTCGGCAAGATGCTGTTCTTCGACACGCGCCTGTCGAAGGACGGCTCCATGTCGTGCCAGACCTGCCACGTGCACGAGAAGGCGTGGAGCGACGGCATCGCGCTGTCGACGAAGGTCGACGGCAGCAAGAACACGCGCAACTCGCCGAGCCTATACAACGTCGGCTATCAGCCGTACTACTACTGGGACGGCCGGGCGCCGACGATGGAGGCCAACGTCCTCGCGGCATGGAAGGGTCACATGGGCGGCGATCCCGACGCGACGGCGAAGGTGCTCGCCGACATCCCGGCCTATGCCGCGGCGTTCGAGAAGGCGTTCGGCGCGGAGCCGACCGGCACGAACATCGTGCAGGCGCTCACCAGCTTCGTGCGCACGCTGCGCAGCGGCGGCTCGGCGTACGACGAGGGGACGATGTCGGAGGCCGCCAAGCGCGGCGAGCGGCTGTTCGCCGAGCGCTGCATGTCGTGCCACGTGCCGCCGCTGTTCACCGACTTCCAGTTCCACAACGTCGGCGTGGGCGATCCTTCCGACAAGGGCCGCCTCGCCCAGGAGCCCGACAACCCGGCGCGCACGCGCGCGTTCAAGACGCCCGGCCTGCGCGGCGCGGCGCGCAGCGCGCCGTACTTCCACGACGGCAGCGTCGCCACGCTGCGCGAGGCGGTCGCGATCATGGCGCGCGGCGGCATCGACAACGAGTTCCTCGACCCGATCCTCAAGACGCAGCGGGAGAAGCTGCGTCCGCTGACCGACGAGGAGATCGACGACCTCGTCGCATTCATCGAGGCGCTCGACAGCAACGAGTCGTTCACGCCGCCGAAGTTGCCGTGAGCGAGCGCGGCCGGTCGTCGGCCACCCGGCGCCGGAAGCCGTGCGCCAGCCGGCCGGCCGCGCGACGCCGGCGTGATCGCCGGCCCCGCCGCGGCGCCGCAGCCGACGGCGAACGCCTCTTGAAGGCGGCGCGGCCGTGCGCGTGCGGACGAATCAGCTCGACGCGCGCTGCTGCAACCGGTCGAGGATGCCTTCGAGCGTGCGCGCGACGTCGAGGTCGTGGTGCAGGAACCCGATCGGTCCCCAGGTCTCGCTTCCCGCCAGCGGGCGACCGGTCGCGTAGAGCAGCGGCGGGTCGGCGCGACCGGCGAGCGCGGCGAGCACGCCGCGCAGGAAGGGACCGTCGGCCTCGTCCTCGCCGCAGCACACGACGATCCGCGCGTCCGCGTGCCGCGCGAGCGCGGCCTCCGCCTGCGCCGGCGTCGCGCTCGCCTCGGCGACCGCGGGTTCGATGCCCGCGCAGCGCAGCAGCTCGGTGGCGAATGCGACGGCGGCGCGCGCCGACGCCGGCGCGCCGAACGGCAGCAGGAGCGCGGCGACCGGCTGCGCCGCCGAGCGCCGGCGCAGCGCCTCGAAGGGCGCCGCCGGCCGTGCCGACCAGTGGGGCGGCGCCTCGGTGACGCGCGCGGTCGGGTCGGCGAAGCGGTTCGTACCGACCAGCACCCGCGCGGCCCGCGGCGCGGTCTCGGGCAGGACGTCGCGGCCGCCGCTGGTCCGGCTCGCGCCGCCGTGCGCCTCGATCGCCTGGAACATGCGCCACGCGGCGTGCGCGAGCTCGGCGGTGAGCGCCTCGATCGCGAAGCTGCCGGCAGCGGGGTCGCGCGCGCGCAGCAGGTGGGCCTCGTCGGTGAGGATGCGGAGCTGGTTGGCGGCGAGGCGCTGCGCCTCGTCGCGGTCGGCGACCGGCTCGAACAGGAGCGGCTCGAGTACGTCGCAGCCCGCCGCGGTGGCGACGAACGCGATCAACGACCCGCGCACGAGGTTGATCTCGGGGTCGATCGCGCTGAAGCACGCCGGCGCCGCGCGCGCCCAGATCCGCGCGGGCGCGTCGTCGCTCCCGGTGCACGCCGCCACCACGCGGTGCCAGAGCCAGCGCGCCGCGCGCACCTTCGCGATCCCGGTCACGACGTCGGTGTCGAGCGTGATCGGCAGGTACATGCGCGCGAGCACCGCGGCGGCCGACAGGCCCTCGACGACGCAACCGCGCAGCACCTCGACCGCGGCGGCCAGCGCGAACGCGAGCCCGCGCGCCGGCGAGGCGCCCTCGATGCGGTCGAACACGTCGAGCACGACCTTGTGGTCGAGGTTGAGGCGGTGCAGCGCGACCAGGGCGCGCACGCCGCTCGCGGCGGGCGTCAGGGTCACCACCGCGGACGCGGGGTCCAGCCCGCGCACCAGGGTCGCGTCGCCGCTGCCGAGTGCGGCTTCGAGTCCGCCGCCCGCGAAGCGCAGCGCGCCGAAACCCTCGAACGCGGCCAGGTCGGCGGCGCGGGGCGGCCCGCGCACGATGCGCGCCAGGCGCGGCGGCTCGGAGGGCAGCGGCCACGCCGCGGTCGCGTGCGCCGGGCGGTCGGCGGGCGTGCCGAGCGCACGGAGCGTCACGCGGTCGTCGACCGGCGTGTCGAGCGACGCCGGGTCGCGTCCCCCGATCTCGGCGCGCACCGCCGCGAGCCAGTCCTCGCGGGTCGCCTGGCGGGCAGGGTCGGCAGGCATCACGCGCTCACATGCTGCGCCGGTACTGGCCGCCGACGCGGTAGAGCGACGCCGACATGCGGCCGAGCGAGCAAGTCTTGGCGCAATGCATCAGCGCGTCGAACACGTTCGCGCCGCGCATCGCGTCGTCCTCCAGGCGGCGCAGCGCCGCCTCGGCCTCCGCGCCGCGCGCGCGCGCGAGGGCCTCGACCGTCTCGATCTGCGCGCGCTTCTCCTCGTCGGTCGAGCGGCGCACCTCGGTGGGGGTGACGAACGGCGAGCCGTCCCGGCCGATGAACGTGTTCACGCCGACGATCGGGAGCGCGCCGGAGTCCTTCATCGACTCGTAGTGCAGCGACTCCTCCTGGATCTTGCTGCGCTGGTACATCGTCTCCATGGCGCCGAGCACGCCGCCGCGCTCCGACAGGCGGACGAACTCGGCCATCACCGCCTCTTCGACGAGGTCGCTCAGCTCCTCGATGATGAACGAGCCCTGCAGCGGGTTCTCGTTCTTCGCCAGGCCGAGCTCGCGGTTGATGATCAGTTGGATCGCCATCGCGCGGCGCACCGATTCCTCGGTGGGGGTGGTGATCGCCTCGTCGTAGGCGTTGGTGTGCAGGCTGTTGCAGTTGTCGTAGATCGCGTACAGCGCCTGCAGCGTCGTGCGGATGTCGTTGAACGCGATCTCCTGCGCGTGCAGCGAACGCCCCGAGGTCTGGATGTGGTACTTCAGCTTCTGGCTGCGCTCGTTGCCGCCGTACAGGTACTTCATCGCCTTCGCCCAGATCCGGCGGGCGACCCGGCCGATCACCGCGTACTCGGGGTCGAGGCCGTTGCTGAAGAAGAACGACAGGTTGGGGGCGAAGTCGTCGACCTTCATCCCGCGCGCGCGGTAGTACTCGACGTAGGTGAACCCGTTGGCGAGGGTCAGCGCGAGCTGGGTGATCGGGTTGGCGCCGGCTTCCGCGATGTGGTAGCCGGAGATCGACACCGAGTAGAAGTTGCGCACGCCGTGGTCGATGAACCACTGCTGCACGTCGCCCATCATCCGCAGGGCGAAGTCGGTCGAGAAGATGCAGGTGTTCTGCGCCTGGTCTTCCTTGAGGATGTCGGCCTGCACCGTGCCGCGCACGACCCGCAGGGTGTCCGCCGCGATGCGCGCGTAGGTCTCCGGCGGCACGATCTCGTCGCCGGTGACGCCGAGCAGGAGCAGGCCGAGCCCGTCGTTGCCCGGCGGCAGGGAGCCGCGGTAGCGCGGCCGCGGCAGGCCGCGGTCGTCGTAGCGTTCCCGTAGCTTGCGCTCGACCTCGTCGACCTTGCCGTTGGCGCGGATCCAGCGCTCGCACTGCTGGTCGATCGCCGCGTTGAGGAAGAACGCGAGCAGCATCGGCGCCGGACCGTTGATCGTCATCGACACCGAGGTCTTCGGGTCGGCGAGGTCGAAGCCGGAGTACAGGCGCTTGGCGTCGTCCAGGCAGCAGATGCTGACCCCGGAGTTGCCGATCTTGCCGTAGATGTCCGGGCGCAGCCCGGGATCCTCGCCGTAGAGCGTGACCGAGTCGAACGCGGTCGACAGCCGGCGCGCCGGCTGGCCGGCGGCGAGGTAGTGGAAGCGCTTATTGGTCGTCTCCGGCCCGCCCTCGCCGGCGAACATGCGCGTCGGGTCCTCGTCCTGCCGCTTGAACGGGAACACGCCCGCGGCGAACGGGAAGTGCCCGGGCACGTTCTCGGTCAGCAGCCAGCGCAGGCGCTCACCGAAGTCGCGGAAGCGCGGCAGCGCGACCTTCGGGATCTCGAGCCCGGACAGCGTCCTGGTGCGCTGCTTGACCCGGATGCTCTGGCCGCGGACCTCGAACTCGTGGTCCGGCGTCGAGTAGCTGCGCACCAGTTCGTCCCAGCGCGCGAGCGCTTCCTTGTTCTCCGGCGTGAGCTTCTGCTCGGCGGCACCCTTCGCCTTGTCCAGCGCGGCGAGTGCCGCGGGGTCGCCGCCGGCGGCGCGCACCGCGGCCGCCGCGCCCTCGATCTGCCACAGCGTGCGCGCCGCCTCGACCTGCTCGTCGACCGCCTTCCGCCAGGCGCGGTTGTGCTCCGCGATCTCGGCGAGGTAGCGCGCGCGCGACGGCGGGATGATGTGCACGGTCTCGTCGCCGAACGACGGCAGCGCGCGTTCCAGCACGAAGCGGCCGGGAACCCTCTCGTCGAGCTTGGCGCACAGCAGCTCGAAGAGGCGGTTGGTTCCCGGGTCGCCGAAGCGCGAGGCCATCGTTCCGACCACCGGAATCTGCTCGGGCGGGGTCTGGAACGCGTTGCGGTTGCGCGCCCACTGCTTGCGGACGTCGCGCAGTGCGTCCTGTGCGCCGCGGCGGTCGAACTTGTTGATCGCGACCACGTCCGCGTAGTCCAGCATGTCGATCTTCTCGAGCTGGGTCGGCGCGCCGAAGTCGGGGGTCATCACGTAGAGCGACACGTCGGCGAAGTCGACGATCTCGGTGTCGCTCTGCCCGATGCCGGAGGTCTCCAGGATGATCACGTCGAACCCCGCGTGGCGGAGCACGAGCAGCGCCTCGGCGATGCACCCGGCGAGGGCGAGGTTCGCCTGACGGGTCGCCATCGAGCGCATGAACGCGCGCGGCGACGCGATCGAGTTCATGCGGATCCGGTCGCCGAGCAACGCGCCGCCGGTCTTGCGGCGTGACGGATCGACCGAGAGGACGGCGATGGTCTTGTCCGGGAACGCGAACAGGAAGCGGCGGACGAACTCGTCGATCAGCGACGACTTGCCGGACCCGCCGGTCCCGGTGATGCCGAGCACCGGAGCGTGCCCCGCGGGCGGCGCCCCGAGGAGCGTGCGGATCCTGGCGGGGTCGTTCTCCGCGACCGACAGCGCGCGCCCGATCGCGCGGTGGTCGCGCGCCTTCAGGTCCTCGACGGAGAAGTCGCGCGCCGGCGGCAGGTCGCACCGCTCCAGCAGGTCGTCGATCATCCCCTGGAGACCCATCGCCCGGCCATCGTCCGGCGAGTAGATCCGGGCGATCCCGTAGGCGTGCAACTCCTCGATCTCGTGCGGCAGGATCACACCGCCGCCGCCACCGAGGAGGCGGATGTGTCCGCAGCCGCGTTCGACCAGCAGGTCGCGGCAGTACTTGAAGAACTCCAGGTGTCCGCCCTGGTACGAGGTGATCGCGATGCCCTGCGCGTCCTCCTGCACGGCGGCGTCGACGATCTCCTGCGCCGACCGGTTGTGCCCGAGGTGGATGACCTCGGCGCCGGATGCCTGCGCGATGCGGCGCATGACGTTGATCGACGCGTCGTGGCCGTCGAACAGGGCGGTCGCCGTCACCAGGCGAACCTTGTGCCGCGTGACGTAACGGGGTCGCGCGGCGGACCTGGCGACCGGAACGGCGGACGTGCCGATGGCCGGCGACGAATCGACCTGGGTCATGAATCGGACCTGCTGCCGAAGGGGGACCTCGTTGCAAACCGCCACCAGCCCCACGCTGCGGCGGGCGGAGGAGTGTAGCGGCGGACGCGCGGTGACGCACCGCGCGGCCTCCGGCGTGCCGGGACGCGCGAAGTGTTGCCGCGGGCGGACTTCGACCCACTCCGCACCGATCGCGTGATGCGCACGACCGCTACGACGGCGTGTTCCGCGTGTCGCGCGTGCGGTGTCTTCCAGCCGCACGCGGGCTCGGCGTGGGGCCGCGACACGTGGAGACGCGTGGAGAGGTGTGGGGCGCGGCGTCGCCCTGGTGTGCGCGCGGAGCCTCGCCCGTTCGAGGCGTCCTGCCTTGCACCCTTCGAGCAGGAGCCGCTCGAAAAAAAGCCTCTGCCTCGCACTGGGCCGTGCGATGCCGGTTGCCACAATGCTGCGTGGTGTCCAGGCACGCAGCGCACCTCATCGCCTTGCTCGCCGCCGCGACTTCGCGCGCGCCGGCGCAGTCGATGGTCGAGGAGATCGTGGTGCGGCACGCCCAGCCGCTCGACGACGCGCAGTTGAACGAGCGCCTCGTGTCGGTGTCGCCGTCGGAATCCGATCCGCGCCTGAGCCTCATCCGCTGGCACGGCAACGAGCTGCCGGTGCATGCCGCGAAGGATCGCGTGTCGATCGGCGAGATCGCGCCCGGGCTGTACGTCGCGCTCGTCGGCGGCGTACGCCGATCGCTCGACGTCTACTTCCTGGAGGCGAGCGGCGCGGTCGGCCGCGTGATGACCAACGGCGGTCGCCGCCTGCCGCAGGCGTTCAACGGCGGGCGCGGGTCGTGGCCCGCCGCGGTCGGGCGCGGCGTGTTCGTCGTGCCGTTCGAGAAGGACGGCCGGATCGAGTTGCGCCTGACCGGCTTCGGCGAGCAGGTGTTCGCGACGCGCACGCTGCCGGACACCGCGACCGGCTTCCGGGTCCACGTCGATCGGCGGACGTACCGCATCTCGGTGGAACTGCTCGGCGTTCCGGGCGAACCACCGCTGCAGCTCGCGCACCCGCGCGCGCCGAGGGCGCAGTTCGCGCAGGCCGTGCTCGACTTCGGCGAGGTTGTCTGCGGCGAGCCGGGCGTGCTCGAAGCCCTGGTCTACAACCCGGGCATCCAGCCGATCGAGGTCGAGCTCCACGCCGAGGGCGAGTTCGCCTGTAGCCTGCGCCGCCTCCGCATCGACGCGGGGCAGCGCCTGCCGGTACCGGTGACCTTCACGCCGCGCACGCCGGGCGAGCACCGCGGCAGCCTCGTCGCGAGCCACGCGAGTCAGGAGCGGCCGCTCGCGCTGGCCCTTCGCGGCCGGGCCAGCGAGCCCGCCACGCGAGCAGCGGCGTTCCGCCCGGTGCTGGTTCCCGAGGAGCACGCCACCGAGCGACCTGCCGAGGCAGACCGCGGCGCCGGGATCGTCGCGCCCGCTCCGCCTGAGGTTCCACCCGCGCCCGCGGCGCCGGTGGCGCGCGAACCACGCGCGCCGCACCTCTCGTTCGAAGGCGAGTGGGTCGTCGTCCGCGGCCTTCCCGGTGAGGTCCTGCTGCTCGCCGCGGTGAGCGTGCACCGCGACCACGACGGGCGCTGGCCCCTGCGGCAGAACAAGGTGTGGCGCGTCGTCCTCGGCTCCGAGGACGGGCAGGTGCGGATCGCCGGGCGCCGGTTGGCCGAGTTCGGTGCGGGGCTCATCGCGCTCCGCCCGGGTGCGCTGTCGGTCCAGGAGTCGAACCTGCTCGAGTTCGATCCGCCGCGGACGCTGCCCTCGCGCTAAACCGGCCGCGGCCGCGCGCGTCGCGGTGCGCGCTACGCCGTCTCGTCGGCGCCGGGGGAGAAGTGCTGGTTGACGATTTTCCAGTCGCCGCCCATGCGGTGCAGCGTGAACGTCGCGCGGCCGTACGCCTCCTGCTCGCGCCCGCCTGCATCGATCTGCTGCAGCCGCCACTGCCCGTAGGCGGTCGCGAAGTCGTCGCCGAAGGTGTGCACCTGCAGGTCCCGCAGCTCCAGCTTGAGGACCTCCATGTAGCGGAACTCCTGGTCGAGGAACTCCTCGTAGGCGCCCCAGCCTTCGTCGATGCGCCCCGATGCGTCGAAGTGGACGAAGCGCTTGTCGGTCCAGAAGTGCGACCGGTAGGCCTTGATGTCACGGCTGTTGAAGGCCTGCCGCATGCTGCGGAAGAAGTCTTCGATTTCCTTGTGGGCTTCGACGCTCATGGCCGGTCGGGCGGATGCCACCATGGGAGCAAGTCAGGGCAGCGGTGGGAATCGCGCGGTCCCGACGCCCGAGAACACCGGACGAACGTTCGCGCCTTGGCGACGCGACTCCTCACCGATTGAGGTGCTGGTAGTACGGTTCTTTGTCCTTTTCGTAGACGACCTTACCGTTGACCAAGGCGGTCTCGACGAAGGTCCTATAGGACAGCGGGTCGCCATCAAGAATCAAGACATCGGCGTCCTTCCCCGGCTCCAGGCTGCCGACGATGCGCTCCACGCCCGCCGCTCGTGCCGCGTCGAGCGTGAGCGAGCGGAGTGCGCGCCGCGGGTCCATGCCGCCGCGGACGGCGAACGCGGCGTCGACCTGCGGCGTGTTGAGGTCCGAGCCCATGATCCCGCCGGTGCCGACTTGCGCGCCGCCGAAGCGGCCTGACGGACACGTGACGGCGACGGGCACGCCCGCTTCGTCGAGGATGCGCGCCGCGGCGATGTTCGCGCCGGTCTGTTCGGGGTCCGTGGGATCGGGCGGCGTGGTGTTGCGCGGGTTGAGCACCACCAGCGACCCGGTCGCCGCGATCTGGTCGGCGAGGCACCACGCGGTCACCGGGTCGTCGAGCACGATGCCGACGCCGAGCAGTTCGGCGATCTGCAGCGCCTGACGGATTCCGTCGCGGTCGTCACTGCCGCCGCCGCGCCCGCGACCGCCGTCGGTCGGGGTGGCGCTCGGGTTGACCCACAGGCGGGCTTCGCCGCGCATGATGCGCAGCAGCTCCGCGGTACCGGCGGGCGGTGCCGACGGCGAAGGACGCTGGCCCGGGGCGCCGCGGCCCCGCTCGCCGGGCGGCCCGCCGCCGCGCCCCGGCGTCGCCGCGGGCGCGGGCGAAGGCGCCGCGGCCGCAGCCTCGGTCTTCGCCTTGTGCTCCTTGGCCTGTCCGACCAGCTCGCGCAGCCGGCGCCACTCGGTGGCGGACAGCGGCGTGCGCATCGAGTACGCGCACTGCCCCTGACGCACCATGCCGGCGAGGTCGCCCCACGCGAGCTTCACCAGCGCGGTGGTCCCGCCCGGCGTCGCCTGACCGCTGCCCGACCAGTAGAGGTACGACGTGATCCCCGCCGCGAGCGCGCGCTTGATCGCGGGATCGAACGGGTTCGCCGCATCCTTCAGCTCGCCGGTGACCGAGGCGGGCAGGCCGATGCCCTGCGCGCGCACCGCGACGTAGCCCGGCGTGACGACCTTGCCGTCGGCGCGCAGGACGGTCGCGCCCGCGGGGATCTCGAGGTCGTGGCCGACCGCGTGCACCTTGTCGTCGCCGATGAGCACGGTGCCGCCGCGCAGCACGCGCCCGTCGCCGACGTGCACCTCGCCGCCGACGATCGCCGTCCAGCGCTCGACGCTGGCCGGCTCCTTGGGTTCCGGCGCGGGCGGGGGCGTCGCCGGCGCCTGCGGCTGGCCGCGCCCGCGCGCCCTTCCACGCTGCGCCTGCGTCTCGGCGGCCATGCAGGCGAGCAGAGTCACGAGCGCGCCCAGGCGCACGATCTTCGCGGGCGTTCGTTGCATCGGGTTCATCGCGGATCAGCCTCCACCTCGTTGCCTTCGAGCCAGACGCGCTGCAGCTTCGCGAGCGGATCGAGCGGGTCGCCGCTCCACAGCAGCAGGTTCGCCGTCTTGCCCGGCTCGATGCTGCCGATCGTCCCGTCGATGCCGAGCGCCCTGGCCGGCGTGAGCGTGATGCCGCGCAGCGCGACGTCGGCGGGCAGTCCCGCACGGACCAGCTCCATGAGCTGGGTGCGCGCCGCGCTGAGCGCGCGCCCGCGGTCGGCGAGCAGGAAGCCGATCTCGATCCCCGCCGCGTGCAGGCGCGCGGGCATGTTCACCTGGTACTCGGTGTTCGGGATCGTGCTCAGCTCGGGCGTGAGCAGGACGATCGCCTTGCGCCGCTTGATGTGGTCGAGGACCACGTCGAAGAAGCCCTGCGACCCCTGGCTCGCGTGCCGGCGCGCGACGAACACGGTGGGGAACGAGTGGTTCTTGCTGACCTCGTCCCAGTGCAGCATCTGGGCCGCGGAGTCGATCTGCACGAAGGCGCGCGTCTTGCCCTCCAGGAGCTGCATGATCGCCTCGGCCGCGGGATCGGGCTCCTGCTGCTGCTGGCCGCCGCGCGGACCCTGCGCCGCGTCGCCGCCGCGCGCTTCCGGGGCGTTCTCTGCCGGCTTCTCCGGCGGCTTCTCGCCGGGGTTCTCTGCCGGCTTCTCGGCGGGCTTCTGCTCGGCGGGGGGCGTGCCCTCGGCGCGGCCGCCTTCGCTGCGCTGTTCGGGGCCGCGGCGCCGGCGCCGGTCGAGGTTGCGCTTGCCGTCGTCCAGCGCGCGCTGGATGAGCGTCTTGGTCCGCGTGTCGTTGACCGGGGCGATCGCGAGGAAGGCGCTGCGCACGACGGTCATCGCCGCCACGTCGTCGCCGGCTGGCCGCACGACGCCGCCCTGCCCGGGCAGGCCGGTCCCGGTCGGCGCCACGCCGATCGTCGTGACGCCGTCGCGCAGCAGTTCCTGGAACACCTCCTGGCGCGCGTAGAGCCGGTCGAGCGCCAGCTCGCCGCTCTCGTTCTCGGCGCCGCCCTGGGGCGACGGCGCGCCGCGGCCGCGCCGCCCGCGCCCGCCGCCGCGGGTGAACTGGTTCGGCCGCTCTTCGCGCGCGCCGCCCGCGCCCAGGCCGGTGTGTCCGTACGCGAGCACCGCGCCCGGCATCAGCGTCCCGCCGGCCGCGTCCACGACTTCGTAGCCCGGCGGTACGGCGATGTCGCTGCTGACCCGCTCGATCTTGCCGTTGCGCACGAGCACCGTGGCGCGCTCGATCGGCGGACCGCTGATCGGCAGGACGCGTGCGTTGCGGATCGCGAGGCCGCGCGCGCTCGTCGCGGGTGCCTGCGCGGAGCTGGGAACCGACAGCGCAGCGAGCGCCGCGGCGACGCAGAGGGAGCGCATCATGGCTGGTTCAGAACAGGGGCCGGTCGGGGTTGCGACGGTAGACGATGCGACCGTTGACCACCGTCATCCGCACGTGGCTGCGAGGGTCGAGGGGGTCGCCGCTCCACGCGACGAGGTCGGCGTCCTTGCCGACCTTCAGCGAGCCCACGCGGTGGTCGATGCCCGCGATGCGCGCCGGGTTGATCGTCAGCGCGCGGATCGCGACCTCGTCGGGCAGTCCGAGGCGCACGCCCATCGCGGCCTGCAGGAAGAGCTGCTCCTGCGGCACCACCGGCGAGTCGGTGTTGATGCCGAGGCCGTCGCGCCCGACGCCGCCGACCGGCGTGCGCCAACCGTGCTGCCCACCCGCGTACCACGCGTTGGCGACGCCGATGAACTGGGCGTGGTCGGGGTGGAAGTAGTAGGTGCGCGGTCCGGCGACCACCGGCACGCCGGAAGCGTGCGCGAAGTTGCTCAGCCGGTAGGCGTCGAACGTGCCGTGGTCGATGAACGTCCACAGCCCGAACTCGTGGCGGAGCTGACGGATCGTCTGCAGCACCACCTGGTAGATCTGCGTGTGCACGCTGACCGGGTACTCGTGGCGGAACAGGCCGCGCAGGTAGTGCAGGTCGGCGCGGTACTCGGGCTCGGGGCCTTCGCCGCGGTCGAAGCGCTCCCACGCCTCGTAGTACTCGCGGCCGCGCTCCAGGGTGAAGCGCAGACCCTGGTTCATGCCGATCGCGCCCGCGCCGAGGTCGCCCGAACCGCGTTCGGGGTTGCCGGCCTGCGCGATCTTCAAGCTCCCGGGGAAGCGGATCAGCGCCTCCTCGGGCGAGCGCCCGGCGAGCTTGGTCAGCGTGCCGAACCCGCCCATGTTCGAGCCGGAGCCCGGGATGAACAGCGCCGAGGTCACGCCGCCGGCGAGGGCGAGGCGCAACGACCGGTGGTCCATCGTCACCAGGTCGACCGTGCGGAACTCGGGGTTGGTCGGGTGGACGGTGTCGTTGATGTCGCCGGAGCCCCCGGCGACGTGGTTGTGCAGGTCGACGAAGCCGGGCAGCAGCCACGCGTCGCCGCAGTCGACCACCTCGTAGCCGTCGGGAATCGGCACCTCGTCGGCGCGGCCGAGCGCGACGATGTCGCCGTCCCTGGTGAGGACCACGCCGCCTTCGATCGGGTCGCCTTCGATCGGCAGCACGCGCGCCGCGCGGAACGCGTAGGCCGGGCTCGGGACCTTGAGCGGTCCCCACACCGCGACCTTGTGTTCGGCCTCCGTGCGCGGGCGCTTGCCGTAGTAGATCTGGATCGACAGCTCGGCGTGCGCCGCGGTCGGGGCCAGCTCGTGCTGCTGCGCGGCGCCGGCCGAGACGAGCGCGGCGGCGAGCGCCGCCCACACGGGAACAGACACCTGAGGACTGGTTCGCATGACGTTCACCGCGGCCGGTTGTCGACCATCAGTTCCCCGTTGCAGATCACGGCCTCGATCCGGCTGGTCAGCTCGAACGGATCGCCGCTGAACACGACGAGGTCGGCGTCCTTGCCGGGCGCGATGCTGCCGACCCGATCGGCGATGCCGAGGATCGTCGCCGGGTTCAGGGTCACCGCGCGCAGCGCGGTCTCGGGGTCGAGGCCGTGGTGCACGGCGTACGCCGCGTGCACCGGCAGCCAGCGCGCGCCGGCGGTCGCCGCCGAGGTGATGGCGACGCGCAGGCCGGCCTCGGCGAGCTGCTTGGCGCGGTTGACCAGCGCGCCGTCCTCGCGCACCACGAAGTCCGGATCGAGGAACACGCCCGGGCGCTCGTCGCCGAGCACGCCGGGCGTACGTCCGGCGTCGGCCGCGCCGTGCAGCGCGAGCGTGATCTTGTGCTTCTTGGCCCACGCGAGGAGCGCGGCGATCGCCGGTGCCTTGGCGGTGCGCACCACCGCGACCGCCTTGCCTTCGAGCAGCGCGCGCACCGGTTCCAGCGCCTCGTCGACGTGCGGCTTGCGCGGCGCGCCGTCGCCGGCGGAGAAGTCGGCGGGCAGCTCCTTGCTGACCCGGCGCGCCTTCACCTTCCCGGAGAAGAACCCGCCGGTGACCTCGCCTTCGAGCGTGTCCTCGCCGACCGTCGCCTCGAGGGTCAACGAGCCGCCCATGCCCATCGCGAACGCGATGCGCAGCTTGCCGTCCTTGAACGTGCCGTTCTCCAGGTCGACCGGCGGACGTTCCTGACCGCGCATCAACACGGTCACCTGGCCGCGCACCGTCTCGCGCTCGAGCACGAGGTTGAAGTTGAACCCGATGGTGAACGGGAGCTGCGGGTTCTCCAGGTCGCCTTCCCACACGCCGGTGATCGGGTCGACCTCGGTAGCCCGGTCCGAGGTCACCTCGACCTCCTTGCCCTCGGCGAGCGCCTTCTCGTACTTCTGCCAGCTCTCCAGGTAGCGCTGCGTGCGCTCGATCAGCGCGTCGAGCGGGTCGAGCGCGTCCGGATCGATCGCGTCGTGCACGAAGCGCACCGCCGCGGTGCGCTTGACGACCAGGCCGGCGCGGTCGGTCGCGCCGGTCTTGAGCGCGGCGGCGCGGCCCGCGACCTGCGTCTCGTCGCGGCCGGACACGACGACCGTCGTGACTCCGGCGGCGAGGGCCTCGCGCAGCACCGGATCGTTCGGGTCGACCGCGTCGGCGATGATCTGGTCGGGAGCGCCGCGCGGGATCTGCCCGTCGCCACCGGCGACCGACAGTCCGGCGTGGCAGTAGCCGTCGACGAACCCCGGCACCACGACGCCCCTGGTCTCGACCACGCGCGCGCCCCACGGGATCGGCAGCCGCTCGCCGACCGCCTTGATCTTGCCGTCCTCGATCAGGATGACCGCGTCGTGCAGCGGCGGGCCGTCGACGGGGAGGACCTTCTTCGCGCGCACCA
>Ga0079224_100006229_pt1 | contig 15792 bp, 11 predicted proteins | sample Stecom2015_FD_80414 | JGI IMG/M metagenome (GOLD analysis project Ga0079224, IMG submission 80414) | Agricultural soil microbial communities from Utah to study Nitrogen management - Steer compost 2015 | ecosystem: Environmental > Terrestrial > Soil > Agricultural land | place: USA: Utah...
GAAAACTCTATAGCCCGGTAAAAAATGATAGGGTTTAAATAATTAACATCAAAATCCCGGTCGTTTGAATTGTACCACAACACACTCTCAAAAAGCCCGATGTTTAATCGCTTGGTGATATTATAGCTCAGGTAATGGATACCCATATACTTAGTAGCAAAAGTACCGTCCACTGTTACTTCATCCCGTACATCGCGAAGCGACATCCAAATATTGGTATATTTCAGTTTCCAGAAAGTAGTATTTATTTTAAAAAAAGGATACGGACCGGCATTTTCTCCTATGAACAACGAACGGTAACCATCGCCCAAAAAGTTTTTATCGTGCCCTGCCTGAAAGTTAAAAAATCCGTCGCCTGTACTATAAGACAAATAACCCGTCGCCAGAGGATAATCGTAATCGGTATCTTTAAATTCTTTGGCAATTCCAAAACCGGGAATAATTGCCGGATTACCTCCTCCCGTAGCCCTAATAGACTCGGCATAGGCGTTGTAATAATCGGCAAAACGCCCTTGGCTTTCATAAATCACTGCGTGAAAACCCAGTCGTTTACCCAATCCACCCTGCACCACGCCCATCCGGGTATTGTTATAGGTGTAATCGTGAATTTTACTGTCAAAATCTTTACCTAATTGCAAATCTACTCCGGGGTCTATGGTAAACCAATAGTTTTTTCCTTTGAATTGAACCATATGTTCGTTCCACCATTTACGTCCAAACCACGAGCTTTTGTTTTTGTACAACATCGTATCCCGCGTTTGCATATCGTAATAGGACTTTACATCGCTGTACATATATGGCTTTTGAGCTGTATGCGAATTATTCCCCACGCGGTTAAAACCCATCCCGATACGGTTGTATTCCTGCATAGTCATCGGAATGTTGATGTTGCTTTCGTATTTTTGGTTGGTGAAACCCAAATTAGCAATCTCATCATATTCGTTGGAGGTATCCTTAACTAACGATTGACCGGAAGATAACTGATTCACATCAAAGCTGCCTTTTTCCAAAGGAACATTCATAGGCATCGTAAACTGAATATAGGCCGGGCGACCGTTGTAGTGCGCCGGAGTAATTTTGGGAAGCATGTCAAATACCCGTTGGATTTCGTCTTTCAATTCCTGATAAACCGCATCGGTATAGAGAATTTTAAATATTCCTTCTTTGTTTACTTCAAAAAAAACTACCATTCTACCTCGGTAATTTTCTTCGGTAACAATTTCAGGCAACTGAAAATTACTTTCGATAAAATTTTGCAATGTTTCCAAAAAACAAACCGGAAGTGCGTTGACCGCCACTGAGGAACACTCAGGAAATACAGGATATTTTTCGTATTCGTCTTGTTGTGAAAAAGAAAAAACCGAAAATAACAAACAACTAACTGCAAGTAGATTTTTTAGCATCTCAAGGGTAAATTTATCTGACCGAAAGATAGGTAAAAATTACGGAGTAGTCGAAATTGAAATCGAAATTGAGGTTGAAATTTCAAATACAATTATAAATTTTCTCTAAGAAAAATCAGCCAAATTATGCATCACACCCATTCCCTCGGATTTTTCAAGACCTTGACCAGCTTTTCTTCCTCGCTTCCAGGTTTGGGTTGATGGTCATAATGCCATTGCACTCGAGGTGGTAAGCTCATTAAGATACTTTCGATACGTCCATTAGTTTTTAATCCAAATAATGTTCCTTTGTCGTGTATCAAATTAAATTCTACATAGCGACCTCTTCGTATTTCCTGCCATTGGCGATGTGTGTTGTAGTAGGGCAGCCCTTTACGTTTTTCTACAATGGGCACGTATGCATCCAAAAAGCTGTTGCCCACTTCGGTTACAAAATCATACCATTGCTGCATAGACATGCTGTCATTTGCTTTCAAATAATCAAAAAACAATCCTCCGATACCTCTGGCTTCCTTGCGATGGCTGTTGTAAAAATATTCATCGCATTTTTTTTTGTATTCGAGATAAGAAGGAGTACCCAAACCTCGATGGTGCTTGTCGCAAGCGATTTTGCATACGTTGTGAAAATGCTCGGCATCCTCTTCAAACAAGTAATAAGGCGTTAAATCTTGTCCGCCGCCAAACCAACTGTCTACAATTTTTCCTGTTTTGTCATACATTTCAAAATACCTCCAGTTGGCGTGAACCGTAGGCACAAAAGGATTTTTCGGATGAAGAACCAAACTCAGTCCGCAGGCAAAAAAATCACATTCTCCCACCCCAAAGTAAGCCTGCATGGTTGTAGGCAACGCACCGTGAACGGCAGAAATATTAACCCCGCCTTTTTCAAAGACACTGCCATTTTCAATCACTCTGGTGCGTCCGCCGCCGCCTTCGGGACGTTCCCATACATCTTGTTTGAATTTGGCATTACCATCCACTTGTTCTAATCTAGACGTGATGGTGTCTTGCAGTTGCCGGATGTAATTGTAAAATTTTTGTTTCATATCCTCATTCCCGCGAAAGCGGGAATCTACAAGTTAAATTTATACACTCTGTTTAATTATTTTTTCAATCCTCAAGATAAACCATCTTATTCGGAAAATTGGCAATTTCTTCAATATTTTCAACCTTAACAGCATCTTCCATCCTTTTCAAAAGTATTGCATTAATTTCTTCAACAGTTTTTTCGTACAGTTTTTCGTTGAGAAAAATTTGTCGCCCTATGTAATTGTTGTGCAAATCCATGGCCGTTTCCAAAGGTTCATTGGGCGCTAATTTTTCGTGCAAAGAAGTTGTTTTTTCTGCCCAATCGGCTAAATCTTGCGGATTGCGATTTGGTTTAAAACAATTTTTAGCAATCAAAACATTCCACAAAGCGTGGCGAAATGCATTCTCTTTACCGTGTTTATGGTGTTTTTCCAGGAAATACTTTTCACTAATCTGAATGGACTGAATAGTAGCTGTGTGCGTAGAAAAAATGTACTGCGGACGCTTCGCAAAAACCCAAAACAGCACAAAAAACTGCTTGACACTTAATCGTTTTATGCGATTCCAAAAGAGCATTTGGGTGAGTGGTTATTATTAAGTAATTGAGTTACTATATTAGTAAGGGGCTAGTTAATGAAACTACTATTTTGAATTATGAATTTTATATCCTCGCTTTCATGGAAAATGAATTCTGCATTCTTAATTCTGAATTTTGTAATTCTTCACTGCTTCCACAAAAGCATGCGCATTTTCCACAGGTACATTCGGCAAAATACCGTGTCCCAAATTGGCTATATAACGGTCTTTGCCAAAACGGTTAATCATTTCGGTAACCATTTTTTTGATCTCTCCAGGAGGCGAAAGCAAACGAGCGGGGTCAAAATTTCCTTGCAGTGTAATTTTTCCTCCGGAAAGATAACGAGCGTTTTCCGCAGAGCAAGTCCAGTCTATACCCAAGGCCGCAGCACCTGATTTTGCCATAACATCCAGGGCAAACCAACACCCTTTACCGAAAACTATCACCGGAGTAATTTCTTTCAAAGCGGTGACTATTTGTTGGATGTATTTCCATGAAAACTCATGATAATCAGCCGGGGATAACATGCCCCCCCAACTGTCGAAAATTTGAACAGCGTTGACACCCGATTTTACTTTTTCTTTTAAATACAAAATCGTGGTATCGGTAATTTTTTGCAATAAACTATGCGCCAAAACAGGTTGTGTAAAACAAAATTCTTTCGCCAAATCGAAGGTTTTAGAACCCTGACCTTGAACACAATAACACAAAATCGTCCATGGTGAACCCGCAAAACCAATCAACGGCACCTCGTTGTTGAGTTTTTCTTTGGTCATTTTTATGGCATCCATCACATAGCCAAGGGTTTCTTGTATATTTGGAATGGTGATATTGTCTAAGTCTTTTTGAGTACGAATCGGATTTGCCAGATACGGACCCAAATTTGCCTTCATCTCAAAAGGAATGTTCATCGCCTGCGGAACTACCAAGATATCGCTAAACAATATCGCTGCATCCATACCCAATCTGCGAATGGGCTGAACGGTGATTTCGCTAGCCAGTTCGGGTGTGCGACAACGCGTAAAGAAATCGTATTTCCGACTTATTTCCATAAATTCGGGTAGGTAACGCCCCGCTTGGCGCATCATCCACACGGGAGGGCGCTCTACAGTTTCGCCTCTCAGAGCTCTTAAAAGCAAATCATTACCTATTTCCGCGAATGCGGAAATCTCATTCATTCCTGCATTTAAAGGGGTCCCATTGTTTGTTTTATCTTCCATGTATCTTGTTTTTGACGCGTGATATCTTACGCGTTTACTATCCTTATTTTTTATCCGTTGGGTTAAAATACTTAACCACCTGTACTATTACATTTTCTATGGAGGGCTTATTCCCTACAATCACTTTGGGTGAGTGTTTTTTAGCTACGGCTGCCGTAGTGGTCCCAATGCAAAAAGCCACTGTTTCTGAAAGCGAATTTTTTTCTACAAAACTTTGTACCCCACTCGGACTAAAAAACAAAACCCCTTCAAAGGTACGGTCAAATTTTTTGTAATTCATTGCTACTTCATACAAAACTTTTTCTTGGAAATCCACAGCGTTTTTTTTCAATATTTCGGGAATGATGTCCAATCGATTGCTTCCGCAAAAAAAAGTGAATTTTCTATCCGCGTATTTGTTTGCAATTATTTCGGCCAAATCCTTTCCATAATCGGTAGTTTCCAAGACTTGGTAACCGTGTTTGATGAGAAATGCTTTGGTTTTTTCGCCTACGCAAAAACAATTTTGTACAGTAATTTTGTTATTCAACAAAGCTTGTACCGTATTCTGACTGGTGATGATGGCATTTTCAACCGTTTCTTCAGCAGAAAACGTATTCAAACTCACTTTTATAGCATCGTATTCCACCAGAGCTATTCCTGCCTGAAGCAACAGCGACTTCTGAGCGGGGGAAAGTATTTTGGTAGATAATACGGTATACATAGTTTTAATCGAATGAAAATGTTGCGGGTAATTATCTGAGTTGTTCCATAATTTGTTCGCCTCCGTTAGAAAGAATTTCCTGAGCACAATGTTTGCCCAAATCTTCAGCTTCGGTCAGAGGCACTTGTTTTTCTACGTAAATTTTTTCATTTCCGTCCAAACTAAACAAAGCCCCTTTAAAATGAACGTCTTTGCCATTTATTTCTGCTAAAGCACCAATCGGAGCCGTACAACCTCCTTCGAGTGTACGTAAAAATTCGCGTTCTATATGCACAGCAAATTGGGTATCCAAATCGTTGAGTTGGGCGACAGCTTTTCGGGAAAAGTCGTCATTTTCTATACACATCACCAGCATCGCACCTTGAGCCGGAGCGGGTAACATCCAGTGGAGTAGCTCATAATCGCCTTCAAAAGAGGAACTTTTCACTTTATTGTTTTCCAACAAACCCAATCGGGCTAAACCGGCCTCCGCAAAGACGGCCCCATTCCAGGAATTGTCGTTAAGTTTTTGGAGCCGGGTGTTGACATTGCCTCTCATATCCGTCATTTGATGCTGTGGATATTTGTGCAACCACTGCGCACGGCGACGCAAACTGCTGCTGGCTACAATTCCTTCGGAATTTAAAAAATCCAAGCCCTTGTGGACTAATATATCTCGGAAGGAAGCTCTCGGAAGTACTGCACCTTCCACTAAACCTGTAGGTAATGAAGTGGGGACATCCTTCATGGAATGTACCGCAATATCTATTTGCCCGGTAAGCATCGCTACGTCCAGAGCTTTGGTAAAAATACCGGTAATGCCCATTTCGTAAAGCGGTTGGGTGAGATTAATATCCCCTTCCGATTTTACCGCTATTAATTGGGTACGATATCCTAATTGTTGAAGACTATTTTGCACCTGTTCGGCCTGCCATAACGCAAGCTGACTGTCGCGAGTACCAATCTTTATGATTTTTGAATCCAATACTTGTAACTTTAATACCGTCGTCGGCGGTGCAAAGTTACAAATAATTACCAGTCAAATTTATAGGTAGCACCTCCCATAACCTGTAATCCCATGACGGGAGTGTACAGCCATTTTTCGTAGGAATTTCCTAAGAGGTTATTTCCTTTGACAAAAACACTCCACTGATTGTTGATATGATATCCCACATGGAGGTTAATATCGATATAGCCTTCCAAGGTTTCTTCAACCGGTTCGATAGAATAATCTGAAATAGGCCACCATACATCTTTTCGTTCACCTACGTAAAAGAGATTAGCACCTCCGTAGATTTTATCGGTAAAATTACCCGAACCAAAAACACTGACTTTGATATCCGGGTGATTGTACATCTCATCGGCAAACTCCACATCGAAGCTGTTAAAATCCAAACTGACACCCAAATCAAAATCGGCTGTAACGGCAGCTTTTAATTCCCCGTGAAACCCAATGGTGTTCATATTGTCGTACATCACTATAAACGAGTTTCCGTAATTATAGCCCTTTTGACCGCCCATTAAATTCATAAAATGTCTGTAATAGGGTTTATTGTTTTCATGAGTGTATGAAACTCTCAAATCATAAGAAACGCTTTCGCTTAATTTACCGCGAAGTCCGCCAAAAACATCCAAAGTTCTATCGGTGGGCATCACGTTGATACTGGGTGCAATAAATGGATTTTCTTGAGTAAAATCGCGATAGGTATTTTGGTCTAAATCCCCTTCGACACCTCCGTAAACAATTACCGAATCGCCGCTTAAATTGTAAGATGCCGCAACACTGGGGTAGATATACACATCGCTGTTGCTGTTTTCAGAATCAATGCCCAAGAGAATTTTGGCACCCAATTTTACTTCGAAATTGTCTCCAAACAAACGAACGTAGGGAGTACCGCCCAGTTTTACAAAGCTGTATTTGTTCTCTACATAATTTTCTGTAATGGTGTAAAATTGATTTTTACCGCTCAGATAATCAACATCTACATCCACTCCTACATCCACTCCCGAAAGGTCAAACGCAAATTGGGGTTGTACCACGGCGCGCAACTCTGAAGATTCATAAGAATCGCCAAAATAACCCAAACTCAGATTTCCTCCCGTAAAAACCGATTCATACATATTGATTCGTGCATGGGCCTCGGCTCCAAAATAGGTGTGCTGAGGATCTATGGTTTCAATATTTTCAATAAAAAACTCGTTGGAGGTAAAAAATTCGGGTAAACCGTACCAGTTGTACACTTGATGCAGTATACCTCCTCCCACCTCATAATCCATATCCCGTTCTTTGACGTGATATGCAGCGTCTAAGGAAGTATTGTAAAATTTATCATCCAACAAAACATCTTTGACTCCTCCTTGAGCCGAATTGTGTTTTAGGAACAGGTCAAAATTTTGGGTTTTACTGATTTCAAAATTGCTGTAGAATTCAGCTAAAATACTGGTGTAATTACCAATACCCAAGGTGGCGTAATTATTAAAAATTTTCTCCGGTCTTTTTCTTTCAACGGTAGTGGCTTTTCCTTTGTCAGGTACAAATGTAGAAGCCACTGGCACCGATTGAATTCCGTAAGAAACTTTTTTCTTACTCACCGAAATAGTATCTCCCAAGCGAGGGTTTTGGATTACTTTTTCGGCATCCGACACTGAGGGAGTATACGGACGAACCACGTTGATAACTTCGGTTCCCAAATCCTGGGCATGTAGTAATAATCCCCAGCCCACTACAACAAAAGTGGTTAAAAATGATTTATTTATCTGCATAAATTTTATTTCAAAAAAAACATTTGACATACTTAATCTACCTCCACTGAGGTGTTGGTTTCGGCTTCCTTCTTTTTAATAATACTAAGTTCGCCTTTGGCCTCAGCTACAATTTCGGAGTATTCGGTGAAATTTTGCAGCACGCTTTCAAGTATATACGTAGCTTGGAAAGCATCTTCGAGCTCATAAAAATTCTTTGCCATAAGTATCAATCCTTTTCCTCCCCACTCTTTGTAACCCGAGTAATCTTTGGCTAATTTTTGTACGGCTTCGTTCGATTTCTGATACTGCGCCGATTTATTTTTAAAATAAGCATCGTAATACAGTGCTTCGGCACCCAAAGCTCCGGTAGCCGTTTTTTGAACTTCGGCGTAAGCGGTTTTGGCTCGGTTTTCATTGCCGGTTTTGATGGAAGCACGAGCGATAAAAACTTGTGCGTCGTTTTGAACTTCTTTAGAAATTCCGGTATTTGCCAAAACTTTTTCGGAGTATGAAATACTGCGAGAATAGTCACCTATTTCATAATAACTTTTCATCAGGTTGGACTGAGCGTAAATTAAACTTTCTTGACGCTCACTCAGGTTTTCCAAACGCAACAACAATGGAATGGCACTTTGATAGTTGTTTTGCTCTAAGCGAATCAACGACAAGGTGGTGAGGGATTCTTCGGTAAATTCGTTGTTTTGACGATTCACTACGGCTTCAAAATAATTTGCCGCACGCGATTTATCTTTGGTAAAGAAAATTTGTCCCAAATAAAAATTGGCCGTCAACGCGTGAATGGCGTTCGGAAAATCACGAAGGTAATTTTGCAATAATACAGTAGCTTGGTCAAAATCATTTTGGAAATAACGATTTTCAGCCGATTCGAAAGTCACTTGATCGAGTTCGGTATCGGTAATATCGACATAATCTAAGGTTTTCACCCAAGCTGCATATTCGTTTACTTTACCTAAGTCTTTGTAAATCACCTCAGCCGATTTAACCGCCTGAATCGCATCAGGGGTAGAAGGATACTCGGCAGCGACCTTTTTAAAATGCGTCAAAGCTTCTTGAGAACGATCGGTATTGTAATAAATCAACCCTTTACGAAGTAACGCCTTTGAAACCATACTGCTGTTGGGTAATTCCCGGATAAGCTTGTCGTAGTATTCCAAAGCTTTTTGGTTGTTGTTTTGGGCCAAATACGTGTTGGCCAACTCATAAAGTGCATTACCTCTGTATGAAGAATTCACGAATTTTTTTTCAAAATCCACTAAATCGTCGATTTTACTATTTACTCTATCTACAAAACCATAGCTGATAGCTTTTTGGAACGCTGCATAGTCAGATTGCGCACCGCCAGCGGCAATGACTTTGTTATAAGCTTCCATAGCCGGCCAATACTGACTGTTCATAAAATAACTGTCGGCCAATCGCAGGTTGGTATCCTTGATTAATTCGGGTGAAATTCCTTTTTGGGATAAAAACTCATTGAAGAATCCGATAGCGTCTTTATAATTTTTACTTTTAAACAACGTATAACCGATGTTGTACGCTACCATTTTATTTTCTTCAAGATTTTGATAACCGGGTTGTTGCCTAAACCGTTGAAAACCGTTGTAAGCTTCGCTGTATTTACTCAATCTGTAATCTACTTCAGCATTCCAATAAGTAGCTCTGGCATTGATTAAGTCGTTGGAATTTTCGCTGAGCGCTTCTTCCAAATAACGAGAAGCATCTGGCAGGTTGTTGTCGTTAAGCGCTTCCAATCCCAAATAAAAACGCACTTTTTGCAAAGCTTCGCGATATTCAAACTTGCGGTTTTTAGAAAGTAATTCGTAAGCGGCTTTAAAATTCCCTGAAGTGATATAAGAATCTATGAGTAATTCTTCCAATTGAACCCGGTAATATGTCTTGGGATATTTTTCGAGATAACCGCTGATGACATCGGGTACTGAGGTGTAAATGTTTCCGATTTCGTAACTCAATTTGGCGTAATTGTAATACGCATCTTCTTGTATGATTCCGCTGAAATCCATTTCGGAAGCATTTTTGAATGCATTGAGTGCTTGTTGTTTTTGATTTTCCTGTAAATACGAATCTCCTAAATGGTAATACGCATTTTGTGCAATACTATTTTTTCCGCCGATAATTTTGTTAAACTCACCAATGGCATTTTTATAGTCTTTTTGCATGTAATAACAATAGCCCAATTGGTAAAAATCGGTATTATTCCATTTGCCACGTACCCCTTTGTATTGTTTGAGATATGGAATAGCGGCTTCGTATTGTTTCAAATTAAAATAACTCTCCCCGATGATTTTAGCCAACTGTGATTTTTCTTCTACATTGGCTTTGCCAAATTGGTCTTTAGCCAACTCAATGGCTTTTTCGAAATTGCCCTGTTTAAAATTCATATCGGCTTGATAGTACGAAAGATTTTGATTGTAGTGCTGGTCTTGTTGCACCGAATCAAAATAAATATTCGCCGCGCCGTAATCATCGCCTTCGTAGGCCATATATCCCAAATAATACTTGGCTTGCGAGCCGTATTCGGGAGAGGAAGCCACCTGTTCAAAATATTTTTTAGCTTCGCCTTTGTTTTTGCCTTGGAAATAGGCATAGCCTTTTTGGAATAAATATTTATCCTTGTCGGAATAGCTGACCGAACTTTCGGAAACTTTATCTAACCATTTGAGTGCCTGAGGATATTTTCCGATTTCAAAATAGTAATAACCCACTTCCAAGAAAGCACTGTTTTTACGAGCGCTGGTGGGGTATTCTTCTACAAATTGCTCCATCAGGGTTTCTGCCGATGGCTGATTGAGTCGGATAGCGGTATTGGCAATGTAATAAGCACAATCCGATTCAATAGCCGGACTCGAAGTGGTGTTTTTTATTTGGGTAAAAATTGTTTGCGCGGCTTGATAACTTTTGTTGTTATACAAACTCACCGCATGTTGAAAATCAGCTAATTCGTCGGTATAAATAGCGGTTTGCTGGGCAAGAAAAATGCCGGGCAACAAAAAGAGACAGATATTGAGTAATTTATTCATAAACCTTTTTAGATTTTCATCGTGTATATTTCTCATAAAAACGTGCGATTTATACGAATGTTGCACAGGATTACGCATTTTGGATTATCCTCCCAAAATTGCTATTTTTACCATATACTTAAATCAAAAAAAGCATAAAAATCCAAAAAGTTATGAAGACACTATTAACAAATATATTCCTTGTTTTGGCGGTTTCGCTGTCAGCACAAAACTTTAAAAATATCACCGAAGCATCCAATGGATTTATCGGAATTGGCACTAAAAATCCCGATGCTCTGCTTACGGTAAAAGGCACCATACATACACAGGAAGTTTTGGTGGATTTGGATGGGGCCGTCGCTCCGGATTACGTTTTTGAAACCTATTTTACCGGAAAATCCGATTTAAAAATCGACTACCGACTGAGGTCTTTAGAAGAAGTTGAAATTTTTGTAGAAAAACACCATCACTTGCCGGGCATTCCCACCGCTTTACAAATGGAAGAAGAAGGAGTTTCTTTAAAAGAAATGAATTTGTTGTTATTAGAAAAAATAGAAGAACTTACCCTGTATGCCATTGAGCAAAACAAGGAGATAAACCAACTCAAATCTCGGATTGAGGTACTCGAAAATGAATAAATGGATGTGGATTTTTTGGATAGTGGTAGGCGGCTGGACTCAGGCGCAAAATTCGCCTTTGTATCACTTTCATATTTCGGTGGAGAGAGTATCAGATTTGGTAATCACTTCCAAATCTGACGGTACACTTTTGATTACCAACAAAAACAACCGTAGGGAATCTACGATTTTTAAAGAGAATACGGTTTATACCTTTCAACATGCTTTTCCCAACACCAAAAAAGACAACTTAAAAAAGGTGTTTCGCATGACTACTGCTAATGAGGAACTCCCCTATCTTTTGGAAAAAAACAATCCCGAGATGTACAGCAATATCGGACAATATTTTACAATTGAAAATGCCGTATATCCCAATGATTACGGAACCACCAGTCCGGTACAAAATCTCGGGGCGGATTACCCGCTGACTTATCTCGATGCCATGAACTTGCCTGCGGCATGGTCTATCACCACCGGCGATCCTAAAGTAGTCATCGGTATCTCTGATGCTCATATCGATTCCACTAATGTGGATTTGGCAGGTAGAATCAGTAACTATATGAAATACTTTGATTACAACCCGAAAAACAGCACCTGCGGTCACGGCACTAACACGGCGGCTTTGATAGGCGCCATAGCCGACAACGCTTATGGTCTACCGGGAATTTGTTCGAATTGTGATATGATAGCCCACGGATACGGTTCTTTTGACTACATACAAGAATTGGTCGAAGCAGGAGCCAAAGTCATCAATGCGAGTTGGGTTTTATGCGGTTTTGGGAATTATCACAAAAATGTAGAAGAGAGAATCAACGAATATTACGAAGAGGGAATTTTGATTGTGGCATCCTCGGGTAATGCCAGAAATTGTAATCGCTACCTTCGCGATCATGCTTCCAGCTATGGATATCCGGCTTCCTATAAAAATGTAATTTCGGTGGCAACCACTTATGGCGATTGCGGACACTATGAGGATTGTATGGTAGACGACCCAAAATTTGGAAAAGTATACTGGAAAATTAAAGATCGCCACGTGATTAGAAATAAGATGGTCAACGGCCAACTCGTTCCCATTAATGCCCATTGGGCAACCAATCACAATTATGCGGTTGATTTTTGCATTCCTTCGGAAACCTATCTTCCGGGCAATGAAGATTGCGGGAAAGAAAAGCACTACGGCGGGGTTACCTCTACCGCAGCTGCTATGCTTACCGGTGTCATCGGACTGATATGGTCGGCGAATTATTGTTTGGCGAGTGCTGAAGTGGAGAGTATTCTTAAACTTACTGCGGTAGATATAGAAAATTTGCCCGGCAATACACCGTTTAAAATGAAGTTGGGCGCCGGTCGTGTAGATGCCTACAAAGCTGTAAAAATGGCTTATGATATGCAATTGGAAAAAGGTGTGGTAGATGTTTCAGGAAGGGATTTTTATCGATTTAATTTTAAATTATTTTCATCTCCTTATCAAATTAATATCCAAAATCAAACCTTTAGGGATTCTTCAACGGTAGATTTTAAAGCTCGGAAAAGTATACAAATTAAAGCCGGCACAAAACTTCAACCCGATCAAAACGGTTTTGTTAAACTAAGCATTGACCCCAATCTTCCTACGGAAGAATGTTTCCCGAAAACACCCGTAAAACGCCCCAAAGTTGAAAGAGACAGTATCAATCATACTCCCAAATATGATCCACCTTTTACCATGAAATTTTTGCAAAAGGAAAGAAAATACGAGATAATTCCGGTGGAAAATATACTGGATTCCGATTATACTGTCGAAATAAAACTGGAGGACAAAGTGGTTTTTAAGAAAAATGTTCAGAAAACGGATAGTATAGTAATTCCTTTGAATGAGTGGGTGGATAAAACCCTTCAAATTACCGTTACCAGTACACTTTATTATATGGACAGAAAAATCAGAGTGTTGTAAAACGGTTAAAAAATTGTATCTCTTTTGAAACACAAATAGAAAAAAATAAATTATTTTCGCCAAAACATCGCTACCATGTCCAAACCGGTTTTATTTCTAAAAAATGCTGTCATATACCAACGGGATATGATGGTATTGTCGGAAGTAAATGTTTCTATTAACAAAGGAGATTTTGTTTATCTCATCGGAAAAACCGGAAGTGGGAAAAGTAGTTTTATGAAAACACTTTACGGCGATTTACCGCTGCTGGAGGGTGAAGGCGAAATAGTAGATTTTAACCTTCGAACGTTAAAAGAAAGTGATATTCCTTTTTTACGAAGAAAATTGGGCATTGTTTTTCAGGATTTTAAATTGCTGATAGACCGTACCGTCAACGACAACTTATTATTTGTCTTAAAGGCTACCGGCTGGACCGACAAATCGGCTATGGATAAACGCGTGGAAGAGGTGTTGGACAAAGTGGGAATGAAATCCAAAGGTTTTAAATTTCCACACCAACTTTCGGGTGGGGAACAACAACGCGTGGCGATTGCCCGAGCTTTGCTCAACAATCCCGAATTGATTTTGGCCGACGAGCCCACCGGAAATCTAGACCCACATACCTCCGTAGAAGTAATGCAATTGCTTCAAGAAATCAATAAAAACGGCAATACCATCCTCATGGCCACTCACGATTACGCCCTGATTTTGAAATATCCGTCCAAGACACTGAAATGTGATGAAAATCAGATTTTTGAGGTAGTACAAAAAACCGTTTAATACTTGTTAAAAATCAGGATATGCAACGTATCTTTAAAATACTTGTACCTGTCGTATTTCTTTTTGTCAGTTGCCAAAATACTACTGATAAAGACCGGGAGCACTTGGTATTCCGATACAACGAGCACACCAACATCGCTTCTTTAGATCCTGCTTTTGCCCGAAATAATGCTACAATTTGGGCTACTAACCAACTCTTTAACGGCTTGGTGCAATTGGATGACAGTTTACATATTCTTCCTGATATTGCAAAACATTGGGAATATAACGACACTACTTTTACTTACACATTTACCCTTCGGCAAGATGTGTATTTTCACAAACATCATCTTTTTGGTAAAGACAGCACCCGAACGGTTACTGCACACGATTTTGAATACAGTTTTCGCAGGTTGCAAGACCCAAAAGTGGCCTCTCCGGGGAGTTGGGTATTACAACAAACAGCCGATTATTATGCGGTAAACGACACTGTTTTTGAGATACAATTACAGCAAAATTTTCCTCCGTTTTTGGGATTATTGGCCATGCGGTATTGCTCGGTGGTTCCTCGTGAAATCACCGAACATTACAAAAATGATTTTAGAAAAAATCCCATTGGTACCGGTCCTTTCCAATTTAAACTGTGGGAAGAAAACGTTAAACTGGTTTTTAGAAGAAATCCTCTGTATTTCGAAAAGGATGAAAACGGTGTGGCATTGCCCTATTTAGAAGCGGTTGCCATCACTTTTTTGCCTGACAAACAAAGTGAGTTTTTACAATTTGCTCAAGGAAAACTTGATTTTATTTCGGGTATCGATGCTTCTTACAAAGACGAATTACTCACTTCTGACGGGCGTTTACAAGATTTTTACCAAAAGGAGGTAACCCTGATAAAAGGACCTTATCTCAATACCGAGTTTATCACTTTTCAAACTGCTTTTTCGGGAAAACCCGTAGCGGATTCTTTGTTTCGACAAGCTGTAAATTATGCGATTGACCGAGAAAAATTGGTAGTATTTTTGAGAAACGGAATTGGTTATCCCGCCACTCACGGCATGATTCCCAAAGGTTTAGCCGGATTTGACTATATCCAAGGATATGCCTACAATCCGCAAAAAGCCACCGAGCTCATCGAAATTTACAAACAAAAAACCGGCGAGCTAAATCCAAAGATTGTCTTGCATACCGATGCCAATTACCAGGATATTTTTGAATATCTGCAACGCGAACTCGAAAAAGTGGGAATTGCGGCGCAGGTGGATCTGATGCCTTCTTCCGCTATCAGACAAGCTCGTACTAACGGCTCCTTGGAGGCGTTTCGCTCCAGTTGGATAGCCGATTATCCCGATGCAGAAAGTTATCTTTCTTTGTTTTACAGCAAAAATCACTCACCACACGGACCCAATTATTCGTTTTACAGCAATGAAACTTTTGATTCTTGGTACGAGACCGCCATGGGTATTTCGGATATAGAGGAGCGAAAAATTTTGTATCAAAAAATGGATTCGCTGTTAATGGCATCTGCTCCGGTGTTGCCTTTATACTACGACGAAGCTATTCGGTTTACCCGAAAAAATATAAGCGGATTGGGCATCAATCCTCAAAATTCGTTATTTCTGAAACGAGTGAAAAAAAATTAACCCACCGCTCAACTCGGGATTTTTTCTTCAAAAAAAAAATTCTTTTGTAACTTTATCAGCGAAAAAAAAATTATTCAAAACTATAATTCATGGGAAAAGGAGACAAAAAAACCAAAAGAGGCAAGATTATTTTGGGAACCTATGGCAAATTGCGTCCACGAAAAAAGTCCCAA
>Ga0079224_100006230_pt1 | contig 15790 bp, 13 predicted proteins | sample Stecom2015_FD_80414 | JGI IMG/M metagenome (GOLD analysis project Ga0079224, IMG submission 80414) | Agricultural soil microbial communities from Utah to study Nitrogen management - Steer compost 2015 | ecosystem: Environmental > Terrestrial > Soil > Agricultural land | place: USA: Utah...
AAACATTTCGACGCCAGAAAGGTTTTTATATCATGATTTTTAATATTCATACTATATAAAATACCAATTATCGTCGTTTAACGTTAATACTATTAAATTATTTCAAGATTTTATCTCACTCTGCTATTAAAATTTGACAAAATATGAATTTAAAGAAAAAAGACAATTCAAATTGGCTACATGTTGCCATCTCTTGGGGGGCTAGTATCGTGATCATTGGGGTTTTATTCAAGATTCTCTATATCGGTGGGTCTCTAGCCAATTATATGATCGGCATCGGGTTAGGTGTTGAAGCGATCCTATTCTTTTTGATGGGTTTCAACCCTCCACCAAAAGAACCTGAGTGGGCAAGGGTATATCCTGAACTGGATGATAACTATCAGGGAGAATTGCCAACAAGTTCATTTCGAGCGAGCAACGTACCGGCTAACCCTCCCACCACCGCAGCCTTAGACAAGATGTTCGCAGATGCGAATATTGAGCCCGCTACTATTGAAAGCCTTGGACGCGGACTGCGTGATTTTGGGAATAAGGTTTCTGCAATTAATCAGATATCTGATGTTTCTTTCGCTGCGAACGAATTCACAGAAAAATTGAAGAATGCTTCTTCTAAATTTGACAACTTAAGTGTTGCATTCGAGAAGGCATCAGCAAATTTGGTTGCGATGTCTAACACCAATACAGATACTTCTAATTATCATGAGCAAGTTCAACAACTTACCAGCAATCTGCGCTCATTGAACAACATGTATGAACGTGAACTAAGAGATTCAGCATCCCACCTGCAATCAATGAACCACTTCTATGAAAACCTGAGTTATACAATGAAAAACTTCAATGAATCTTTAGACGATTCTAAAGTGTTCAAAGAAGAAGTTAACAAACTAGCGAAAAACTTAACGGCTTTAAACTCGATCTACGGCAATATGTTAAGTGCAATGAACCAACCGCGCGGTTAATTAATCCTTTCATTTTATAACAAACATAGACTATGGCTATAGGAAGAGAGACTCCCAGACAGCGGATGATCAATATATTGTACTTGGTATTGCTAGCCTTACTCGCGTTAAATGTACCAAACTCAATATTAGACGCTTTCAGGAATATAAACAACAGTTTGGAAACTTCTAAATCGAACGTAAATAACTCGGTTGATCAGCTATTTACAGCTTTTGAAGCAACCAAGCTGAAAGAAGAACCCGAAAGGGCTAAACCCATTTATGATAAGGCAAAACAAGCAAGGGCTATTGTCGGAGAATTAGATGGAATGATTGTTTCCTTAAAAAAAGAGCTTGAACAGCAAGGCGGGGGATACGATGAAGAGACAGGCGATCTCCGTCGGCGAGAAAATCCGGACATCGCACCTAATCTAATGATTAACAAGAAGAAAGGTACTGAATTAAAAGAAAAGATAAATGAAACGAGAGAGAAATTACTAGCTCTCATCGGCCCAGAAGACCAAGACGCTGTCTCATTTTCGTTGGAAGCGAGTGATGCAAGTAAAGCTGTCAATGGGAAGCGAAAATGGGAAGAAATTAATTTCGGTAGCGGAACACCGCTTACCGCGGCAATGACTATTCTTACCAAAATTCAAACAGATGCGACCAACGCTGAATCTGACGTTGTCAAGCTTATTCTTGGAAAAATGGATCAGGCAGTGGTAAATCTTGATAAATTTGCAGCAGTAGCGGTAGCACCTACCTCTTACCTGGTTCAGGGCCAACCCTATACGGCAGAAGTATTTCTAACGGCTTCTGACTCTAAATCAGAACCCTCCATTACAGTTAATGGAGCAGAACTGCCTATTGTAGATGGTAAGGGAGTATATACTGTACCAACTAACCAGGAAGGCATATTCAGCTGGACGGGAACCATACAGGTGAAACAAACCGATGGAACGGTTAAGGAATACCGCACACCGGAACAAACGTTCCAGGTTGCGCGACCATCGGCGGTCGTATCTCCAGATAAGATGAATGTCCTCTATATAGGCGTAAATAATCCGGTGTCCGTATCAGCGCCAGGAACACCGACGGATAAAATCAACGTGAGTATGAGTGGCGGTAGTATCTCTGGATCAGGAGGAAAATATAATGTCCGGGTAACTTCACCCGGGACAGCACGCATTTCGGTATCGGCTGAAGTTGCTCCTGGAAAGACTCAGACACTGAGTACTACAGAGTTCCGGGTAAAAAGAATACCCGATCCGATTGCTAAGTTCGCTGGAAAAACGGGAGGAACCATGGCGACGGTGGCACTAAAAGCACAAAACGCTGTTTTCGCTTCTTTGGAGAACTTTGATTTTGATGCCAAATTTAACATCACAAAGTTCAGTATGATCATTGCGAAGCCCCGAGCGGATGCTATTGTGCTGTCAACCAGTGGAAATAATCTAAGTGGAAGTATGAAGTCAGCATTGAACGGTATCGTTCCGGGTACAAGGGTTATATTTGACAACATCATCGCTGTGGGACCTGACGGTTCCCCAAGACAATTAAACGCTGTAGCACTAACTGCTAATTAGCACTGCAGCGTTTAATATACTATATTAAAATTTACTGGATTGGAGTCGGCTCTTCAGAAACAGGAGCCGACTCTTCTATTACCGGTTCACTATTTGGAACTGCCTGCTCAGCCTCATATCCCTCTAACTCTTCTGGATTTATACCTTTAGGGGATGACCAAAGTCGTTCTTTGTAAGCTTCTAACTTGTCTTCGATTTCCCGTGCATCTTGAACTTGTTGTTCGGCTGTTTCAGCATATTGAAAGTTCTGCTGCATACCAGGAGATGATTCACGAATAATTGTACTGGCAAACTTACGCTGTACAAATAGGTCATCCATACTCATATCATAAAGTCCACGATCCGGATCCGACACATCTACCTTTACCAGCGTATAACGAAGTTGAGGAAAATAGAGCCAAAAGGCAGGTGTGGCACCGACCGATTGAGCTAACTCTGCCGACGAATTTATATCCATTAACGGAGCGACGCCAATAATACGCGTTTCCAAACGACCTCGTTGCTTATCAAAGAAGATATCCTCTTTGATCCTGAACTTGGTTACACGTTCGGGATTAAATTCGTTCAGTGCCATCTGAGCGTCGATTTGGTTTCCTTCATCGTCAAAAATAGGAACTAATACACTGTCAGCGAAGCGTGAAACCCCCTCTTTCGCAGTCATTTTGGCTTGAAAGGAATCGTCCTCAGGACTGTATGGTGTTAGTTTTCCTTCGTTTATCCCCTTCATTATTGCTTCGATCAATGAAGAACCAGGTGTCGCAAAAATGTAATTTTCTTCATTAGATAGATCGATATCTCTCCAAACCCGTTTATAAAAGCGGATATTCTTCATATTAACCGCTGGATATGCGAAGGGCACGGCATCCTCCAGATTATTAGCCTGATAGAAGCCATCAGTAACAGGGATCGTGTCAATCAGAAGGTCGCCCGTATCCGTACCGACCGCCGACCTTTGCATAACATCTCCACCCTCTTCGAAAACATGCTGTACTGCGGCGACTGTATCAGATTCTGAATTTGTTTGCTGAGGAGGTATATCAACTTCCTGTTGAGCCATCACCTGACTAAACCCAAATAACAAAGCAGTTGTTATTAATATTTTCATCTGTTAGTATTTTTAATTCTACACTTAATATCTTCTTGTTTTACTTTGGCTCGTCGGCATCTCAAACGCGGACATGACACAACGGAAGCCGATATAAGAATGAGGTTCATAATCAACCACATAATTCCGGGTTTCGCTGTTCAGCTGCTCCCCATTGTCTTTCCAAGAGCCGCCTCGCACAACCTTCCTTTTCAGCGCATCGCTATCATCGGGATCGGCATCAAACAGAAGTACCGGATTTAAATCATTTACAAAAGCTATTGCCGAGGGGCTGTATGCATCCAATGTCCATTCGGCAACGTTACCAGCCATATTATATATTCCAAACGCATTTGGTGTATAAGATTTTACCGGAACAGTAAACGTCGCACCATCTCGAGAATAGGTACCCTCTCCTTGCTTATAATTTACAGCTAGCTTTTTCTTACCTCCCTCTCCATCAATCGTCATCCGTGTTCCAGCTATCGTATCCCGAGGATCCAATTTTCCTTCTGCAGCATACTGCCATTGCGCTTCAGTAGGCAGACTGAATGTTAGTTGATATCCACTCAAATAAGAGTTCTTCATCAGATTCGCCATCAACTCCTTACCACGCCAGTCTGTATAGGCTCTTGCCTGTCTCCAGGTAACACCGACAACAGGATAGTAGTCGAAAGACTCATGAGTAAAGTAGTTAGCATCCATGGACACGAGCTGAGAGTTAGGGAAATCTTTTGACCAGATATCTTCGATTGGCATTACAGATACGGTATCTGTAACGTATTCCTTCTCCAGATTACCTTGAGATTTTAAATAGGAAAAACGGTATTTAACAACATCTTCATTCAGTGCTCTTCTAGAGCCTTTCATCACGATCATCGGTGCTAAACGTTCTTGGATTGACGGATCATTACTCCTCCACAGCGGGGAAACTTTCTTAACACGATCCCAATTAATCTGCCTTTCTCCAATCTCCTCACCCGTAACATCTAAAAAATATTGGTCATCATTCAAATAATCAGTCACCGCAACCGAATCGGCCACCCAATTCACAAAGGCTCGATATTGCTTGTTCGTAACTTCAGTTTCATCGATAAAGAATGCGCTCAAGCTTATATTTTTACCAACATTCCCGCTGTCCAATGAGCTTTTGTACAAGATCGTTCCCGAAGGAACGTACACCATTCCCGGGGGCGCAGGAAGCTCACCACCCCTGAACGCTGAAACTTTTGGCGCTTTATAAAAATTATTTGATTTACAAGCCGCAAAAGATGCAATAACGGCCAGGAAACCTATTATATACAAATGATACTTAAATGTATGTTTCAGATTTTTCTTATCCATATGTTGTAGTTTATTTGTTATGATCTACTATCGGTTAAACAATGCCATTTTAACGCCTAAAGACAAGTAGGAATACTGATCTTTTTTTCTATTTATGACACCATCCAAATTATCTTTTGGCAACAGGGAGTGTTGATAATTTAAATTGATCGCCCATTTCGGGCCATAAAGTGTGCGTCCTAATGGGATATCAAAGCCAATATTCAATGGAATTACCAGGTTTTCAGAATTCAGATCATCAGTAATCTCCCCTCCCATACTGCTAATAGATTCTACATAGCCAGGATCAATACTGTTTTCAATCGAGTTCTTCATAAAACCCAAGCCTCCCCCAATGTAGATATTGGCAAGAATTTGATTTAAAATGCTGGCGCGAAGTGTATAGTTGCTATAATTATCAGGGAGAGAAAGAAATTGTCCCAATCGCACTTTAACGTTTCCATTAAGGGTGTAATAACGGTTCTCGAATTCGCTATTCCATCCATAGGCACTGAGGATACCTTTCTCTCCGTGTACACCAACGGATATGAAGGGAGTAATTAATCCATCAACATCGACATGTCCTGCGAAACGGATATCACTATTACCCAAATCAGCCAAACTCAAGGTACCGCCAGCTCCTACTCCAACGCTTACCGGACGGGAGAATTGGGCAAAAGCGGTGTTCACAAACAAAAGGGAGAAAACTCCGAATATTAAAAATATACTTTTTTTCATATTTTACTTTTCTATTAAATTCATAACTTTTAAATCATTTAAAAAATATCCTTAATGGTATAACTTATACCATTAAACGAAAAGGAAGCATTTTTATTTTTCGCATTGAGAATTTGTCCTAACGGTGAAGCTGGCGATAAAACCAAAACTTTATAATCGCCTACGGCCAATTGCCCCAAACTGATGGCTAAGTAAAACAAGCCTTTATTCGTTTCGATAAGCGAACCCGGCGCTGCTTGAGGTTCGGAGGAGGCATCTTCAAGCTGCTCCAGTTGAAAAAGTGCTTTTTTAGCTTCTAATAACTGAGATTGATTTCGGACAATTTCTTGTTGCATCATTTCTCTCGTTGTTTCATACTTATCTCCAGCGCTGCTTTTTGTATCATCGGCACCAGCATATTCGGCCTGTTCGATTGCTATGTTTATATTGGCAACCCTTTCCCTAATCTGCTGATGACAAACTTGATAAACCAGCTTTTTGAATTCCTTTTTTTCGTTCTCCATTTATGTTATTCTTCAATAAATTGGCAAAGTCAATAGATTAGCAAAAAAACCTTAAACAATAAGCAATTACCCTGCCTTAATTCCCAGCAGCTTTACTTTCGCTCACCCACTTGTTGACGCCACATTGCATAGTACAATCCTTTTTGCTCCAACAACTCCGCATGGGAACCCATTTCTGAAACTTTTCCACGTTCAAGAACGTAAATCAGGTCGGCATGCATGATGGTCGATAATCGATGTGCAATCAGTATCGTAATCCGCTCTTTACTCAGTGAAAGTTCACGAATTGTTTTTGTAATTTCGTCTTCGGTTAACGAATCTAATGCAGAAGTCGCTTCATCAAAAATAAGGAGACGCGGCTGCCTCAATAAGGCACGAGCGATAGAAATACGCTGTTTCTCACCTCCGGACAACTTCAATCCACTCTCTCCAAGAACCGTATTAATCCCAGCTTCTGACCTTGCTAATAAATTTTCACAGGAAGCCTTATGAAGCGCATCAAGTATCTCTTCGTCAGTCGCATCTCCCTTAACAAATAGAAGGTTCTCTTTAATTGTACCTGCAAACAGTTGGGTATCTTGGGTAACAAACCCAATCTGACGCCGCAAAACATTATAGCGTATTTCAGACGATAGAAATTCATTGAACAAAATGCTCCCTTCTACAGGTCGGTATAAACCAACCAATAATTTAACGAGTGTCGACTTGCCAGAACCTGATGGTCCTACAAAGGCGACGGTCTGACCTAAATCAACATGAAATGATATGCCATCAATGGCATTCACCGTTGAGCTACGATGTCTAAAAACAACATCATTAAATGAAACACTGGATAAAGACCCCAGTTCTTTAGGATTTTCAGGTCTTCTTTCTATTGGTTTCTGCATCAATTCATCGAAATTGCTGACAGAAGCTTCAACCTCGCGATAGCTGAGAATAATGTTACCCAGATCTTGCAAGGGAACAAAAATCGATGTTGAAATAAATTGCATGGTTATCAGCTCACCTGTCGTTAAAATATCACGAAAGATCAACCATAAGAGTATAAACAAAATTGACTGACGCAAGATATTTAAGGTTGTTCCCTGTAAAAAAGAGAGCGTTCTCACCCGCTTGGTTTTTTCCATTTCCAGTTCATAAATACTTCTTGTTTGCGCGTTCAACTTTCTTATTTCAGGGAATGTCAAGCCTAAGCTTTTTACTAATTCGATATTTCTGAGTGATTCGGTGATCACTCCCGCCATTTTGTTGGTTTCCCGGTTAATTGTTCGCTGCACTGTCTTGATTTTCTTACTCAGCAAACCCGTCAACGATCCGAGTAACAATATCCCAATAACAAAAACTGGCACTAAAAGCCAATTTTTACTTATGGAGTACCACACTAGAAAACCCATCCCTACGATGGAAGAAAACATAATGTTGATAAAAGAATTCAAGAAGCGCTCTGTATCAGTTTTTACTTTCTGCAGTACGGAAAGCGTCTCTCCACTTCGTTGCTCCTCATATTCTTGAAACGATAATCTCAAAGTTTGCTTTAGGCCATCGTTGAATATTTGCATTCCAAAGCGTTGCACGGCAAGGCGAGTAAAATATTCCTGAAATGCCTTTGCTAACCTGGCCGCTAACGCAACAGCGATGGCTATCCCCAACCAGTAAAGAACCCCGTCAATGCGCTCTTGTTCGGAAAGATTATTGATATTGTTTGCATATTCGTCAACAATTTTACCAAAGATAATCGGGTCAATCAGCGTTAATAGTTGAGCACCACCGGCAAGCAACAGAGCTAGAAGAATCCACCATCTCTGTACTTTAAAATATTTCCAAAGGATTCGCATAGGCTAGTGATTAATTAGGCAGGGTTATAAACATGGATAGAAGATTTAATCAGCCGGAAATCAGACTACAATTTCTAAACGGTCATATGCATATTCGATTTGCAGGTCATTGAGTCTTTCTAACATTTCGTTACCCAAATGTGTCAGCACCATTCGTTTACACTGTAGTTCGCCCAGATGTTTAGATAAAATCTTATAGGTAAGGTGACCAGGCACTTCCTTCTCGTAAAAATTGCATTCACAAATAAACAAGTCGACATCTTTCGCCAACGATATTAAAGCTGGTGTCCATTCGGTGTCGCCTGAATAACTTATTATTTTATTGTTCGTTGCAATACGTAAACCATGAGGTAATGATTCTGCTTTGTGAATGACCCGTCTGGCTGTTACTTCTAAACCTCTTACCAGAAAGGGGGCTTCATCTGCATATACGTGAAACTGTATATCGAGTTTCGATAGAAATTCGGTACCCGGATATAAGAGTTTAGCGATCTTCTCAAGCTTCTTCTTGCAGCCTTCGGGTGCAACAATAGAAATGGGTTTCTTCCTGTTATTGACAGCAGCCTCCAAAAGAAAAAAAGGGAGACCACCGAAATGATCTCCATGCAAATGAGATATGAATATAAGGTCAACCTCATCGGTCGAAAAGTCATTGCTTTTCAGTCCTTGCAATGAATTTACACCGCAATCAATCAAAAATGTTAATGACGACGTGACGACGTGAAAACAAGTTTGATTTCTTGCTCCACTGTTGAAAGCATCTCCACTACCGATTACGGTCAATTTAATATCGTTGGTTTCCAAATTTTGGGATTTGTTTAAAAAAGAAACGATTTAATTCACTTCTTGTTTTAAACAACGCCCAAAACTGCTAACCAAGACTAGTCAACACAAGGTTTATTGTAATCGAAATTGATCATCCAATAAACACCGAACTTATCTTTAAAGCTACCGTAATATGCACCCCAAAAGGTGTCTTCCAAAGGCATCTCGATCGTACCGCCTTCTGACAATCCACTATATAGACGGTCAGCTTCTTCTTTGCTGGTCGGATGCAAAGAAATATAATTATTATTTCCTTCAACTAAGGTATGACCCATAGAAGGAAGAATATCCGAGGCCATTAAAAACAAATCGTCAGATATGCGTAAAGCGATATGCATGATGCGGTTCTTTTCATCGTCGGATAAATTTTCAGTGCCTGGAGCATCGCTCATTTTGGAAATACCACCAACAAATTCACCACCAAAAACAGACTTGTAAAAATTAAATGCTTCTTCGGCCTTGCCGTCAAAATTCAAATAAGGATGTACTTTCATAATTTTAATGTTTTCTATTTATATGGTAAAAGTAAGACACATTTTAAATATTCCAGGCAGCAGAAAACGTCATTAAAAGGGGTGATAGCGACAAACATTCTCACTACGCCTCTCGCTTAATAGATTATCACTTCTTCTTTGTGGCTTCCAGGTACAGGTTCAAAAAGCGTTCATTATTTTCATCTGAATCGCCATATTTCGTACGGGTCTGTTCAAGTTTGTCATGCATTTCTTGCTTTACTTCAGCATATTTTGGATCGTCATATACATTTCGTAATTCTTGGGGATCTTTCTTCAGGTCATACAGCTCCCATTCGTCTATATCATAATAAAAATGAATCAGCTTATAACGATCCGTCCGTATTCCATAATGTCGTTTAACCATATGGATAGACGGGTATTCGTAATAAGTATAATAGATCAAATCTCGCCAATCAGAGCTTTCACCCGATACCAGGCTCCGAAAAGATTCACCCTGAACATCCGAAGGAATATCAACGCCTGCGTAATCCAGAAAGGTAGGGGCAAAATCCAGATTCTGAACAAGGGCGTCGATCGTGGTACCTGCTCTAATTTCTTTCGGATAGCGAATTAAAAGTGGTGTACGCAACGATTCCTCATACATGAATCGTTTGTCAAACCATCCATGCTCTCCCAAATAAAAACCTTGATCGGACGTATAGACAACAATCGTATTCTCTGCCACTCCATTTTTTTCTAAATAGTCCAACAACTCTCCAACCCCTTCATCAACCGAAGCGATAGTGCCCATATAGTCTTGCATGTATCGCTGATAACGCCAATGCATCAAATCTTGCCGTGACATGGAAGGATATCTTCTTTTGAAATCTTCATTAATTGGATCATAAACTGTATCCCATGCTTTCCTCTGATCTTCTGTCATCCGACCTAAATTATTATTATAGGCGCCCTTATCCCATTGCATATACTCGTCAATACCCAGCTGATCCATAACCTCTGGCCTTATTTTTGAATCACCAGCCCAGTTCATATGATCCAAAAGATTCATTTCGGCCGCTTTGGCGGCGGTTCCCCTTCCTTGAAAATCATCAAAGAGTGTTGGTGGTTCTCTGAAAGTCATGCTCGTATATTCTTTTAAATGCCGTAATGCCGGAAGCCACTCACGGTGAGGCGCTTTCTGGTGGTATAGTAATACAAACGGCTTATTGGGATCCCGTTTATCAAGCCATTCTAATGCCAACTCGGTTGTTATATCAGTAACATATCCCTGTATGCGTTTCTTGTGACCATCAATGATAAAATCCGGATTATAATAATGACCCTGTCCAGGCAAAACAGCCGAATAATCAAAACCTTGCGGCAGGCCGTCCATATGGATCTTCCCAACCATAGCAGTCTGGTAGCCTGCTTTCTGAAGTAGTTTTACAAAATTATCCTGATCCCAGTCGAACGGCTGCATATTGTCGACCTTCCCGTTCACAAAACTATGTTTTCCTGTTAACAGAACTGCGCGACTCGGTGCACACAAAGAGTTAGTAACACTTGCACGTGTAAATAGAACACCTTCTTCTGCCAGACGATCAATATTGGGTGTTTTATTCAGATCATAGCCATAGGCGCTTACTGCCTGATATGCGTGATCATCGCTCATAATATAAACAATATTAGGTCGTGATTCCTGGGCTTTCAGAGTCACATAAAACACGAGAACAAAGCAACCTATAAAAACAGAACGGAGGTAAAAAATGTTTCTCATAATAAACCGGTTTATAGTTCCTAAATTAATATTATTGTCATGGACACTCTAATTATTGCTACAAACTTCTCGGATTCATGCACAAATGCTGCAAAATACGGCGTGGCTCTTTGCGGACAGCTGGGCATCAAAGAAATTCTGCTGTTTAATTCCTATGAACTACCTATTACATCGGAGGTAAGCATAGCCGATTCTTCGCATATAACAATGTTACGTGATCGAAGTTTGGAAAAACTTGGGGATTTGCAAAAACAGCTAATGCCGTTGCTAGCTGCCGATATAAATATCAATATAATAGCAAGTGATATATCTATCTTAAAAAGTTTAGAGCTATTTAGGGAAAAATCACGCAATGGTATCGTAATCACGGGCGCAAGTCGTAAAGGGAGAATCGAAAAACTTATTATGGGTAGCACGACCAGCAGCTTGGTCAGGAACTCACCTTTACCCCTATTAATTATCCCGCAAGATTCACACTTTGTCCCGATAAACAAAGCAGTATACGCAGTTAACTTTAAAAAAATTACTACACACACACCAATTCAAACGATTAAGGCAATTGTCCGGCAACTTAATGCTCAAATTCTGGTATTGAATGTTGGCCACAATGAGGGCGACCACTTGAAACCAGATCTTACTAAAGATATTTATGAACTCAATAATTTTATGGAGAATGAGAAGCCCCAATATTATTACACTGAAAACAAAAACATTGCAGATGGTATATTATCTTTTTCTGACGAACAGGAAGCAGATTTATTAATCACCGTACCAAAAGATTATGCACTTTTTGAAAGCATATTCCACAAAAGCATAAGTAAGGTTTTAGCTAATAAAACCCATTTACCCTTATTAATATTAAAAGAGAACGCTGGTTAAAGCCTGATCTTTTTATAATAACTCCACTTCGATAAACGATGCGTTTTCTTGATCATGATAAATGCGGTGTGTCGCTTTTTGAAAGTCCGAATCTTCTGCATCGCTGTAAATATCTATAAATTTCTGTGGGTTTCGGTCGACCAACGGAAACCATGAATTCTGAACCTGGATCATAATGCGGTGTCCTTTTTTAAATGTATGTGCCACATCGGGCAACGTATAATCTACGGAAGTCACCTCACCAGGAATGAAGGGCTCTGGTTTTTCAAAGCTATTACGAAATTTACCTCGCAACACCTCTCCGCGTACCAACATTTGATACCCGCCCATAATGATGTCCGGATTATGTTGAGGTGCCTTTGCATCTTCAGGATACACGTCGATCAGCTTGATTACATAGTCTGCATCTGTCCCCGTGGTGGAAACCCGAAGCCTGGCGTTTAACGGTCCTACGAAGGTAATATCCTCAGTCAACACCTCACTTTGGTAAACCATGACATCTGGTCGCTTAGACGCAAAACGTTGATCATCGATCATATATTCACGGCTACGCGTCTTATGAACGCCTTGCTGGTAAGGGACAGGCGAATTGGGGTCACTGATATATTCATCGAAGCTCTCTGCTTCTTTGGGTGGGTCAAAACTCAGACCGCCACTTTTATGAAGAAATAGTTTTTTTACTGTTGTACCTTCTGGAGGCCAAGTATTAAAGTTTTTCCACTGATTGCTTCCGGTAATAAAAACAGTTGCTTCTGCAGCATTAAATTCACCTTCTCCTTTTAAATAATAATTGAAAAACGGTATTTCCAGATTTTTTTGATACCACGTTCCCGTCTCCGATCCAAACTCAATATCACCGAAATAGCTTCCATCACTTCGAACCCACCCACCATGAAACCAAGGACCCATTACTAAACGATTATCAGCATGGGGATTTTGTTTTTCAATCATTTTATATGTGTGGAATCCACCAAATGTATCTTCAGCGTCAAATAGCCCGCCAACAACCAATACAGCAGGTTTAATATCGTGTAGATGTCTCACTATTTCACGAGCTTTCCAAAAAGTATCAAGCGTTCCATGCTCTACTACATCATTCCAAAATCGAATACTGTCTCCAAAATATTCATCTTTGATATTTTTAACTGGCCCTAGTTCCATAAAAAACTCATAATTATCATTCATAAGAAACTCTACTGACGGCAGAGCATCTGCGCGTGTAACAGGCTTAGGTCTGGGAACACCAAAACTGCTATAGAAATTAAACGCATCGGTTAAAAATAACGCGCCATTATGATGAAAATCATCTCCTCTAAACCAATCAGTTACCGGAGCTTGAGGGGAAACTGCCTTGAGTGCAGGATGTGCGTCCGGCAGTGCTGCTGTAGAATAAAATCCGGGATAAGAAATCCCATACATACCAACCTTTCCATTGTCATTATCCAGATTTTTCAATAACCAGTCGATTGTATCATAGGTGTCACTCCCTTCGTCAATCTGATTCTTGTTCTTTTTATCTGCTATATGTGGTCTGATATCTTCAAATTCTCCTTCACTCATCCACTTACCTCTAACATCCTGATATACGAAAATATACCCTTCTCTAATAAATCCGGGACTCGGACCAAGTGTTGTCTTAAACTCGTTTTCACCATAGGGAGACACAGTATAGGGAGTGCGATTTAACAAAATCGGATACTTCTTGCTCTGGTCTTTTGGTATGTAAATCGACGTAAATAACTTTACGCCATCTCTCATTGGAATCAACCGCTCAATTTTCGTATAATTCTCTCGAATATACAACGAGTCGGAAATTTCTTGAGCGGAAGAAAAGTAACCAGCAAATAAAAATACGAGTAGTAAGAATGATCTTATTTTCATAACCAAGGATTATTAATTGAGTCCAAAGGTATGAAAATAAGAAAAAAGCCGTTATGCTCCAGACGATTTTCTTATCACCAGCTCTGATGCGATAACAATCTCTTCTTTGGGCTTTTGTGGATTATTGATTTGGTTGATCAGCACATCTACAGCTTTGCTAGCCACATCAAACAATGGTTGATATACGTGAGTTAAAGATGAATAAAAGAAATCAAATGCATCCCCTTCATCAAAACAAACGATCCCCAGATCATCTGGAATCTTATAATCCAATGTATTAATATATTTTAGTCCATTTAGAGCTAAGGTATTTGTAGCGAAAAAGATGGAGTCAACCGGATCTTTATCGTTCAAGAGTTTATTAATCCGTGCGGGAATATCATGTTCGATATTACCAAAACGAATTTCCGCTATTTGGGAAGGATCGAGAGACAAATTCCGTTGTCGCAGTGCTTCTTCATATCCCCTCCTTCGTTCGCAAATATGAATCAAATTACTTTGATAAGTTACTAGTCCAACCTTTTTATATCCACAGCTCACCAAATGATCGACAGCATCAACTGATGCTTTATAATTATCCGTCACCACATAATTTGTTGGTCTGCCCGGAAAATAACGGTCTATTAACACAAGAGGTATTCCTCTGTTCTCCAGATTTTGAATCTGTTCCTCTGAATTTTCAGTAGGAGCTATAATAAAACCATCTACCTGTCTGTTTATCAATACTTCGATTAAATCTTTTGATTTTTCAGCGTTCTCGTCAGAGCTGCCGAAAATCACGGTATAATTATTCTTTTTAGCTTCATCTTCAATTGTTCGAGCAATATTTGAGAAGAAAGGATTCGATATATCGGCAACGATAAGTCCGATTGTATAAGATTTCCCACTCTTTAAACTTTTGGCTAGTTGATTTGGCTGATAATTTAGTTGTTTGGCAATCTCTCTGATTTTAATAGCCATTTCTTTTCCAACGCGCGCTTCTTTCTCCTTATTGTTTAAGACATAAGATACCAAGGCCGTCGAAACTCCCGCCGCTTCTGCTATATCTTTTATTGAAACCCTTTTTTTCATTTTTCCTTGTATGGGACGCCAATTTCACCCATGGCGTTAATTCTCTAAAATAAACTTTTTACCGTAATGATCAACAATTCGATTGTATGCCTCAGCTGCGGCACCGTTCCCCCAATCATATATTGTAAAGTCACCGATTCCTAAACCCTGGTTACCACTCACGCCATCGTGACCGTAATTTTCCATCATAAACCCATAATCTTCCTCACTGAAAAACGGCCACCTTAGCTCCCACTGCTCCTTAGTTTTCTCATTATATGGCGAATACATCATTAAAAATGATGCTCGCAAAGCCGCTAAACCACGTTTAATATATTGTCGCTCGCCGAGTTCCAAACCATAACGAATAATCAATTCAGCAAAAAGGCTTTGTCTTGAATCATTCCATTCCGCATCAGCGTTCATCACGCCAAAGCCACCAAAAGCATCAACATAAATAAACGGTGGTTGCCAAATAGCCTGTGCCATTAGTAATTCGTCCAAGGTTCTGCCACCATATCGCAGATAGTCTTTCTTACCCGTCACACGGAAGGTATTCAACAAAGCTTCAGCAGTCCAATACATACTTAATGTATTCTGCTTGTACATATTATTTCTCTCCACCCTCTTCCCGACTAGATCATTTTGACCGTAACCGCTACAAGACCAATAGGTCTCAAAATCTTCCCAACGTCCGTCCATAACGATATTTTCCATAACAGCGTCCATAGCTTTCAACGCTGCATTCAAATATTTTTCATCCTCGGTAATCTCATATATCTTTATCAAAAACGTTACTGACATTGACGTTTCAGGTGATTGAGCTAAAATATCATAGGGTTCCAGACTGTCAGTCGCCAACCATGCTGGAAAAAAACCATCGGAATCCTGGATCCCGACCAGCGCATTAGCATAG
>Ga0079224_100006231_pt1 | contig 15790 bp, 16 predicted proteins | sample Stecom2015_FD_80414 | JGI IMG/M metagenome (GOLD analysis project Ga0079224, IMG submission 80414) | Agricultural soil microbial communities from Utah to study Nitrogen management - Steer compost 2015 | ecosystem: Environmental > Terrestrial > Soil > Agricultural land | place: USA: Utah...
AGGGAAGTTCAGAAAAAAACCGTCAAACAATGACGGCTTTAATTACGGTTTCTAATATTTAACGAACTTCTATTTTCTGAGTTCTGCCATTTTTATGGCAGCTATTGCGGCTTCCGTTCCCTTATTTCCGTGTTTTCCTCCGCTTCTGTCTAGGGACTGTTGCATGGTGTTGTCTGTAAGTACACAGAAAATAACCGGAATATCTCCCTTGACGTTTAAATCTTTTATTCCTTGAGAAACTGCTTCACAGACGAAGTCAAAATGTCTGGTCTCTCCTTGGATGACACACCCTATTGCGATAATTGCATCCAATTCAGGATGTTTTTGGCTCATAAGTTTGCTGCCATAAATCAACTCATAACTTCCGGGAACATTCCAACGAAGAATATTTTCTCCTTTTGCCCCACAGTCTATCAAGGCATCCACAGCGCCTTTAAACATTCCCTCAGTTATTTGATCATTCCATTCTGAAACAACAATCCCAAAGCGAAAAGAGTGCGCATTTGGGATTGTCGTTTTATCGTATGCCGATAAATTCGTATTTTTTGTAGCCATTACTTTGTCATTGCTTCCGCACGTCCTGCGTAGATTTCTGCTCTTGCAGCTTCCTGCGAGTCGGGATAATCTTTAGAAATAGACTCAAAATGTTTTAATGCCTTATCTGTTTTGTTCAGAGACATGGCAGCTACACCCGCTTTTAATAAAAAACGAGGCGTGGTAAATGCATTGGAGCGCATGCTTGCGGCTTCTTCATAATATTTAAGGGCATCTTCATTCTGTCCTAAATTAGCAAAAGCATCGCCTATTGCTCCCTTAGCAAGTGGAGCTAGCATTTCGTCTTTAGATTTAAATTTATCCAGTTGCTCAATAGCCTCTTTATATTTATTTAGATTCAAATAAGCCATTCCCGCATAATATCTTGAAAGATTGGCTGCATTGGTTCCACTGTAGTTGTCTATTATATCTAAAAACCCGTATTTTCCTGCACCGCCCTGGAGAGAAAGATTGTAAAGTGAATCTTTTTCTGTAGCGGTCAATGCTTCTTCCCAGAAAACTTGGGCTTGAAACATTTCATTCATTGCCTCTGCTTCTTTGGGTTTTTGAATGAATTCTTGGAAAACAAAATATCCAACAACCGCTAGTGCGATTACCCCAAGAACTCCTAAAAGCGCTTTTTGGTTTTTCTCAATCCACGCTTCTGTACGAGATGCACCTTCATCAAGGGATCTAAACACTTCAGCTGTTGTGCTGTCCTGTTCTATTTGAGCTTCCTGCTCTACCTTTGTGCTCGGTCTGCCTCCGCGTTTTTTGTAGGTTGCCATAGTTTTTGATTAATGTGGCGCAAAAATAAAATTTTTAATGGAATTTAAAAGGATATTAATTTCTTATTTTTCGATAATTTGCCTCGCACACCATTCAATATTATCGTAAAGTGCCGCATTTCTCAACGCTTTCATTTCTATGATTTTACAAAAACTATCTCTTTTAAATTATAAAAATTTTGATTCCATCTCTTTTGATTTGGACCCTAAAATAAACTGTTTTGTAGGTAATAACGGAATTGGAAAAACAAATATCCTTGATGCGATATATCACTTGTCCTTCGGAAAAAGTTACTTTAATCCTATTACCCTGCAAAATATCAAGCATGGGGAAGAATTCTTTATGATTGAAGGAGTGTATTTACGAGACGGATCACAAGAAAAAATAGTGGTCAGTGCAAAGAAAAACCAAAAAAAAATCATCAAAAGGAATGGCAAAATATACGACCGTCTGAGCGACCATATCGGATTATTACCCTTGGTGATCATTTCGCCTGCAGACAGAGATTTGGTTGTTGAAGGCAGTGAAACACGTAGAAAATTTATGGATGGTGTTATCTCCCAACGCGATCCGGAGTATCTGAAAACTCTTATCAAATACAACCAGGTTCTTGCCCAGCGTAATTCACTTTTAAAATTTTTTGCGGCAAATCAAAGTTTTGATCCGAATACCATAGCCATTTATAACGAACAATTGTACACCTACGGAACCTCCATTTTTGGAAAACGTATGGCATTTGTTGCCGAATTTCTGCCTATTTTTCTCAAGCGTTATCGATCCATCAGCAGTGGAAATGAAAACGTAAATCTTAATTATGAAAGTCAGCTCCGAGAAAATGATTTGCTCACGCTTCTTGAACAAAATTTAGGAAGGGACCGGGCATCACAATATACTAACTATGGCATTCACAAGGACGATTTGATTTTTGAAATAGACGGACATCCTATCAAAAAATTTGGATCTCAAGGACAGCAAAAATCCTATTTAATTGCGCTGAAGCTCGCACAATTCGATTTTATCAAGGCTCGAGTAGGGGAAAACCCCATTTTACTTTTAGATGATATTTTTGACAAACTAGATGAGACTCGAGTAGAACATTTGATAACTTTGGTGGATAAAGAAAACTTTGGACAATTGTTTATCTCTGACACCCATTTTGCCCGTACGGAGGAAGTAATTAAAAAAGTTCATCAATCTTATAAAATGTTTCCACTGAAAAACTAGATGCTTATGTATCCAAAATTATTGCTTCTATTTATATCTCTAATCTTCGTGGGGTGCAAAAAACCGGATCCCGCAGCCTTAAAATCTAAGCTTCCGGGATACTGGGAAATAAAACAGGTTCAATTCCCGGGTGGTGACAAGAAGGAATATGATATGAATCTGGTAATTGACCATATTGAAATTGAGGGAGATTCCGGAAAACGAACGAAAGTCTCTCCCGAGATTGATGGAAAATTTTCCTCCAACGGACTCTCTGAAGATTTCACTTTAGAAATTGAAAACGATAGTTTATACATGCATTACACCACGCCATTTGATTCTTGGAAAGAAGCAGTTATAGAGGCGCAAGACAGCATTTTGGTTGTAAAAAATAGGGAGAACAAGATTTATCGGTATAAAAAATATGTTCCCTTGAATATCTCGGATTTATTAGTTGAATAGAATGGCAAAAAATAAAGACGATCGGAAATGCGATGCTTTTTCCTTAGAGGAAGTACTACAGGAAGTTTATGTTGTGAATAAATTGGAAGTCGGGCTTGATAAAGTACGAGTTGAAGATGCCTGGGCTTCTGTGCTGGGTCCTTCCATTCAATCTTATACCCAAAGTGTCAATTTTTCCCGAGGTACACTGGTAGTATATCTAACTTCGGCCGCTATGCGACAAGAACTCAGTTATGGCATCCAAAAAATCATTGATTTAATTAATGAAGAAATGGGAAAAAAAATAGTTGAAAAATTGATTCTCAGGTAATCGTAAATATCTCCACACTCCTAACGCCAACTCATAAATATGAAGTATTCTTTCCTGCTCGTTTTCATTTTGATTTCACCATTACTTTCTGCTCAAGAAACTTTCACACGTGCCGACACCTTGAGAGGAAGCATCACGCCGGAGAGATCTTGGTGGGATGTAGTTTATTATGATTTATCTGTGGAAATCAATCCACAAACCCGAAGCATCCAAGGAAAAAATAAGATTTCTTATGAAGTTTTAAAAGATGGACAAGTGATGCAGATAGACCTTCAATTCCCAATGGAAATTGACAAAGTGATTCAGGATAAGGAAGAACTTTCTTTTATTACCGATGGAAATGCACATTTTATTAATCTTAAGAAACCCCAAATACCGGGTACGGAAAACCTTCTAACCATTCATTTTTCAGGAAAACCAAGAATTGCAAGACGTCCGCCCTGGGATGGAGGATTTACCTGGACTAAAGATAAAAACGGGAATGACTGGATTGCCAACTCCAATCAAGGAATTGGTGCCAGTGTGTGGTGGCCTTTAAAAGATCATCCTTATGACGAACCGGATCGCGGAATGACAATTTCTGTTACCACGCCAAAACACTTGATGAACGTGAGTAACGGAAGGTTGAAAAAAGTGATAGACAATGAAGCGTCAAAAACCTGGGTTTGGGAAGTTGTAAATCCTATTAACGCATATGGTGTGAACGTGAGTATTGGAGATTACATCCATTTTGGAGAAACTTATCAGGGAGAAGCAGGACCTTTGGCGATGGATTATTATGTTTTACGGGATTATTTGGAAGAAGGCAAAAAACAATTTAAGCAAGCACCAATGATGATGGAGGCTTTTGAACACTGGTTTGGTCCATATCCGTTTTATGAAGACGGCTACAAACTCATACAAGTTCCGTATTTAGGGATGGAGCACCAGAGTGCTGTTACTTATGGAAACGGTTTTACCAATGGTTACCTTGGAAGTGATTTATCTGAAAGTGGATGGGGTTTAAAATTTGATTTCATTATTATTCACGAGAGCGGCCATGAATGGTTTGCAAACAATATCACCAATAACGATGTGGCCGATATGTGGATTCATGAAGGCTTTACGTGCTATTCCGAAAGTCTTTTTCTGGATTATTTCTTTGGAAAAGAAGCATCATCCGAATATGTGATCGGATTAAGGGAGCGAATTTTTAATGACCGGACAATGATAGGGATTCCACACTTAGATTTTAGGGGAAGCAGTGATATTTATTATAAAGGCGCAAATGTTGTTCATACCCTAAGGCAGGTTGTGGATAACGATGAAAAATGGAGACAGATTTTACGCGGGTTAAATAAAGAATTTTACCATCAGACCATTAGCAGCAAACAACTTGAAGAATATATCAGCCGGAAAACAGGGAGAGATCTAGAGCCATTTTGGAACCAATATTTAAGAACAACAAATATTCCAAAACTGGAATTGAAGAAAAATGGAAAGCAGATTACATATCGGTTCTCAAATGTTCTTGATAATTTTACGATTCCAGTTCTGATAAAAGTTAATGGCAAAGAAATTCTGATAAATCCTACTTCACAATGGAAGAAAAAGAAAATAAGGAAGACTGTAGAAAATTTAGACGTGAAGAAGGATTATTATTTTGAAGTGGAAATAAATTAAAATCTAATATTATGATTTTTATAGAAAATGAAGGAAACCATAATCCCAAGCTGAATCTGGCTTTGGAAGAATATATTCTTAGAAATTTTAGTCCGGAAAACGACTATCTGTTGTTCTACATTAATGCTCCTTCTATTATTATAGGGAGAAATCAAAATACCTTAGAGGAAATTAATGATGATTATGTAACAGAACAAGGCATTGAAGTGGTTCGCCGTATTTCCGGAGGGGGCGCTGTGTATCATGACTTGGGGAATTTAAACTTTAGTTTTATCACCAACCATGACGGCCAGAGTATCAGTAATTTCAAAAAATTTACAGCCCCCGTTATCAAAGTTTTGAATGAGATGGGGATGCATGCCGAGTTAAAAGGGAGAAATGACATTGAAATAGACGGTAGAAAAATTTCAGGAACTGCCCAATTTTCAACGGGAAAAAGAATGATCAGTCATGGCACTCTTTTATTAAACACCGATTTGACCGAAGTCACTCGTGCGTTACAGGTGAAGATGAGTAAGATCGAATCTAAAGGTCATAAATCCGTGCGTAGCAGGGTAGCAAATATTTCGGAATTTTTGGATGCTCCCATGACTATAGATGCGTTTCGTCAACGTATTTTGAAAGGTCTGTTTGAAGATAGCGATGATTTTGAGACTTACTATTTAACTCCCGAGGAATGGGAAGGAGTTCATAAATTAAAAGCCGAAAAATATGACACTTGGGAATGGAATTATGGAAAATCCCCTAAATTTAATATAAAGCGATCCAAACGGTTTTCCATAGGGGAAATCGATTTAAGAATTTTTGTGGAGAAAGGTCATATTGAAGATTTCAAAATTTTTGGCGATTTCTTTGGGAGAAAACCTGTTGAAAATCTGGAGAAATTATTGGTAGGTGCGCGTTATGTAAAGGATGATATCACTCAAGTTTTAAAGGATATTGAAGTAAGCGAATATTTTGGGGAAATTCCTAAAGTCGATTTCATTGAGTTGATTTATGGAAGTGATGAAGCGTAATCAACTGAAGATTTTACTCATGGTTTTGGCAGCCGCTGTTACCATTTATGGCGTGGTTTCGGGAAAATTTCTTTTTCTTTTTCTCTGGCTTCCTTTGGGCTTTCTTTTTTCCAAAAAGAAATAAGAACCTATAATAGGTATAAAAAAAATCGCTCTGACAAAATGTGAGAGCGATTTTTTTCGTGAATAAACATTTGATTACTCCACGATAAACTTTCCTTTCATAAGTGCTACGTGACCCGGGAAAGAGCATATAAAATCATAAGTACCGGGAGCAGGGGCGTCAAACTCGATTGTATCGCTTTCTCCACCTCCAAGCATTCTGGTATGTGCAATTACCTGATTTTCTCTATCCTTCGGAATATAATCAGACTCTTCTGCTGTATTTGCAGCTTGTCCGAATTCCATAATGTCAGTTCCTTGTGTTAGAAGAACCCAGTTGTGCCCCATAACATTCTTCTCCATTTTCCCGACATGTTTTAGTGTCAATCGAACTTTTTGACCAGCTTTTACTCGTAATTCTTTTTTATTGAACTGCATCTGGTCATTTCCTTCGATGCTCAAATTTGCTACAGCATCATCTGTTGCCACAGGAGTTGTATCCTCTACTCTATCCGTCCCGATAGGACGTGTTGTAGTTTCATCTTTTTTCTTATTGTCACCACAGCTTAATGCTAGTGCAGCGACGAAAATCACTAGGAGTTTTTTCATTTTGTTTTTAGTTTTTGGTTATTTTTGGAATTGGGTATAAAAATAAATCCAAAAAGTCAGGATTTCAAAATTCTGAGGCTGTTTACAATGACTTTAACAAAATAATGACATTAGAAGAAGCTACACGTTAAAGTTATTACTATTTTTAATCCTTAATCCCTTCCCCCATTAATAAAAATGTTTGAATTCTTTCGCAAAAAATACTTTGTTGCTGACTTCTTAGGTGGTCTTACAGATTTCCATTGCCACCTTCTTCCCGGTCTAGATGACGGATCTAAAGACATTGAGATGAGTCTGGACATGATAGCCGAATATAAATCCATAGGCTATAAAGGCGCAGTAGCAACACCCCATGTTATGGAAGGATTTTACCATAATGATTCTGAAACCATTTTGAAGAGCTTGGCCTCCTTAAAGAAAGTTTGTCTTGTGGAGAATATAGATTTCAATCTGAGTGCCGCAGCCGAGTATATGTTGGATAAAGAATTTGATCAACTTTGTGAGGCTAAAGATCTTCTAAAAGTCTTTGAAAACAAAGTTTTGGTAGAAATGTCTTATCTTCAAAAGGCAATATTTGTGGAATCTCAAATTTTTGATATTCAGCAGAAAGGTTTTACTCCTATTCTCGCCCATCCGGAACGTTATTTGTATTTGACAAACCGTACGGACGTTTTAAAATTCAAAGAAAAGGGATGTTTACTGCAATTAAATTTATTATCTCTTTCTAACCACTACGGAAGTCAAGTGCAAAATAAAGCATTCGAACTTCTTTCTCACGGGCATTATGATCTGGTAGGAACCGATGCACACAATCCCAGGCATTTACGAACATTAAAGCATATTACTTTAACCAAGAAATATGTGCCCTTTTTTGAGGCTTTAATCCAGAAGGTTAAAGAAATAAATTCTTAGAAAATCAATTTCTGATATTTCGTTTAGGCTTTCCGGATTTATTAAGAACGAGATTAGCTTAATCCGAAAGATCTTCTAAATCGTTTCCAGAACGAATTTCTTGAAACATAGTAGTAGCCGTACTTGTTGCCATACCCGATTTTATCCATGGAAACATCATTTATCACAAAAGCCACATTTTGCAACTTCTTACTTTTGATATTGGTCATCGGAAATTCCAGAAGTCTTCTTTCTGTAAATCCGGCACGCATTACATACAGTATCACGTCGGCAAATCTACTTATCAGGAAAGTATCTGTCACCAAAAGTGTAGGTGCGGTATCTACCACTACATAATCAAATTCCTTCTTCAACTCCGCGAATAATTCTTCGGCTCTCGGTCTTAACCAAAGTTCTGCCGGATTTGGAGGAATGGTTCCCGAATACATCAGAGTCAGGTTGCCATTCATTTCACTCGGTGTTAGGTAGTCAAAAATAGAAGAATCTTCATTTATCAGATATTCCACCACTCCATTTCGATAGGATTTTGAGGGTGCATATCGGTGGATTTGCGGATTTCTTGTGTCTGAGCCAACCAGAACAACTTTGGAGCCTGCATTGGCCAATGTAAGAGCAAGATTGAATGAACAAAATGTTTTTCCTTCACCTTTTATGGTGGAAGTAACAAAAATGATTTTTCCTTCATCCTCCTCCTTGTTTGGAACGATCAAATACTGCAGATTGGTTCTTAACATTCTAAAAGATTCTGCCAATACTGATCTGTCATTTATTTGAACAAGTTGTTCTTCTTTTTTGTCCAATTTAGGAATCTCCCCAATGATGGGATTATCTTTATTCACGGCAAGAATATCAGATTTCTCCCTTACTTTATCATCAAGAAGATTTCGAAGATAAATTACACCGAAAGGGATTAGCAAACCAAGAATAAAAGCTGCAAGAAAGATGATGTTCTTTTTCGGCGATACAGGAGCCAGAGAACTAAAAGCATAATCCACTACCTTGGCTTTAGGCGTGGTAACTGCCATAGAGATAGCATTTTCTTCTCTTTTTTGTAACAAATACAGGTAGAGCGTTTCTTTTATTTCTTGTTGGCGACTTATGCTCCGGAAAATCTTTTCTTTTGAAGGTGCAGAGCCTATTTTAGTATCTATTTTGGCGCCTTGCTTCAGGATGTCATTTTTTTGAATTTCCAGCGCAGTTTTTGCATTACTCAGACCCTCCATCACGTTGGCACGCAAACCTCTAAGTTGATCTGTCAAAACAACTACCGCAGGGTTCTTTTCTGTGGAACTTCCTAATAACCTCGATCTCTCCAAAACAACTTGGTTGTAATTTTGCACATTGGAAGCAACGCGATCTGACTCAAATCCTAAGTTTGTCGGCAATAAATCCGTCTCATTAGCTTTTCGGACATAATCGATCATACTTGCTATCAACTCCAATTGCACATCTACCTCCATGGCGCGTTTGGCATATTCGCTTTCATTTCTTAAGAACAACTCCCCTTCAACTTTTAGGTCGGTTAAACGATTGGATTGTTTAAACTCAACCTTTCCTGTTTCTACAGAATCCAATTCTTCAGAAATAATTAATAATCTACCATTAATGAAATTTGCCGTATTGCGTGCTACAATATTTCGGTCTTCCATAGCATCCTGATTATACTGTTTTATCAGTTCATTAAGGATGGCTCTTGCTTTATTGGAATTGGGCAGATTTAAAGTTAGCTGGATCACGCTGCTCATATCCATCAGGCGGTCCACCTGAATATTTTGCCGATAGGCAGCAACGGTTCTGTTCAGACTATATATGTTTACACGAATCTCCTCGGGTGAATTATCAGTATCGGTGAAATTTAAGTGCTCAGTAGCCAGAACCGTGATTTCCGCAAAAGGAAGTTTCACTACCTCTCCAAAAGAAAATTCAGCTCCTTCTAAAACATTTTCTACGGTTAATTGGTATTTTTTGGAATTGATCGGAAGCACGTAAAGCGGTGTGGCAGGAAAAATAATTTCATCCTCCGGAGTAATAATTTCCACTTTAATAGGCACATTCTCATAGAGTTCAGTATCTCTTACCTTCCCTTCTGAAACGTAGGAAACATTCAAATGCAACTCTTTCACTACTCTTTCTGTGAGGCTTTTGGATTTTAAGATTTGGATTTCATTTTCGAATCCGGAAGGACTTAAACTACCTGTAAATCCTAAATCCTGAAAAAGAGCCAGTTCCGATAAGGCGCTGTTTTTCTCATCTTTAATTAAAATGGTCGCTTTTGTTTCATAGATGGGAGTTGCATACCGTAAATAAATTACAGACAATGCCATCAGGACAATTGCAGATATTATAAACCACGGCCAGTATCTTAAATAGACATAAATTTGTTCTCTTAAGTTAGGTTCTGCAAGCTCGGGTTTAGTGATTTCCGGGTTTTCCATGGATTTTATCTGAAAATAATAACTAGAACTGAAAGTAATAGAGATGCCATACTTACATAAACCGGTGCATTTCTGTTAAAACTGGAACCTTGTCTTTGCGCACTATTGGGTTCCACATACACAACGTCATGCTGCTGCAAGTAGTAAAAATCTGAATTTAATGCGTTTGAATCTCTAAGATCCAGGAATTCATACTGTTTCTTTCCCCCAATCTCACGAACCACAAGTACGTTGTCCCTTCTGCCAAAAATGGTCATATCTCCTGCCAATCCCAATGCTTCCGGCAGGGCTACTCGCTCTCCGGAAATGGTAAAAGTTCCCGGTCTTGTCACTTCTCCCAAGATACTGATGGTGAAGTTCATGATCCTAACGTTAACAATAGGATCTTTAATATATTCTTCCAGCCTCTCTGTCAATAGGTTTCTGAGTTCTTTTGAATTCAACCCTTCCACATGAATTTCTCCCAACACAGGGAAATTTATTTTTCCGGTATGATCAACTAAATAGCCTACCTCTTGAGTATTGGTTGAAGACATCATTTCTCGAGAGGATGTCAATGGTCTTGAAAGAACCATAAGGTTAAAGGGAATAACAGATTCCAAATTGGCCGCAGAAACTGTGATACTCAAGATATCATTTGGTTTAAAAGTGACCGGTTTGAAATTGATATCTGTATTTTGAAGATTTTCAATCCCCTGAAAATAAGCAATTCTTTTACGAGGTACACAGGAAAAGGTAAGTAAAGAAACCAAGACTCCCAGAATTGCATGACGATAGTTAAAACTCATAAAAAATATTTGGCGACTAATATAAAGATTAATCATCTATAAAAATTCAAGCTGGGGAGGGCTATATAAAATCGGAAAGACAGAAACTTCCTGAAAGTGGGCAAAAGTATTGAAGAAATTTGATTTTCCTATATTTCTTGCTAAATTTTATAGGTTTCATCTGTAGCTGTGGCTATATATTTTTAAAGAACACCTTAGCTATCATTCATTCAGTAAGTCTCCGGATATAATTAAGTATGTACTAAAAGAAAAACCGCCCGAGGGCGGCTTTACATTATTCATTGTGCAGAAATGCCTGTTTTGCCAGAAGCTCTTCTTCTGACTCAACGTGATTATCATCCGGCACACAACAATCTACCGGACACACAGCTGCACATTGTGGTTCTTCATGAAAGCCCATGCATTCCGTACATTTATCGGGAACTATATAATAGATTTCATTGCTTAAAGGTTCTTGCACTTCATCGGCATTAACCGTTCTGCCGTCAGGCAAAACTACGGTACCGTTTAGAGAAGTTCCATCGGCATATCTCCATTCATCTGCTCCTTCATAAATGGCATTATTTGGACATTCCGGCTCACAAGCGCCGCAATTGATACATTCATCGGTTATAATAATTGCCATAGTATTAGTTTTTCTAACTTTGCCGCAAAGGTACTGCCAATCAAGGCTAACTCCAAATGAAACTATGGATTTAAAACAAAGAATACAAGCGTTTTCAGCATTGGGAAAATTTTTAAATCAAATTGTGGAAACGTATGAAAAACAATCCGAAACCTCCTTAGAAATGCAGAAGGCGGTTGAAACAATAGATCGTGCAGAAGCTGCCAACGGATGGTTCACACGAGAAAACATACTATTTAGCTTTAAAAATTGGGCTACCACATTAACCCGGGAAAATCTGGAAACCTGGACATCACATTACTTGCTTGATTCCATTAAATCAAAGACCATAGCAGTTATAATGGCCGGAAACATTCCTCTTGTAGGTTTTCATGACTTTTTGGCTGTACTCATTTCAGGACATAGAATTAAAGTAAAGCTTTCTTCCAACGATCGGATTTTACTTCCTTTTCTTGCCGAATTTTTAGTTCGACAGAATCAGGAATTTTCTGATCGTATTGATTTCGTCCAAGACAAATTGGATGATTTTGATGCAGTGATTGCCACCGGAAGCAATAACACGGCACGGTATTTTGATTATTATTTTGGGAAATACCCACACATTATTAGAAGAAACCGCAATTCGGTAGCAATTTTAACAGGAGAAGAAACTCCGGAAGATTTGGAACGTTTAGCCGACGATATCTTCTTATATTTCGGTCTCGGGTGCCGGAATGTTTCTAAAATTTATGTGCCGATAGATTATGATTTCGAGTTATTTTTTAGAGCTTGCTACCGATGGAAGGATATTATTTACAACAACAAATACATCAATAATTACGATTATAACAAGGCCGTTTACCTCATGGAGGGACTTCCGCTACTGGACAACGAATTTCTGATACTCAAAGAAGATCCGGGTTTTTCCTCCCCTATTGGAGTGCTATTTTATCAAACTTATTCAGACAAGGCTTCCCTTTTGGACGAACTCCGTGCGCAAGAATCTAATATTCAATGTGTGATTGGTCAAGTTTTCTCTCCTGAGAATATACCTTTTGGAAAGGCTCAAACACCACATCTGATGCAATATGCAGATGGCATAGACACCTTGGAATTCTTGCAGGCACTTTAGTCTATAATAAAAGATTGAATCAAACTTCATCTCGGGTGAAAACGGCGTCGTTTTTTGGATTTTACATTTGTTTTTGAATTTTCTCAAAAGTTTATTATAACCTTTGTAGAGTGGAAATTGTCTTCTAACTTTCCAGTGTCTTTACTAAATAAACCAAAACAATGAAAAAACATAATTTCAGTGCAGGTCCGGCTATTTTGCCTCAATCTGTTCTTCAAAAAGCATCTGAAGCCATTCTGAATTTCAATAATCTTGATCTTTCCCTAGTAGAGATTTCGCATAGAAGCAAAGACTTTGTAGAGGTTATGGAGCGCGCAAGATCTTTGGCGCTTCAACATTTGGGTTTAGAAGGAAAAGGTTACCAAGCTCTTTACCTTCAAGGAGGTGCGAGCACGCAATTTCTGATGGTTGCTTATAATCTATTGGAAAAGCAAGCAGCCTACCTCAATACCGGTACGTGGAGCAGCAATGCTATAAAAGAAGCAAAAAATTTTGGTGAGGTAAAGGTCGTCGCTACTTCGGAAGGTGATGGTTTCAATTTTATTCCTCATAATTATCTTATTCCTGAAGATGCCGACTATTTTCATTGCACTAGTAACAATACCATCTATGGCACCCAGATGAGAACTTTTCCCGACTGCCCCGTACCTTTGGTATGCGATATGAGTAGCGATATCTTTTCACGGCAATTGGATTTTTCAAAATTTGATCTCATTTATGCCGGTGCTCAAAAAAACATGGGGCCCGCGGGAACGGTTCTGGTTGTAGTAAAAGAGGATATTTTAGGAAAAGTTAGTAGAGCTATTCCAACCATGATGGATTATAGAGTACATATTAAGAAAGACAGTATGTTTAACACGCCCAGCGTCTTTGCCGTTTATGTATCTATGCTCACCCTTGAGTGGCTCCAAGAGAAAGGAGGAATTTCGGCAATTGAAAAAATTAATGAAGAAAAAGCGGAAATGCTTTATAATGAGATAGATTCTAACGCCTTATTTGAAGCCTATGTTCCCCGCGAAGAAGATCGATCGTTGATGAATGTTACGTTCAACCTTAAGAACGAAGCTTTAAAAGAAACCTTTGACACTCATCTAGTTGAAGCAGGAATCAGCGGCATTAAAGGACATAGAAGTGTGGGAGGTTATCGAGCTTCTCTTTACAACGCTCTTCCTTTAGAAAGTGTAAAAGTTCTTATAGAGGTAATGAAAGAAACCGAAAGAGGTGCCTAACTCAATCTTAGAATATATATGAAGATTTTAGCTAATGACGGACTTTCAGATTCAGGAATTAACGCCCTGGAATCTGCCGGACATGAAGTTTTACAAGTGCGTGTAGCACAAGAGCAATTGGCAAATTATATCAATGAGCACGAAGTGGATGTGCTATTAGTGCGCAGCGCTACCAAAGTCCGGAAAGATTTAATTGATCAATGTCTCCGACTTAAAATAATAGGTCGCGGAGGTGTGGGAATGGACAATATTGATGTAGAATATGCCGAGAAAAAAGGAATTAAAGTTATCAACACTCCTGCAGCCTCTTCATCTTCTGTGGCAGAACTCGCGTTTGCACATTTGATAGGCGCCGTTCGTTTTCTTCACCATTCAAACCGGAATATGCCTCTTGAAGGGGATTCAAAATTTAAAGAACTCAAAAGTGGGTATAGTTCCGGAACCGAATTGAGGGGAAAAACCTTAGGACTGGTGGGTTATGGCGGAATAGCACAGGAAATGGCAAAGCTGGCCGTCGGATGTGGAATGAAAGTCATAGTTAGCAGAAAAAAAGATGTGGAATCCAATTTATTGACCCTCACTTTTTTTGATGGTCAAGAAGCAACATTTTCCATCCCTAATGTAAGTTTTGATACATTATTGTCTCAGAGCGATTTTATCAGCCTTCATGTTCCTTCAGATGCCGGAAAGCTGATCGATAAAAAAGCTTTGGAAAAAATGAAAGACGGAGTGGGTATCATAAATACGGCGAGAGGAGAAATCATGGATGAAGCTGCATTGCTGGAAGGGATCCATTCGGGGAAAGTGGCATTTGCCGGATTGGATGTTTTTGAAAACGAACCCAAACCCCACATTCAGGTATTGATGAATGAACAGATATCATTAACGCCTCATATTGGGGCATCTACAGTTGAGGCGCAGGATAGAATAGGGACCGAATTGGCGGAACAGATTATAGCCTTTGCAAAGAATGTATAGCTTTCAAGATCCGGATTTCCTTAGTAAAGACTTCTTAATTAAGCTTTTGAGTTTTCCCGAATACAATGACTATCTTTGTGCTCCAATTTTATAAATGCGGGACCCATGAAAAGACTTAAAGAACGATGGCAACTGACCTCTAATTATCAGTTATTTATTGTATTTGTTGTTTTTGCAATTACCGGCAGCTCGGCTGCCAAACTTGCGGGGCCTGTAACCGATGCCATGGGAATCACCGATGATGTTGTGGGCTGGTATGTATATTGGCCCATTCGATTAATTGTAATTTTTCCGGTTTATCAAGTCCTTCTTGTAACTTTCGGGTGGCTTTTTGGTCAATTCAAATTTTTCTGGAATTTCGAGAAAAAGATGCTAAAAAGTATGGGATTAGGATTTCTTTTTAGACATGAACGTTTGGAGAAATAACATTTTGCGAGCGACAATAGCAACAATTTTCATTGTCCTGGTCCTGTTCCCGACGGGAATACGCGTCTTTCATGACATGGCGAACCATGAGCATCTTGTTTGTCATGATCACAACACACATCTTCATAAGAAACAAGCAGATTGTTCTATTGTTTTGTTTCACTTCCAACCTTTTGCAACGCCTTTATTTACAAATATCATAAGCTTTCAGGCGTTTATAAAAACCGATTTCACCACTTTTATCACGCCTTCTGCGCCCTCTTTATTCTTATCTTTTTTTAATCTGCGTGCCCCTCCGGCCTCTCTTGATATTTAGACCGTTTTCAAACATTCCTAATTAAATCAAGAGCTATGAAATTCTATTTTAATTTGTTGGCCCTAATGGTCAGCATATCCTCATTTGCCCAAAACCAGATGAGCGGTAAAATTATTTCCAAACAAACAGCCGAACCTATTTCGGCAAACATTTATTTCCCGCAACTGGAAAAAGGAACAATTTCCGATTTAGATGGGAATTACATCATTACCCAAATCCCTAACGGCACATTTACCCTTGTGGTATCAGCCATTGGTTATGCTTCCCAAACTCTAAAGGTTTC
>Ga0079224_100006232_pt1 | contig 15785 bp, 20 predicted proteins | sample Stecom2015_FD_80414 | JGI IMG/M metagenome (GOLD analysis project Ga0079224, IMG submission 80414) | Agricultural soil microbial communities from Utah to study Nitrogen management - Steer compost 2015 | ecosystem: Environmental > Terrestrial > Soil > Agricultural land | place: USA: Utah...
ATCGTGGTTGAAAACGTGAAGAAATCCATGGGCCTCGACATCTCCATCGTCACCACCGCGACCAACGATGAAGAGGGCCGCGAACTCCTCCAGCTCCTCGGCATGCCGTTCCGCCGCAGCGAAACCGCCGCCAAGACCACCGCCGCTTAAAACACACCTTCCCGTCATGCCGAAGACCTCCGCCATCCATCGCAACATCAAGCGCAAAGCCCTTACCGCCAAGTATGCCGCTCTCCGCGCCGAGTTGAAGGCCACCCTGCTTAATCCCGAGACCACCGACGAGGCGTTCTACGCCGCGCAAAAGAAGCTCCAGAAGCTGCCGCGCAACTCGTCCGCCGTCCGCATCAAGAACCGCTGCTCGCTCAGCGGCCGCCCCCGGGCCTACATCCGCAAGTTCGGCGTGTCCCGCATCACCTTCCGCGAACTCGCCCTCGCCGGCAAGATCCCCGGCGTGACCAAGTCCTCCTGGTAAATCCTTTCGTCAACGGGAGTCTGCACCCCCCGGTGCGCCGGATATGACCCGTTCGACATCCTAAAAACAACATCCACCATGACAGATCCCGTTAGCGATTTCCTGACCCGCCTGCGCAATGCGTCCAAGGCCGGTCTGGCCCAGTGCGTATCGCCGCACTCCAAACTCAAGGAAAGCATCGCCGCTATCCTCAAATCCGAAGGCTTTATCGCCGACTATGCCGATGGCTCCGACGCCCGGGGGCACAAGACCCTTGTCGTCACCATGAAGTATGTCGGCAACACGCCCGCCATCACCAATCTCTCCCGCGTCTCGACCCCCGGCCGCCGCCTCTATTTCCGCTACACGGACATTCCGCGCGTGCTCAACGGCCTCGGCATCGCCATCCTCTCGACCTCCAAGGGTCTGATGAAGGACAAGGACTGCCGCCGCAACAAGGTCGGTGGCGAACTCGTCTGCAACGTCTGGTAACCGGAGACCCACAAACCATGTCACGCGTAGGCAAAGTTCCCGTTCAAATTCCCGAGAAGGTCAAAGTCACGATCCAAGGCACCACGGTTTCGGCCGAGGGTCCCCAGGGCAAGCTCACCAAGACCTTCGCCCCGGTGGTCTCCATCGAGGTCGTCGATAACGCCATTGTGGTGAAGCCCGTCGAGGATTCCCGCTTCGCCCGGGCCATGTATGGCACCGTGCGCTCGGTCGTCGCCGGCATGGTCACCGGCGTGGCCACCGGCTTCACCAAGGATCTCGAAATCCAGGGCGTCGGCTTCAAGGCCAACCTCAAGGGCAAGGTCCTCGACCTCGCCCTGGGCTATTCCCACCCGATCAACTACAAGATCCCCGAGGGCATCGTCATCACCGTCACCGACCAGACCAAGGTCAAGGTCTCCGGTCCCGACAAACAGCTTGTCGGCGAAGTCACCGCCTCCATTCGCTCCTTCTACCCGCCGGAGCCCTACAAGGGCAAAGGTGTGCGCATCGTGGGCGAGCGCGTCCGTCGCAAGGAAGGCAAGACCGTCGCCTAACGTCACCCTGTTCATCCAACCCTCTCTTCCGAAGGCAGCCTAGCCATGAATACCACTCTGAAAGCCAACCTCCTGCAGAAACGCCGCTGGCGCATCCGCAAAAAGGTGAACGGCACCGCCCTGCGTCCGCGCCTCTGCGTTCGTTTCACCAGCAAGCATATCTATGCCCAGGCGGTGAACGACGAAGCCGGCGCCACGCTGGTTTTCCTCTCCAGTCTCGATCCCGAGCTGCGCAAACAGAAACTCTCCGCCAACGTCAACAGCGCCAAGGTGCTCGGCGCGGCCTTTGCCGCCAAGGCCAAGGCCGCCGGTCTGGAATCGGTCGTGTTCGACCGTTCCGGCGCTCCCTACGAAGGCAAAGTCAAAACCTTCGCCGATGCCGCCCGTGAAGGCGGCCTGCAATTCTAACAGCCCATGAGCACTAATTATCAAGGCGGCCAGCGCCGCGACAACCGCCGCGACAACCGCCGCGACAACGCCTCCACCGATGACGGCCCGCAGATGGTCGAGAAGATCGTCTTCATCAACCGCTGCGCCAAGGTGGTCAAGGGCGGCCGCCGCTTCAGCTTCTCCGCGCTCGCCGTCGTCGGCGACCAGAAGGGCAATGTCGGCGTCGGCTACGGCAAGGCCAACGAGGTCCCCGAGGCCATCCGCAAGAGCACCGAGCACGCCAAAAAGCGCCTCGTTAACATCAAGCTCCGCGGCGACACCATCCCCCACGACGTCCTCGGCGAGTTCGACGGCGGCAAGGTCCTCCTCAAGCCCGCCTCGACCGGCACCGGCCTCATCGCCGGCGGCGGTGTTCGCGCCGTGCTCGAAGCCGCCGGCGTGAAGAACGTTCTCACCAAGTCCATGGGCTCGCAGAACCACAACGCCATCGTCAACGCGACCCTGGCCGGCCTCAAGAAACTGCGCCTCGCCGAAGATTACGCCGCTGTCCGCGGGGCCTGATCCTTCGAACAAAATCCGAGTCCCGCTCCGCTTTCCGGCGCGGCGGGGCGCCCTCATCCCAGGAATTATTTATGAAACTCCACGAACTCACCAACACTCCGGGCGCGACCCATCGCAAAAAACGCGTCGGCAACGGTCGCGGCAACGGTCACGGCAAGACCTCCGGTCGCGGCGGCAAGGGCCAGACCGCCCGCTCGGGCGGCAGCATCCGCCCCGGCTTTGAAGGCGGCCAGATGCCCCTTTACCGCAAGCTCCCGCATCGCGGCTTCAATCAGGCCAACTTCCGCACGGAGATCGCCATCATCAATGTCGGCGACCTTGCCCGCCTCGCGGACGACGTCTCCGAAATCGACGCCACCGCGCTGGCCGCGGCCGGCCTGATCCGCTCCGGCGAAACCAGCGTCAAGGTCCTTGGCAACGGCGAACTCACCCGCTCCCTCAAGGTGACCGCCGCCAAGTTTTCGGAATCCGCCAAGGCCAAGATCGAACAAGCCGGTGGCCAGGCCATCGTTGCTTGATTGTCACCCGCAGGCGCCGGAAGGCGCTTGTCCTCGACTTGTGAACAGGGCGGGTTGATGCCAAACGGCACTCCCGCCCCTTTCCATTTTTATCCAGGTTCTCCCACATCGTGCTCTCCGCATTCACCAACTCCCTGAAAATCCCCGAGCTGCGCTCGCGCATTTTCTTTACCCTGGCCCTGCTCTTTGTCGCCCGCGTCGGCGCGCACATCCCGCTTCCCGGACTCAATCCGCAGCCGTTGCAGGACTTCTTCACCGCCCAGGCCGGCAGCGCCGGCGGGGCCCTCGTCGGGCTCTACAACATGTTCACCGGCGGCGCGCTGGTGAAGGGCGCGGTGTTTGCCTTGGGCATCATGCCCTACATCAGCGCGTCGATCATTTTTCAGTTGATGACGGCCGTGGTTCCCGCGCTCAGTCGTTTGCAACAGGAGGGTGATGTCGGTCGTCAAAAGCTCACCCAATATACCCGCTACGCCACGGTTCTCATTTGTTTGATTCAGGGCACGCTGCTGATTCTGGCGCTGGAAAATCCCGGCCGGCTTTTCCAAGGCTATGACGTCGCCCTCTACGGCGATATTGTGATCGTGAGCAAGACGACCTTCCTGATCACCTCGGTCATTTTCCTGACGGCGGGCACGCTCGTCCTCATGTGGATGGGCGAACAGATCACCCAGCGCGGCATCGGCAACGGCGTGTCGCTGCTCATCACCATCGGCATCTTGCAGGACATCCCCGGCGCTGCCGGCGCCCTGTGGCGTTTGGTCAATCCCGACGCCGGCGTGCAGGAGATCAACGCCCCCGAGCTCATCGTCATGTTGCTGCTCTTCGTGCTTGTGACCATGGGCATCATCATGGTCGTGCAGGGCCAGCGGCGAATCCCGGTGCAATACGCCAAGCGCGTGGTCGGCAACAAGGTCATGGGCGGTCAAAACTCCTTCCTGCCGCTCAAGGTCAACTACTCCGGCGTCATGCCGGTGATCTTTGCCAGCGCCATTCTGCTCTTCCCCCAGCAAATCCTCTCACAACTCGGCGCGGCGATGAAGTGGGACTTCCTGGTTGAGTTCGCCAACAATCTGTTGCGCGGTCACTGGGTTTACTACGCCGGCTACGCCACCCTGATCCTGTTTTTCAGCTACTTCTGGGTGTCCGTGATGTTCAAGCCAATCCAGATCGCCGACGACCTCAAGAAATACGGCGGCTATATCCCCGGGGTTCGTCCCGGCGCGCCCACCGCCCGGTTTCTGGACTTCGTGATGACTCGCCTGACGCTGGCGGGCGCGCTCTTCCTGACCATCATCGCGGTCATGCCCGACGTATTGCTGTTCGAGCTCAACGTTCCCCAGCGCATCGCGATCTTCTTCGGCGGCACCGGTATGCTCATCGTCGTCGGCGTCATCCTCGACACGATGAAGCAGATCGAGACGTTCCTCCTGCAACGCCACTATGACGGATTCCTGAAAAAGGGCCGCATCCGGGCCCGCAGCGCAGGCGCCGCCACCGCCATCGGCGACGCCGCCGACATGCGCACCGTGGGCAAGCTCTGGCTGGTGCTTGGCATCCTGTTCGCCATCGGTATGGCGGCTTGGTTGACCAAAATCATTCAAGGTGGCTAAAAAGCCGCTTTACAAGGAGCAGGGTGCCTGTATCACCAACCTTTCCTCTGACTGAAGCCACGCTTCGGTCAAAGTTCCTGCTCCTCGATTATCCGGGAAAACTTCCGGAAAATCTGATGAGCAAACTCCGTTCTTTGAATATTGAGCACGTCTCTTCCGCCGAACTGATCGAGCGGGAGATTTCGCGTCAAACCCCGGCCGGCCGCGAGGTCGCCCGGGCGCAACGGCGGGGATCACCCCCGCCGGCAGAGCCCTTGCTGGCGATCCTTCGCCGCTGGTTCTGGACGCGCAAACCTGATGCGGGTTTCGCCCTCGGCGGCTTCCCGGCTACGTTGCTCCAAGCCCAAGTGTTCGACGACTGGCTCGAGGCTCGCGATGAGTCGCTCGACGCCGTCCTTGCCGCCGCGGATCAAACCGCCGGACCGGTTCACGAGCACTATCGCACCCAAGGCCTCCTGCAGGCCGTCGAATCCAACCAACTGTCATGATTCCCATCAAAAACAGCGAAGGCATCCGGCGGATGCGCGAAGCCTGTGCGGTGGCCGCCACCGTCCTCGACCAGCTGAAAACGCAGGTTCGCCCCGGGGTAACCACTTACGACTTGGATCAGTATGCGCGCGATTTGATCGCGCGCCACGGAGCCACCAGCGCCTGCCACGGCTACCAGATCGGCAGCCGACGCTACCCAGCCTACAGTTGCATCTCCGTCAACGAGGAGGTTGTCCACGGCATCGGTTCCCTAAAGCGGATCCTCATGGACGGCGATGTCGTCTCTCTCGATGTGGTCGTCGCCTACAACGGCTACATCGGTGACAACGCCATCACCGTTCCCGTCGGTGCCATCTCGCCCAAGGTTGAGGAACTCCTCCGCGTCAGCCGCGAGGCCCTCGGCATCGGCATCGCCCAGGCGAAGATCGGCAACCGCATCGGCGACATCTCCAACGCCATCCAGACCCACGTGGAAGCCCACGGCTTCAGTGTCATCCGCGACATGGTCGGACACGGCGTCGGCACCTCGATGCACGAAGAGCCGCAGATCCCCAACTTCGGTCGCAAGGGCCAGGGGCCCAAGATCAAGCCCGGCATGACCCTCGCCATCGAACCCATGGTCAACCTCGGCGGTTATCGGACCAAGACGCTTTCCGACGGCTGGACCGTCGTCGCGGTCGATGGACTGCCCTCCGCCCACTTCGAACACACCGTGCTCACCACCGAACAAGGCCCCGAGATACTCACTGTCCCGGCCCCCGTTCCCAGCGTCTGATTTTCATGCGGTTCGCCGCATTTCCCTCCGTTCTCACTTCACCACCAAACCCAACCACACATCACCATGCCTCGTCTCCTTGGCGTCGACATTCCCGCGAAGAAAAAAGTCTCCTTCGCGCTCCGTTACATCTACGGTATTGGCCCGGTTCGCGCCGACCAGATCGTTATTGAAGCTGAACTGAACCCCGACATGCGGGCTCAGGACCTCTCCGAGGAACAGCTCAACAAGATCATCCAAATCATCACCGAGCACAAGTGGACCCTCGAGGGCGACCTTCGCCGCGAGCTCACCTCCAATCTCAAGCGCCTCCAGGCCATCAACTGCTACCGCGGCATCCGCCACCGTCGCAGCCTGCCCGTCCGCGGCCAGCGCACCAGCACCAACGCCCGCACCCGCAAGGGCCCGCGCCGCACCGTCGGCGTCAGCAAAGCCAAATCTTAATCAACATCCGTCATGGCCGAAGAAAAGTCCGCTCCCTTGAAAGAAAAAGCGCCCGCCAAGGACATCGAGTCCTCCGCCGCACCCGCCGCTGAAAAGCCGGTCGAACTCGTTGGCGGCGTCGCCCGCCAGCCCACCGCCGAAGAACTCCTCAAGGAGGAGCTTGGCGCGATCAAAATCCGCAAGGCCAAGGGCTCGAAAAACGTCACCTCCGGTGTCGCCAACGTGCTCGCCTCCTTCAACAACACCATCGTGTCGATCACCGACGCGAAAGGTGCCGTCATCGCCTGGTCCAGCGCCGGCAAGTGCAACTTCCGCGGTTCGCGCAAGTCCACCGCCTACGCCGCCCAGGTTGTTGCTCAGGACGCCGCCCGCAACGCCATGTCGCACGGTCTCAAGGACATCGTTGTCCGCGTTTCCGGTCCCGGCCTTGGTCGTGACAGCGCCATCCGTGCGTTCCAAGCCATCGGCCTGGAAGTCACCTCGATCATCGACGTCACCCCGGTGCCCCACAACGGCTGCCGCCCCAAGAAACGCCGCCGCTGCTAAGCGCCCGCGCATCCACCCACGGAATCAACCCACTTTAAGGTCACACCACCATGGCTCGTTATACCGGACCCACCACCCGCCTCAGCCGGCGCTTCAATCAGCCGCTCTTTGGCAGCACCAAGGCCTTCGAAAAGCGCCCCTATCCCCCCGGCCAGCACGGAGCCAAGCTCCGTCGCAAGGTCTCTGAATACGCCGTAGGCCTCAACGAAAAGCAGAAGCTCCGCTTCACCTACGGCCTGCTGGAACGCCAGTTCCGCCGCGCCTTCGAGACCGCCAAGCGCGAGCGCGGCATCACCGGCGAGCGCTTCCTGCAGCTCCTGGAGACCCGCCTCGACAGCGTCGTCTATCTCCTCGGTTTCGGCAAGAGCCGCGCCGCCGCCCGTCAGATCGTCAACCACGGCCACGTCCGGGTGAACGGTCACAAGGTGGACATCGCGAGCTACATCGTCCAGATCGGCGACGAGCTGGAGATCAAGAACCAGGCGTCCTCCCGCCAGCTGGCGACCCGCAATCTTGAGGAAAACCGCGCCCGCACCGTTCCCGGCTGGCTCACCCTCAACGCCGAGCAGTTCAAGGCCGTCGTCAACCGTCTCCCCACCCGCGAGGAAATGGCCCCCGACATCAACGAACAGCTCATCGTCGAGTTCTACTCGCGTTTCTAAAACCGGCTTGCCGGTGGTTTCTCCGGCCGGCCCCGTCGCAAGACGGGGCTTGCCCGCCGGGGAAACTTAGTCTCTTTCCTAACCTTTTATTCCTCTAGCCATGCCCAAACGCCTCGGAAAGTTCGAGCTTCCCAACAAACTCACCAAGGTCGAGGACGGCGCCACGCCGACCTATGCCAAGTTCATCGCCGAGCCCTTTGAGGCCGGTTACGGCCACACCATCGGCAACTCGCTGCGCCGCGTGCTGCTCAGCTCCATCGAGGGCTCGGCCATCTCGTCGATCAAGATCGACGGCGTCAGCCACGAATTCCAGAGCATCGACGGCGTTGTCGAAGACGTCACCGACATCGTGCTCAATCTCAAAAAGATCCTCATCGTTTCGCAGAAACGCGAGCCGATCACCCTGCAAATCAAGGTGAACAAGGAAGGCGCCGTCACCGCCGCCGACATCCAGGCCGACGCCAACATCACCATCGTCAACCCCGAACAGGTCATCTGCACCCTCGACAAGGCCAAGACCTTTTCGGCCGAGGTCGAGATCAAGACCGGCCGCGGCTACTATCCCGGCGAGCAGAACAAGAAGGAAGACCAGGCCATCGGCGTCATCCCGATCGACTCCCTCTTCTCCCCGGTCAAGCTCGTCAAATACGCCGTCGAGAACACCCGCGTCGGCCAGATCACCGATTACGACAAGCTCATCCTCGAGATTTGGACCGACGGCCGCGTGACCCCGGACGACGCCCTCAAGCAGTCCGCCTCGATCCTCAAGCATCACCTCGACGTGTTCGACCGCGTCAGCGAGGACACCTACGAGTTCGACAACGTGCAGTCCGAGGTCAGCGAAGAGCAGAACAAGCTCCGCAAGCTCCTCAACATGTCGGTCAACGAGATCGAGCTGTCGGTCCGTGCCGCCAACTGCCTCAACAACGCGAACATCACCACGGTCGGCGAACTCGCCATGAAGACCGAACAGGAGATGCTTAAATACCGCAACTTCGGCAAGAAGTCGCTCAACGAAATCAAGGACAAGCTCGAGCAGCTCGGCCTCTCGCTCGGCATGAAGTTCGACGAGCGCCTCCTCGACGCCAAGAAGGAAGCCTAACCGCGCTCCGCGCGGAAATCCTAAATCCTGGTTTCTAAACCCTAAATGTTTCCGGCGGTGAGCCGGTGTCCGACCTTTAGGATTTAGCCGCTTAGGATTTAGGATTTCCGCCTTTAAATCTGGGTTCTCGCGCCGTCCGCTGCCGCCCTCACGCTGCGACCGGATCGCCGATCGGGAACCCGTAACAAAAAACCAAATACACCACACCAATGCGTCACAACAAACACCGCGCCTCCCTCGGCGTCACCGTCGAACATCGCTCCGCGATGCTCAGCAACATGGCCGCCTCGCTCATCGAGCATGGCCGTATCAAGACCACTCTCACCAAGGCCAAGGCCCTGCGTCCCTTCATCGAGAAAGTCATTACCAAGGCCAAGAAGGCCGCGGCCTTCGAGAAGATCGACGGCAAGCTTGATCCCCGCGCCCTGCACCTCCGCCGCCTCGCTCTCAAGGACGTGCGCAACGAGGACGCCATCACCCTCCTCTTTAACGAGAAGGTCTCCGAGTTCACGGCCCGCAACGGCGGCTACACCCGCATCTACAAGCTCGGGCCCCGCATCGGCGACGCCGCCAACATGGCGCTCATCGAGTTCGTGAAGGCCGACGACCAGGGCTACAAGAAGTCCAAGTCCCGCAAGTCCTCCAAGAAGGCCGTCAAGCCCGCCGCCGCCGAGCCCGCTCCGGAGACCACCGAGGCCGCTCCCGCCGCCGAGGCCTGATTCGATCAAGATCGACTCGCGATCCAACTCTCAACGCGCCGGATTCTTCCGGCGCGTTTTTTTGCGCCCGCTCGTCGCTTCGCGAGGCGGTTTGGCTTGTTGGCGGGGAGCGGGCGGGTTTGGCTGGTCGCTCGTCCGCATGGATCTGCAAACCGCCACCGTCGTTTATTGCCTGCTGGTCGCCGCCGTCTTTCTGGGACTGTGGCGCTACTATGACCGTCGCGACCACGCGCGTTTCGAGCAGGAGCGCCGGCACGCCGCCTTCCATTGCGTGCGTTGCGGTCACATTCATGCGGTTCAGGGCGACCACGAAACCGCCGTCTGCCCGCGCTGCGGACACGAAAACGTCCGCCTGAAGTTTTAACCCCGCCAGCCTGACCGCGAAGCGGGGGTGGGGCGGGGGGGCTGAACGGGCTTTCCCCCTCGCCCGCAATCGCTCTTGCTCTCCCCCTCCGGTTGGCGTTTTTTTCACCTTTTGCCCATGTCCCAGACCATCGCCGTCATCGATTTCGGTTCGCAATACACCCAGGTCATCGCTCGCCGCATTCGCGAGTGCCAGGTCTATTCGAAGATCTATCACTACAAGACCAGTGCCGAACAACTGCGCGCCGACGGCGTCATCGGCATCATCCTCTCCGGCGGTCCCAGCAGCGTGTTTTCGAAGAAGGCCCCGATCCCGGATCCGGCGATCTTCGAACTCGGCATCCCCGTGCTCGGTATCTGCTACGGCATTCAGCTGATGGGGCATCTGCTCGGCGGCAAGGTCTCCAAGAGCGACCACCGCGAATACGGCCACGGCACGCTTTCGATCCAGAAACCCGGGCGGCTGTTCAATAAGCTCCCGCGCAAGCTCCGCGTGTGGAATTCCCATGGCGACAAACTCATCGCGCTGCCCCCGGGCTTCACCGCGATCGGCACCACCGACAACTCGCCCTTCGCGGTCATCGAGGATCGCAAGCGCAACTTCTACGGCATCCAGTTTCATCCCGAGGTGTTTCACAGCGAGCGCGGCGTCGATGTCATTCGCAACTTCCTGCAGGGCGTCTGCGGCGCCGCTCAGGACTGGACGACCAAGGACTTCATCGCTCACGCGGTCGCCGACATCCGCAAAACCGTGGGCAAAAAATCCCGCGTGCTCCTCGGCCTTTCCGGCGGAGTCGATTCCTCCGTGGCCGCCGCGCTCATCCACAAGGCCATCGGCAAGCAGCTCACCTGCGTCTTCGTTGACAACGGCCTGCTCCGCGCCGGCGAACGCGAACAGGTCGAGTCGCTCTACGCGCGGAACTTCAAGATCGATCTGCGTGTCGTTGACGCGTCGAAGCTCTTCCTGCGCCGTCTCAAGGGCGTCACCGACCCCGAGAAAAAGCGCAAGATCATCGGCAACACCTTCGTCGAAGTGTTCGAAAAATCCCTCAAGTCCATCGGTCACGCCGACTACCTCGCCCAAGGCACGCTCTATCCCGACGTGATCGAGAGCGTGGCCATCGGCGACAACCCGGCCGCCTTGATCAAGAGCCACCACAACGTCGGCGGCCTGCCCGAGCGCATGAAGATGAAGCTCCTCGAACCGTTGCGCGAACTTTTCAAGGACGAGGTCCGCGCCGTCGGCGAAGCCTGCGGTCTGCCTCGCGAGGTCGTCTGGCGCCAGCCCTTCCCCGGCCCCGGCCTCGGCGTGCGTGTCGCCGGCGACATCACCCCGGCCCGTCTCGAGGTTCTCCGTCAGGCCGACACCATTCTCCAGCACGAGATGATGGAGAGCGGCTGGTATTGGAAGGTCTGGCAATCCTTCTGCGTGTTCCTGCCGGTCAAGTCCGTCGGCGTCATCGGCGACGAGCGCAACTACGCCGACGTCATCGCGCTGCGCATCGTCGAGTCCAAGGACGCCATGACCGCCGACTGGACCCGCCTGCCCTACGATCTGTTGCAAAAGATATCCGGCCGCATCACCAATGAGGTTCGCGACGTTTCCCGCGTCGTCCTCGACATCAGTTCCAAACCTCCCGCCACCATCGAGTGGGAGTGATTTCCACAAGCCCCCACAGCCCATGTCCCCCATGCTCCGTTCCCTCTCCCTTCTGCTTGCCGCGCTCGCGCTCACCCTTGGTCTTCGCGCGGAGGATCCGATCATCGCCAAGGCCCGGGCCAACATCGGCTCCGAAGCCGCCCTCAACGGATTGAAGTCGGTTCATTACACCGGTAAGCTGGAAGTCGTGGGCACGGATGCGGACGGCAAGGACGCCCCGGTCCAGGTGGCCATCGAAATCATCTTCGAGAAACCCTACCGGCAGCGCATCGTCGCCACCTCCTCCAAGAAAATCGAGGTCACCGCGCTCGACGACTACGACGCTTGGCAGCGTGAACAGGATCCGGCCGACGCCGCCAACTGGCGCATGACCCTGCTCTCGCCCGATCAAATCAAGCGTCTCCGCGCCAACACATGGGAAAACCTCTCCTTCTACCGCGGCATCGAGGCCAAAGGAGGGCGGGTCGAGAACCTCGGCACGGCCACCGTTGACGGAAAAACCTGCCGCAAGCTCGGCTTTTTTCACGACGACGACATCGTCTTTTACCGCTATTTCGACGCCTCCTCCGGCAAGCTCGTGCTGACGGAAACCGAGAACGGCAGCACCATCCGCGAGCAGGGACAGATCAAGGCCGGCGGCATGAATTTCCCCAACAAGATCGTGACCCGGAACAAGATGGCGGACGGCAGCGAACGCCAAATCGTGGTCACGTTCGACACGGTGAAGGTCAACGAGACCTTTTCGGACGACCTCTTCGCGATGCCCCTGATGGGCGGTCAATAAGGAGCGCTATCCCCGGCTTTGGCCGAGGGTGAACTTTGCGCCTTGGCCGGCTTTCCGTCTCGCGCCTTCCCGGCGCGCATGGCAGCGTGTTCGTTTCGTAACCGATTTTTACCACCGTGCGTGTTCTGCGCTTTGCTTCCAAACCCTTCGCCCAAGAGCTGGCCGACTTTTGCCGGACGGCTCTCGTCTCGAAGGACATCACCGACACCGTAACCGCCATCCTCGCCGACATCCAGGTCCGCGGCGACGAGGCCGTGGCCTACTACGCGGCCAAGTTCGACGGGGCCAAGCTGCGCGCCCGTGATTTCCGGGTGAAACCCGCCGAGATCGCCGCCGCCGCCAAGCGCCTGCCCGCCGCCGAGCTCAAGGCCCTCAAGGCCGCGCACGACAACATCGTCGCGTTTAACAAAAAAGGGCTGCCTAAAAACTGGCAGGCCAAGAACCCGCACGGCGCCACCGTCGGCGAGCTCCATCACCCCATCCGTCGCGTCGGTCTTTACGTGCCCGGCGGACAGGTGCCGCTGGTCTCCTCCGTGCTCATGACGACCACGCTGGCCAAGATCGCCGGCTGTCCCGAAATCGCCGTCTTCACCCCCTCCAACGCCCAGGGCAAGATCGCCGACGGTCTGCTGGCCGCGCTGCACCTCGTCGGCATCGACGAGGTTTACCGCATCGGTGGCGTCCAGGCCATCGCCGCCGCCGCCCACGGCACCCACACCATCCCGGCCGTGGACAAAATCTACGGCCCCGGCAACGCCTACGTCATCGAGGCCAAGCGCCAGGTCTTCGGCATCGTCGGCGTGGATTCCCTGCCCGGCCCCAGCGAGGTCATGCTCATCTGCGACGACAGCGCGAAGGTCGAATTCGCCGCCGCCGACCTCCTGGCCCAGGCCGAGCACGGCTCCGGTCGCGAAAAGATCTTCCTCGTCGCCACCTCCGCCGCGCTCATCGAGGCCATTCGCACCGAGGTGCAAAGCCAGCTCCAGTCCCTCAGCCGCTCGGAGAAAACCGCCCGCGTGCTCGCCGACGGATTCCTTGCCGTCGAGGTCGCCGACCTGGACGAGGCCGCCGAGGTGGCCAATTACGTCGCGCCCGAGCACCTTGAGCTGTTGGTCAACGCGACTGGCCAAAAGAAGCTCGTCAAGACGATCACCACCGCCGGCGCCATCATGCTCGGCAACCACACCGCCACCGCGCTCGGCGACTTCGTGGCCGGCCCCAGCCACGTGCTGCCCACCGGTCGTGCCGGCCGCTTTTTCAGCGGGCTGCGCGTGGCCGATTTCATGCGCCGCACCAGCCTCATCAGCTACGACCGCGCCGCCGTCAAAAAAGCCGAGCCCACCGTCGCCGCCTTCGCCGCCATGGAGAAACTCGACGCCCACGGCCGCAGCGTGAAACTCCGCACTCTCTAAAGCGCCAATTCTTTCCTCTTTCTTCTTTATCTTTCCCGTTATCCCCGGATCGGAAATCAGCACGAAAAAGAGAACGATAAGGAGGAAAGAGAAAGAGCCCACGCATCATGTCCGACCTCTCCTCCTTCGCTCTCCCGCACATCCCCGCGCTGCACGCCTACACGCCCGGTTTTCAACCGACCGAGGCCGGTTGGGTGAAGCTCAACACCAACGAGTGCCCCTACGGCCCCAGTCCGCTCGCGGCCGAGGCCATCCGGCGCGAACTCGACGCCGAGGGGGAATTGCTCCGCCTCTATCCGAATCCGACCAGCGCCCCGCTGCGCCGGTTGATCGCGCGCCACCACGGGCTCACCGAAGAAAACGTGCTCGTCGGCAACGGCTCCGACGACGTGCTAAATCTCCTGGTGCGGGTCTTCGGCGGCCCCGACGCCGCCACCGCGTTCACCCTGCCGAGCTACTCGCTCTACCCCGTGCTCGTCGCCATCCAGAACGGCGCGGTCAAGGCCGTGGAGTTTGATCGCTCCATGCGCCTGCCGGTCGAGGCCATCGCCGCCAGCGGTGCCCGCGCCTTCTTCCTGACCTCGCCCAACGCGCCCACCGGCGTCGCCTTCACGCCCGAGGAGATCGAGACCGTGCTGCAACGCTTCGACGGCATCCTGGTCGTGGACGAGGCCTACGCGCCCTTCGCCCGCCGCGACTGCGTCGGCCTGCTCGCCAAGTATCCGCGTTTGGTCATCACCCGCACGTTGTCGAAGGCCCACGCGCTCGCCGGCCTGCGCGTCGGCTATGCGCTGGCGCATCCCGAGGTCATCGGCCTGCTCGACCGCGTGCGCGACAGCTACAACGTCAACCGCCTCTCGCAGGCCGCCGCGCTCGCCGCCCTGGCGGACACCGGCTACTACGACGCCATCATCGGCAAGATCAACGAGACCCGCGATCACTGGCTGGCCGAGTGGAGCGCCCGCGATTGGTTCGCCTACGAATCGCAGGCCAACTTCATTTTCATCGAGCCGAAAAACGCCGCCGGCGAAAGCGGTCCGGCCGTCGCCAAGTCGCTCCACGAGTTTTTCCTCTCGCGCAAAATCCTCGTGCGCTACTTCCCCAGCCACGCCTTGACCGCCTCCTTCCTGCGCATCAGCGTCGGCACCGACGACGACATGCTCGCCGTCGAACACGCAATCACCGCATGGCTTCAGACCGCAAAGTAACCCTCGCCCGCAAAACCGCCGAGACCGACATCAACCTCTCTCTCGCGATCGATGGCGCGGGCGTGTCCAAAACCGACACCGGCGTGCCGTTCCTCGACCACATGCTCACGCTCTTCGCGCGGCACGGGTTGTTCGACCTCGACGTCACCTGCAAGGGCGACGTGGACGTCGATTATCATCACACCGTCGAGGACGTCGGTCTCGTGCTGGGCGACGCCTTCAAGCAGGCTCTCGGTGACAAGAAAGGCATTCGCCGCTACGGCTTCTTCCTGCTGCCCATGGACGAGTCCCTGGCCCGCGTGGTCGTGGACATCGGCGGCCGCCCGCATCTCGTTTACGACGCCGAGGCGCCCACCATGTTCGTGCGCGATTTCAACATCGTGCTCGTGAAGGAATTTTGCCGCGCCTTCAGCAACGCGCTCGGCTGCAACCTGCACGTGAAGCTCGAATACGGCGAAGAGCCGCACCACGTCGCCGAGGCCATTTTCAAGGGCCTCGCCCGCGCCATGGACGTCGCCACCCAGATCGACCCGCGCAGCGCCGACAGCCTGCCATCGACCAAGGGCCTCATCTGAATTCGCAGGAGACGCCTGGGCTTTGTGCCTCCGCGTCTTCGCGTTAAAACTTCCGTCCCCACGCGTCCCATGATCGCCGTCATCGACAACGGAATCTGCAACCTCCGCAGCGTCACCAAGGCCCTTGAGGCCGTGGGCGCCGAGGTGCGTGTCGTGCGCACCCCGGCCGAGGTCGCCGCCGCCAACGCCTCCGGCCTCGTGCTCCCCGGCGTCGGCGCGCTGCGCGATTGCGTGGCCTCGCTGCGCGCCAGCGGCCTCGACGACACCGTGCGCGGCTGGATCGCCGACGACCGGCCCTTTCTCGGCGTGTGCCTCGGCTTGCAGGCGTTGTTCGAATCCTCCGAGGAAGGCGACATCGCCGGTCTCGGCATTTTTCCGGGCAAGGTCGTGCGTTTCCAACGTCCGCCCGGCTGCAAGATTCCCCACATGGGCTGGAACACCGTGCGCTTCACCCGTCCCGGCACCGC
>Ga0079224_100006233_pt1 | contig 15784 bp, 13 predicted proteins | sample Stecom2015_FD_80414 | JGI IMG/M metagenome (GOLD analysis project Ga0079224, IMG submission 80414) | Agricultural soil microbial communities from Utah to study Nitrogen management - Steer compost 2015 | ecosystem: Environmental > Terrestrial > Soil > Agricultural land | place: USA: Utah...
TATAATAAAAATCAGGAGAAACACAATGGCAAAAATCAAATTGAAAAAAAGAGAATCTGAAATCCATATTGATGAAGCAGTTGGAAATCAAGATAAAACAAGTCTATCTGAGTCAATTATCAAAGATGAAAAATCTGAAGTAACTAAAACAGAGGTTAGAAAAGAAAAGAAACAGAAAGAAGAAGTTGGTTCAGTTTTAGCACAAACTATACCTGAAATATACACAGATGAAGTTTTTCAAAGTATTAAAGAAGTGATTAATGACAGGGAATGTAAATCTAGAGGAATTAGAATTATTCAATATGGTAGAAGATTAAATTTCTATCAAGGAAATCCCTCAAATATGTGGGGAGTTGTTGAAGCTAGAGAAAATAATGGATATCATATTAGAATTATGAATTCTTTATTAAAAAGAATTTTAAAACAAGATAAAAGAACTTTTGAAATTTTTAAGGATGTTTTATAATGGCTTTAACAAGAAAAAGAGAAAATAATTCAATAAAACTTTGGGAATTAAAATTAGAATTAGATCTTTTAAAACAATTTACTTTAAATAAGTCTGATTCTATAAAATTTATTGAACGACTAAAAGAAATAAAGAGTCAATATCAATTATCTGATGGATTAGTTCAAATTAATAGATATGGAGATTTAGAATGAAAATTGTTAAATTCAATGATGATTTAAGATTGGGTGATGAAAATAGTAGTTTCTTTTTAAAATATGAAAAGGGAATTAAATATTTAGTTAATGAAGATTTGTTAAAATCTATCAAAAATTTCTATCTTAGTAAGATAGATGAAGAAGAAGATTATGAGATTATTTCAACTGTTCCATTAAAAAAGACTAAAAAACTTTTATTATATCGTAGTGGTGGAATTGGAGATTTATTATTTATTATACCATATATACCAATGATAAAAGAAAAATATCCAAAAATGTTGATTGATTTCTGTGCATTTAAAGCTAATTTAAGTATTATAGATTTTGTTGGAGCTTGGATCAATAAGATGATTCCTGATCCATTAAAATTTGATGATCTTTTAGAATATGATAAAGTTATCTTTTTTGATAAATTTATAGAATTAAATCCTAAAGCAGAAATTATTAATGCTTTTGATATTGGTAAAGATTTTTTTGATGGAATAGAAAGAGGTCCACTAATTCAACCTAAGATTTGGGAAAAACCAACTAATGTTAATAAAATCAGAATTATGATACAATATTCATCTTCATCATTAATTAGAGATATTAATCCTTTATTGTGGTTTGAATTCATTTTAAACTTAAATAAAGATTTATTTGAAGTTATTATTATCGATTCTAAAAATAAAACGACTGAAGTTGAAGATCTAGTTCAAGAAATTCAGAAGAGAACAAAAATCTCAATAAAATATTTTACTTCTTGGGAAATAAATGAGACATTAAACTTAATGTATCATGATCAATTAAAGCCTCATGTTTTTATTGGACCAGATTCAGGATTTACAAATATTGCTGGTTATTTGGGAATTCCTACCATTGGACTTTATGGTCCTTTTCCAAGTAAATTAAGAATGCAATATTATCAAAGAGCTATAGGTATTGATACCCAAACTAACTGTCCATATAGAAAAAATGAAATGGGTAATTGTTTTCAACATGGTTCTGGTAAATGTCATTTAGCAAAATTTAAGGAAGAAAGATTTTCCCCCTGTTTAGAATTGATTGATTATACTTATCTTATGAGTGCATTAACTATTATGCTTCAAAATGAATATAATGTCAATATGCATCAATTTGTCTAACTCTTAAAGTCTGAGTAAAAGTTTTTAGATTAAATCCATGATCTAAAATATAAGAATCTATAGCAAAGTCTTGAAAATGGGGTAAATACTCCCTACTTATAATTCGAACATTAAAAAGTTTTCTTGTAGAAGTATTTAAAAGTTTTATCGATGGTATAGAATAAAATTGACCACCTTGACTTACTGCTTGAATAACGTTTTCTAAATTAAATATTAATTTAGGTTTAGAATTCCAATGTAGATAATTTCTAGCTAAATATTGTAACAAATTAATCTGAATAAATCTATTATCATCTAATGATTTAGGTAATCTACCAAATAAATCAATTGAGTCTCTATCAACAACAGTAATTTTAGAATTATTATCACTCTCTAAAACTAAACCTGGGCAATTAATTTCAATTCTATCATAACCTTTAGAATTGATCCAAAATGTTCCAGTACTTCCAGGTTCAAATCCTAAAAAGACTTTACTTCCACCAACTTCAACAAGTTCATTAGCTTGAGGAATCCAATAAGCTCTAACTACAGCATTTGTTAAATTTAAAGTTGAAAGATCTCCACTAATTAATGACCCTTTATAAGACTCAAAATAAATTCTGGGAAATCCAGATGTTTCATTTTTTTCTTCCATTGAAGTAATTTTATATTCTTGATTTAGGTTACCAAACCTAATAACAGTTCCAATTCCAAGATTTCTTATACTTGCAACATCAACAGATCTTTCCGTTGAAGAAACAACATTAATAGCTGTCCCTTTTAAATAAGTTACACCTTCATTACTCCAAGAATTATTTCTTAAATCAGAGCCATTTGTAGAAAAACTTCTGAAAATAGAAACTGGAGTAAATGCATCAAATCTTTTTCCTAATGGAGATTCTAATGTTATCTGATTAGAAACAAAATTAATATCAGTAATCAATCTTGTTAAATATGATGTTTCACCAGTATCTGGATCAACATCGTGAATTGCAAAAATATCTCCAATTCCTAATTGAGTATCAAAAGAATCTCCAAAGAATGAAGGAATATAAATAACAGTTTCACTAGACTCAACATCTCTAATTAATTGTGTTTCAATTGTATTTTGATAGATTAAATAAGCCATTCTTAATGATGTTTGACTTCCATCAGCTAATGGAGGAATATCACCTTTAGATATAGTTCTTAAAATTATATCTTTTGTTAAATCATCATCTTGACGGATTCTTAATGCTGCATCTATTTTGGTTCTACCAAAATCATTAACTAAATGACCATTCTGAATTGTATCATTATTGACAAGAATAATAGACCACTCAATTTCTTTTTTAATTGCACGATATGGAACAGCAGTAATAATATTCTCAACATTTTCTTCAAGAATTTTTTCATGACTTAAAACAGGATCATTATCTAAATCGAAAATAATATCTGGTGTATCTGATAATCCTTTAGGTAAGAAAAAGAATGATGATCCAGAAAATCCAGCTACATAATTAAATCCTTGAGCTAATTGAGTAATTGCATCCCATATTTTCAATCCAGAAAAATCTGCTAATTCTATGATTCCTGAAAGATAAATGTCAAATTTCCATAAATAATTTCTTGAAGAATTTTTATTAATTGGATTATTATAATAAGCAGAACTAATCCCATAAATAACTTCAGGATCAGTTCCATACTGAATAACTTCTAAGTTTGATAAATTATTAGATTCACCAAATGCAACATCTGAAATAGTTCCTAATAATGTTTGATTAATAATATTAAAACCATCATTGTATTCTGCTTTCCAAAGTTCAAGACCAGTAGAATCTTCTGTCCTATCTCTTGCTATTAAATAATAAAATGCTTGTTCTGTTGATGAATGAATAAAATTCTTATATTGAAAGATATTTAATTCAAGAAGATTGATAAAACTATCAATACCTTCATAAGTCTCAACAAAAAAACATTTTCCTAAATCTGGTGTATCAGTAAAATCATCTGAGTTAAGTATTAATTTTTTATTATATCCAGCTAATGCAAATTTCTTAGTTGATAAACTATTTTCTAAAATTAAAATTTCAGTCCAAACATGTTCTTTTAATCTAGCTATTTGAAGAGGATCTGCACCACCTGTAAAAAGATTTGTATATGAAACATCTAATGGACCTGTACCAGTAAATGTTAATTTGAAGAAATGACTCATATGTTCTGGATTTGAATCTTCTTTAGTATTCTTATTTGTAAAACTGACAGCACAACAATATAACTCATTAGTATCTGGATGAGCTTTAACTGCAGTTAATTGAAATGGATATTCTTTACCATTTGTTGTTCTTACTAAATCATTACTAAGATTCATTTTATCACTGAATGTTCCAGTCTCAATATCATAAACTATATATTTAAATGATAGTTCCAAAGGGTTTGCATCTGTTGTATTTCTTGTAGGACCAATAACACTAGTAATATTAGATTGAATCATACATCTATGAGTATATTTAGTAGGATTTGAAGCTTGATAAACTCCAGTTGGATTTACATAGACAGAAAAGAAGATTCCACCTTTATTCCCATAATTTGGTAAGAATTCTACTGAACCTACTTGACCTGATGTATATTTTAACCAAGGCCATGCAACTTTATTCCACTCAAAACTATTATCATACCAAAAATAGTTTGTAAGAGGAGAACCTTCATTAACCATTTGAAAATATGATGTTGCTTCTTCAAAATAAGCTAGATAACCAGGATTAAACTTTTTATTAATTAAATTTGCTTGAGGCAAATAATGTGTAGATTCATTAAGAGCAATCCAAGGACCATAGCCATTAATAAATGCAGTAGGATCATATTGATGAGTTTGTTCATAATTAATTGAAGGTAAATAACCATCAAAAAATGGAACATTTGAATAGATATTTAATGGTAATGCTCCATTATATAAGAATTGATTATGGTGTTTCAGAATAAAGAATCTAGAATTTAAAAATCCTTCTCCAACATTTCCGAATGGTGTTCTTTCTGGATTTTGATTAAGACTATTTAAAGAAATCAGATTTACTCTATTAACAAATGAAGTATTAGTAGCTGTAAGAAGATTATAATCTCCAAGAGCTAAATTATGACCAAATCTTTGAATACCACTACCATCAGTTTGATATAATGTTGGAGCATAATTCTCAAAAGTTCTATTGCACATTAATCCAATTTTTTGAGCAAATGGAATAGCAATATTATCTGTTTGTGGGTAATGAAACTCTGTTGTGCCTTTTAAGATATAAGGAAGATCATTAATTTGATCTTGAAAATAACCAATACCAGAGATTATTTGAACTATCTTATTATCGTTAATTGAATAATTTGGATAAGGAGGCCAATAATTACCATTAGCTGCTTGATAATCTGCTTTATCAATAATTTTACCAACAAAGTATGGAGGAACAATATGAAATTCACCACTAAATAATTTATAAACAAATCCACCATTAGATAATGAAAAATCTTGAGGATTTGAACTATCAAATAAAACTTCGAAATTTGTTAAATTAGCTCTGAAGAGGATAAATTCATTACCAATAGGACAACTAAATTTATTCCAAGGTTGATGTGTAATCTCTTCAATATGAACTAATTCTTCTTCAGGCCAAGCAACTCCATAAATATGATTGTCTTTAGAATTGAACCAAAGTTTTTTAATATTAAAAGTTTCACCACTGAATGATGAGACTTTCCCTATTAAGTTGTAAATAGCTGTAATCTCATCATATTGCCAAAGAAAATTATTAATTCCTAAATAAAGCTTTTTACCATCTCCATCTAAATCAGCACTTAATAAAACTCGACAAACTCCAGTTCCATCATTATCTGATGATAATCTAGTAAAAGTTGGAGGTTTTCCTAAACTTGATAAAACTTGTTCATTATTAAAATTCTTTGGCCTAATTCCATCTATAATAAAATCTCTTGGTATTTCTCCTGATCTATGATCAAAATATTTCTTTTTTACAAGTTCTTCAACAAGAAACTTTACTGGAACATTTCTATACCATTGAAAACCAGAACGAATATCATCTGCAGGTTCTTGGATTAGTGGATTGGCTAAATCATCTAAGGCTATTGTAACTGATTTATCCTTAGATGCAATTTTAATATTTTTAACTAAAAAATCTCCAATATCTAAAAGTTCTTTACTACCATCAGTATGAGTAATTTCAACTTTAATGGATGCTTTCCGATTTGTCATGGAAGTATGTGTCTTATTCCATGTCTTAGTAAACGAAGCTTTATGATTATTAATTGTTAATAAACCTTCTAAAGGTTCATTAAAGAAATTTTTTCTATATGGTATATTTGAACTCCTAAGAAAATTAGATGCAGGATTCTCAGGATCATTATAATCAATTTTAACAGCATCTATATTAGTTCCAACAAAATCTACCTGTTCAGCTTCTTCTACTGTAGTTTCTAAAAAGTTTAATGAATCAGAAAAGATGAATTCTTTATTTAAAATACCAACTGTATCTTGAAGAGCAAGAACATCATTGACAGAATGTGACAATGCACCTTCTTCTCCAACAGAAGCAGATTCAGAAAGATTTAATGAATCAGAAAAGATGAATTCTTTATTTAAACTTTGTAATAAATCTGAGATATTAATAGGCATAATTTAAATCTTCTTTTGAATTTTAATAGCTGAATCTTGAGTCGCATTAACAAAATTATCACTCTGTGTATTTGCATTAACTGCAATATTATATTCAGTTGCAAAGACTCTGGGTGTAGTTGCAACATCAGAGAAAATAGATTCATCTGTACTCTCAATTGTACTCTTTTCAATAATCATATCTTCTGTTGGATTTCTTGCAATTCGAATTCCATAACCCTTACCATTAGTACCTGTACTTTGACCACCAATTCCAATAAGATCAGTTCTTTGAATACTCAATTTTAGATTTGCATGATCTAATAGAACTCCATATCCATTAGCTCCAGTTCCAGCATTTGTATGTGCTCCACCTACTCCTTCACAATAAACATCTGTCATAATAATTTCTGCATCTAAAGCATGTAAACCTATACCTAATCTTGGTAGACTATTATCATCTTTACCAACAGCTTTAATCAAAAGATCACTTAAAAATACTTTTTGTCCAGATGTTCCATTAACTCTAAGTCCAACTGAATTAACAGCATTAATGTTTTGAGAAATTGCTTTGATAGTAAAATTCTTAATATAAATTGGAAGCCCACCAATCCCAGTAATATCAATTGATTGAGGAGATAGAGAATCTGGAACATGATCTATAATACATTTAGTTTTATCTTCTCCTATTAAACTTAAAGATGAATTCAATAAAATAGCTTCTGTATAAGTTCCGGGTCCAACCTTGATTGTATCAAAACCAGATGTACTCTCTGCATAATCTATTGCAGCTTGTATTGTATCAAAATATGGTGCTTTATTATCTGAATATTCAGAAGATACCCAAAGAGTTCTTGATTGTGGGTAAATGAATGTATTTTTTACATTTGTTGCAATCTTTTCCAATGTTACAGATCCTGAGTCTAATTTTTCTGATGTTACTGCTCCAGGTGAAATTTGAACAGCTGTAATTGCATTGGTTCCAATTTTAACAGCAGTTACAGCTTCATTTAAAAGTTTACTAGTTGTTACTGCACCATCAGCTAATTTAGCTTCAGTAATTGCATTATTAGCAATTTTATTTTCAGTAACTGCTCCATCAACCAATTTACTTTCATTAACAGAATTGGCTGCTAATTTACTTAATGTTACTGCTGTATCAAGAATCTTATCTGAGGTTACTGCATCATCAGCTAATTTAGCTTCAGTAATTCCGTCATCAATAACTTGTAATTCATTACTGACATTATAACCAAGAATTGTTGGATCTATTTTAACTTGCCAACCACCATTATCTTCCATTTTATCAGAAAAGATATCTGATGACAATTTAGCTTTAGTAATAGATGCATCAGCAAATTTTGATCCTGTAACTGCACTATCTGCAATTTTAGAATTTGTTACTGCTCCAGGTGAAATCTTAGTTTCAGTAACTGCATTAACTGCAATATAAGGATCAGAAATGATTGCTAACTGTAGATTTGTTGCAGAAACATGAGTCATACCAATTGTTGCAGTATGTGCAGGGAATGCAGCTTCAATATAAACAGGACTAATATCTGATTGAACAACAGCATCAAAAAGAATATTATACTCACCTCTACCAACATTATTAAAAACTCTTTGCCCGTTACTATTACCACTTGGAGGAATTAGAGTTCCTGTATATTCTGTAAATGGTGAAGTAGTCTTTTTTAATTGAACAACAACAGCATCAGAGATTGGATTATCTGATGTGTCTCTAAAAATCATTAATGTTTTAGCCATTTTAATAAGTCCTTAATTTAATAGAATTGCTTTTCATATATAGATGTCCATCAATTGCTTCAATTGCTTTATTGATATTACCAACATCTAAATAAAGATCTAAACCATTTGTTGGATCTGTTAAATCAACAAGTTCTTTACTTCTTGGTAATGGATATCCAAATCTAAAGAAATTATAAATAATTTCATCACTAATTGTTGAGGATTCAAAATTCACCGTAATGTAACTAATTTCTCCTTTATAAAGTTCACCAACTTTATATCTTATTGGATTTGTTGGTATATAAAAAGTATGTGTTCCAGGTAATGTTTTTGTATAAACAAGAATTCCATCTATAAAGATTCTAATGACATTACTATTAATATTAACTATAACATTTCTTTTTTCATTTAATGAAAAGGTCTTACTTGTGTAAATATCAACAAATAAATTTGTAGGAGTATTAGTTGTTATATTGGTGAAAAGTCTATAAAGATTTGTAGAAGCTTGTAATATTCCTAATCTAAAATTAGCTGTACTTGGAGATTGACCTCTGGATTCAAATATAGTTCCTGTTTGATTTGATGAAGGAGTAAACCAAACATTAAAAAGAACCCCAGTGTCATTTAAACCTGAATGAGAAATTAATTCAGAATCTAAATATGAATTTTGTGAACCATTAAAAAATAAACCATCTCTTGTTTCAGTGACATTATGTGGAAAAAGATCTGCATGTGCTGTATGTCCACCATTATCAATAATAACATTAGAAACAATCCTTTTCATGTCCCAAAGAAACTTAGGTCTTAAAATAGTTCCATCATCCCAAGACCCACCATCATCTTCTAAATAGAATTTAACTTTGATTGCAGAAATCTTATTTCCTGCTTTATCATATAATTCTGTAGACGGAGAATCTTTTGTAAATCTATCTCTTCGAGGACGATAAACTAGTTCTTTAACAGCTTCATTAAATTCATGTAAACTAACTATTGGCATCTATTCCTCAATAAATTCTAATGTAAAACTTCTTGTTCTTAAATCCCAACTATGTTTTTTATATTCTTTTATATGAATTTTACCTCTCATAACATAAGGATAATCATTTAAGTTAGTATGCAAATTTAAGCAGAATCCTCTATTTTGCCATTTAAGTAAAATTTCTAATTGATCCCAAAATTCTTGTGAAGCATCTTCAAATCTTGCTCTAATAATATGTTTTTCTTGCGTCATATAAAGATTTGAATAACCTTCTGAAATTGTCATTTCAATACTTCCTTGTTCAGGCCAAAGATTATATCTTCCAAAATCTAAACAACCATCAAGATGTGCATAATTAACTCCACCAGCATGTTCAATCCAAAGTTCATCAATATAAAGAATTGTATTTCCATAAGCACCAATACTGGGCATAGTAATACCATTATTTTCAAATTGGATACTTAATTTAGGATTACTAAATCGACTAATACCAGATTTCAATAATCCTATTCCAACAAACTCATGCCAAGTATTTGTATCTGTATTGTCTTTAAACATTTCAGCTATGATACTTTCTGTTGTTGGACTAACTTGGTCCTCATTTGTTTGTAGAACTAATTTTAATGACCAATTTTCATAATCCAATTCTGTATTAGATCTGTCTAAATAAACTCTACCACCAATTCTATAATATTGATATGGAATTAACATTCCTTCTTTAATAATTTTAGAACTATTAAGATACTGTAAAAGATTTTGACTTATAATCGTTCCAGAAGGTGTTCCTGGTTGAATATTTAATCTAAGTCTTTGTGCAAATTCTTTTCTCCAACCACCCCGATGCCAATCACCTAATAAAATATTATAACTTCCAGAAGGTGCTTCAGTTAATGCAATTTCAATTTCACCATTAGAATTAATTGGAGTCTTTATATATCTTAATTTTGGAGAAATCATATCAAGACCAATACCATAATTTAAAGGATCTACATTAGCTATAGGAACTCTAATCCAATGATTTCCACCATGACCCACAACACTTGTATATGATGAATATGAGTGAACTAATTGTTGAGAAATCATTCCAGTTTTAATACCCTGAGATTGAACAAATGTTGGAGATTCAATCTCCCAACCACCAGCTAAACCTGTACCATAAAAAGAAAGATTGTCTCCAACATTATATAAATGTTCATTAGCTTTTTCTAAAGATGAAATTCTTTCAACAAAGCTTGAAAATGTATAAGCTCCAGAAACAATCACATGTTCTTTTTCACCCTTATGATCATTATGACTACTTGGACCTAATAATACAGAATCTCCATATTGAAGATAATTTTTTATATTTGGATACAAACTTTTAGAATAAGAAAAATATAATGATTCTAAAGAACTTATTGCTTCAGAGAGCTTTATGCTCTTATTTTGACCGAACATGAATTGATTATTTTTTAGTTCTACTGCGACCCCTAAGGCCCAACTATCCCCCTGCATAAAACCTCCTAAATTTCTCTTTTTTTCTATTTAAATAAATAGATGAATTTTGATAAATGAATAATAAGAATTTCATAGCTTTAAATCTTGAAGATTCTAATCTAAAAATGTGTTTCATATTATTTAATACTTATTAAAATTATGTTTATGTCTTCTATAATACAATAGTGGACTTGGAATATGAGAATGAGTCGCTCCAGATTTTAACATTTGTTCAAAAAGATACCAGTCTTCTTCTGTTCTTTGAACTCCTCTTCTATGATATCCACCAACTTCTTTTGCTAATTGAACATTATATAAAGAACTTCCATGAATATAATTAGATTTAGAAATATCTCCTTTTTTAAATTCCCATATCCAATAACCATCTTGTTTCTTTCTTAATTGCCAATTAGCTGCAAATGAATCAGCTTCTGTTCCAAAAAGAAAAATATCATATGAAACAATATCTTCTGGATATAAAGATAATAAACTTAAAGCATCTTGTCTTAAATAGTTATCAACACCAAGAAAGATTACTCTATCAGTTTCTGTTTTATCTAAGGCATCATTAAAATTATTAATAATACCTAAATTCTTAGTCCTGAAAATAAAATTAATTTCTGGATATAAATCTTTTAAATGACCACAATCTCCAGCTCCATCATCATAAAAATTAATAACATCTGGTTTAACACTTTGAGATAATACTGACTCAATACAATGTCCAGCAAGATGCCCATAAAAATAACTCATTAAATTAATTGTAATTGTCATAAATGAATCTCTGATTTATTTTTCATAATAATGTCTCTTTCTTTGAAATTTTGAATCATTTCCTTGATGGACTGTCCAAGCTTCCTTATAATTTAAAACATTAACTAATTGAAGAATATGTGAATTAAATCTCCCATAAGGATATGCTAAATAATCAGAAAATTGTTTAGGAGCTTTTAATTCACTTAATTGTTTATTATGATCTAAAGATGTTAAATCAGGATGAGACATTGTATGCCAACCAAGAAGACAACCAAGAGATTTTAGCCACATAAGCTCTTCAAGAGTACAAAATCTTTCTAATGGCATAATTGAATCAAAAGAATTATCTCTACCAATATATTTACCAATAACGAATAAATAAATCTTATGATTTTTTAAGAAATCTCTAATTTGATCTTTATGTCTTAAAAAATTTAAATAGACATTTCTATATACACCATCAAATGAAATATCTTCTTTACATGATAAAACTTCTTCAATTGTATTATAATTTTCAGAAATTTGCGGATTTTCTTTGTTTGGAGAAATTCCTATGTTATGAAAGAGTACCATTTTTATATAACTCCAATCTTTGAATGTATGTTCTATAAGTGAATCTTACTACTTTTTCTGGTTTTCCAAAATAGTATGGAACTAACCAATCCTCAATTCCACAAATTAAAATCTTCTTTGCATATGTTTTACACCAATTTAATATTTGATCAGAATTATATTGGGGGTATAAAACTCCACATGCTAGAACGTAATCATAAACTCCAGTAGGTTCGCTAACTCTTATAACGTTTTTTGGAAATCTTGAAGCTGCAATATCAGAAAGTTCAATAGCATAAATTTCATTTGCAGGTAAATCTTTAGTAATCCAACCTTCACCTGCACCGATATCAAGAATTGTATCACAAGGTTCTATGTGCTTTAGAATAATTTCTTTTCTTTTAAGATCATCAGGAGTATTTTGATAATTCCAAGGATCAGGAAATTTATACCAATTTTCCAATGATTCTTTAGTTTGCATAAAATTGCTCAAAAAGTTGTTTCATTTTTAAACCAATTTTTAATTGATGGAATAACTGCAGTAGAATGAAAGCCTAGACTACCATTATAATCCCCATTCTCAACAGAAAATTTTGATGCTATTTCATATGATGCAAATTTAATTCCAAGATCTTCAAATTCTTTTCTGTATGTTCTACAGATCATGTGATCTTCATTAAGACTATGCTCAAAATTAAAATCTTTTGTTGTCTTCAATAATTTTTTACTTCTTAAACTAAATCCACCATTTCCAACAATATGATCCCAAGGCCAAGGAGCTCCAATATAGTCATAATCTAAAAATTCATCTGTCCAAGCCCTATGATTAACAATCCAGCCATCCCACTGAACTAAGATAACAAAGTCTGAATCTATGTATTGATAAAGATCTTTTAAAACAAAATCAGAATATTCTTGTTTTGAACATAAATATGGAATTCTAACAGTTTCAATCTCGGGATAATTTGCAGTTTTATCTGTTAATAATTTGATTGAATTAAACTTTAAATTTCTTGATGAGTTTATAAGAGCTCGTAAAGCACGTTTAGTATCAATACAGTCAACACAACACAATGTAATATTATTAAGATTCTTCATATAATTTTTTCTTTCTTTCTAAAAAAATAGTAGAATTATTATAGATGAATCCTAAAAAATCTCTAGCTTTCATACTACCAGACAGAATTTGATAACTATTCTTATTAATTTTAGGAATTAAAGATAAATGACAAAAATCAGAAATGAATTCTAAAATGTCAAAAGTTCCTGTGATTCCTAATCTTAAATAATGGTTTTCATCAAAATAAACACTTCCATCACCATCAAAATATCCTCTGATCCAATGTCTTATTAAACCTTCAGAAAGATTTTGTGGTGGTTTAAGATCTAAACTTTTTCTAGGAAAAATACCATAATATAATAAATCATGATACATTTTAATTGATCCAAATGAATAAACATAACTAATATATTCTGTTTGTCTTTTATTATTAAAAAAATCTTTTGGTTTGCTTTTTCTTTTTGGTAACCAATCTAAACTTAAAGACTCTTTAAATTTAATTAGATGATCATAATCTTTTTCTGCTAATGATAAACTTATAGAATAATGAGTTTCATTAATATTACCATCAGCAGCAATAAATCCAAGCCAATAAGCTTTCTCTTCAGTATCTATTGTTTCAAAGAAATTATGATTAATGTAATGTTTCATTTAAACTCTTTTGATTTTATCAAGATTAATTTCTCTATTATCTAAAGCATCTTGGATACTTTGTTTCATTAACTCAGTAGCTTCATTAACATATTCAACAACAGAACCACTACCAATAAAAATTTGTTCTCCTTCAATAATAAATGTTGGAGAAATGTGGATTTCAACTTCTTCAGCTTTAATAGTTCCACCAAATTTACCTTGAGTAGCATCTGGACTCTCAAACTCTGGAAATTGTAAATTTTCATTACCAACATTAGATAATGCAGCTCCTATAAAAGCTAGTCCACCAGCAGCTGCAAGCCAAGGTGCTGCAGCTCCAATACCTGCAACAATACTCCCAAGATTAAATGCTTCTTCACCAACTGCTTTAACTGCTTGTGCTGCTGCAAGAGACTGAAAAACTTGAGACATCATTTGAAGAATACTAGATGCAATTGAACCCATTGCTTGAGTCCAAGCTTGATTAATTTGTTTAGCATAAAACTTATTGATCTCAGCAACTCTTCTTCCATGTTCTAATTGACTAATTTCACCCTGTCTCAATAATTTATTTTGATCTTGTAAAGCTTTTTCTTGTTCTTGATAAATAGTAGGAATATGTTTAAAGATAACATCGCCTAGATTAGCAAAGATTTGACTGAATCCACTAAATATTGAATTAAAGAAATCAAACCAAGCTTCTTTTTGTTTATTTAATGAATCTTTATTAATAGTTTGGATATTGTCTTGTAGTAAATCAATTTCAATAGCAATATTAGATTGAAGTTCAGAAATACCAGCTAAAGATTCATGTATATTTGCAAGAGTCATTTTTCTAGTAATTTCTTGAATTTCTTGAGCACCTGTAACAGCAACACTTCTAATTTTATCTTGAACTGCATTAATGTTAGCTATTCTTTCATTTTCGATTTGTTGAAATCGACCTTCTTCTCCAAAGAACATATTTAAAAATGGTGCATTAACTCTAGCTTCAACTTGAAGTCCCTCAAACTGAACTGCTCTTTCAAATTCTTTATTTGAAAGTATAAGATCATTAATATTCTTTTTGTGTTCAATAATAAAAGAATAAATAGCATTGTTAAAAGCAGCTAATTTATCTTCATTAGTTTCTAAATTATCTAAATTATAACTTAATTTAGCAATTTCAGCTGATAGATGATTCATACTTTTAGAATACAATTCAAGATCTACACCACCATTTTGAACTGTTAAATTTAAATCACGAATACTTGATGTATCTAAATTCAATCCTTTTTGTAAGTTCGACATTTCAACAGAAATGTCTAAAAGACTGTCTCTTGTATTTTTAAATGTCTTAAAGATTTCAATTTGTAAATTCTTTGCAGTCTTAGTTTCTAATGCATCAGGAACTTTCTCAATAAGTTCTAAGAAATATTCAATTTCACGATTTAGTGATGGATATCTTTTAGCTAAGTCTAATAACTCAATTTTAGATTTCTCTAAATTATCAATCCAAATCTCATTTTCAGTTCGACTGTTTCTTTGAATTTCAGATAATGATCTTAAAGAATCACCATATAACAATAAACCATTAATTGTTGCATTCCTTATAGAATTCAATTTAATTTCAAGATCAGAATAATCACTAACTTTTCTTATCGCTTCTGTTAATTGTTTTGGTAAAGTTTCTCCAACTGCTGCAAGTTGTTCATTTAATGATGCTAAAATCTGATTAAAATTAGCTGTAGTTTCAGAAATTTGGTTATTCAAATCAGATTGAAGTTTTGTATCTAAATTCATCTTTTCTGAAACTTTAGCATATGTTTGAGTTTCATTAATCAATAAGTTTAAAGATTTTAAATATGTATTTAATTCATAATCAACATTTTTAAAGATTTTTTCTAATATAGTTAAGTGACCAGGAAGAATTCTAGTTTTATTCTTTTGAACTTCTATAAAAAATGAGCCTAATTCACCCTTAAGATTTTCAATAGACTTAATATAAGTATTAAAGAATTTAATACTTTCTTCTTGTTGTTTTGGTTCTAATTGAATAAATTCATCAAGATTAAGGAGCTTTTGACCTTCTATTTCTTTAATTTTTGAACCCAATTTATTAAAAAGATTAGATAATAGTTCATCAAAAGAACCTGAAACTTTTTGACCTTCTATTTTAATTTCAGTATTTAAAGCTTTAA
>Ga0079224_100006234_pt1 | contig 15781 bp, 17 predicted proteins | sample Stecom2015_FD_80414 | JGI IMG/M metagenome (GOLD analysis project Ga0079224, IMG submission 80414) | Agricultural soil microbial communities from Utah to study Nitrogen management - Steer compost 2015 | ecosystem: Environmental > Terrestrial > Soil > Agricultural land | place: USA: Utah...
TTCGGATAGCGCTGAGCTACTTCTTGTTCAGTTTCGTACAACGCGTTATAAATACTTAAAACAGTATCCCGCAAATAGGCAAAAGTGCGTTGCTCGGGCAAAATGTGCTTTTCCCAATCCCATTGATCAACATAGATGGAGTGAATAGGTGTGTAATCCTCATCAGGCCGCAAAGCGTGCATATTGGTCAAGATGCCTTCATCTACCTCAATCTCTAATTCTTTAAGTCGTACACGTTTCCATTTAGCAAGGGAATGCACCACAACAGCACGTTGCTCGTTCAAGGATTTGATGGGGAAACTAACAGGCCTTTCGATGCCGTTTAGATCATCGTTTATACCTGTGCCGTCCAATACAACTAATGGTGAAGATACCGGAATAAGGTTCAATGCCTGAATAAGTTTACGCGAAAAAGTCTCCTTAACAAACGTAATCGCTTGTTCAGTTTTTAATAAGTTACGTCCCATATTTATTATTATCAACAGACAGCTTTAACGTGTTTGTTGATATATTTTTAAAAATTTAAGGCAAAAATAGTTATTTTCTTAACTAAAAAAGAGGTTGGGTAGAAAATATTAATATTTAGATAGTAGTCTGCTGACAAATGTATTTCGTGAATGATACAATTGTGGGCATATACCTTAATTTGAGAAGAAACTATCTGTTTGGTATTTAAGTAAAGCACCTTAGATTTTACAATACCTACGTAAATATGTTTATTCTCCTAAAAAAATAAATGCAATTATGTTGCTGTTAAAGTGTTTGATTTTTATATTTGCAATATTGTTGCATTTATATAAACATAATTCAAATGATACCCCAGACTTACGAACAATGGAAGAGCTGCATCATCAACGATTGCAAAATTAACCTGACTAAAGATTTTGCAAAACAACGTCTGGCAGTTTATCAGGATCCGGACAATAAGGAAACGCAAAGATTTATCTCATTGTATGGCGAGCAACATTTAAAAAACATCATCAATTGGTTTAAACAGATATGATAACAGAAAAGAAACTTCCCGTAACCGTCTTGAGCGGATTTTTAGGTGCAGGAAAAACAACCTTGCTCAATCATGTTTTGCACAATAAAGATGGGCTGAAGGTAGCCGTCATTGTGAACGATATGAGTGAAGTGAACGTGGACGCACGATTGATCGAAAATGAAAACACCCTTTCACGAACGGAAGAAAAGTTGGTCGAAATGAGCAATGGCTGTATCTGTTGCACACTTCGTGAAGACTTAATGACAGAGGTAGAAAAACTGGCTAAAGAAAAACGCTTCGATTATCTGCTCATTGAAAGTACGGGTATCAGTGAGCCTGTCCCTGTTGCGCAGACCTTTTCATTTGTGGATGAAGAAAACGGAATCGACCTTTCACGTTTCAGCTATATCGATACCATGGTAACAGTAGTGGATTGCTTAAATTTCTTTAAAGATTTTGGAACAAATGAGCTCTTGCAAGATCGCAACTTGACCGATATGGAGGGCGATTACAGAACAATTGTCAACCTGTTGACGGACCAGATTGAATTTGCAAATGTCATTATCCTGAACAAGACCGATATGGTAGATGCTGGTACTGTCGGGCTTTTAAAAGCCGCTATTCACAAACTCAATCCAGGAGCAAAAATTATCACTTCTGAATTTGGAAAAGTTGCCCCGACAGAAATATTAAATACGAAATTGTTTGATTTCGAGGAGGCTCAAAATTCGGCTGGCTGGCAAAAAGAATTGCAAGCCGAAACACATGCGCCCGAAACAGAAGAATATGGCATTAGTTCTTTTGTGTTTCGCAACCAAAAACCGTTTCACCCAGACAGATTCTGGAAATATCTCCATGAAGAATATCCTGTTGGAATTATCAGAGCCAAAGGTCTGTTCTGGTTGGCTTCGCGGCCCAATGATGCATTAAATTTTTCGCAGGCAGGCGGTTCCTCCCGTTTGGAACGGGCAGGCGTCTGGTGGTGCAGTATGCCTTATCCCGAACGGATGAAATATGCTTCTTTTATCTATAATCGGGACGTAATTGAAGAACGTTGGAGTGCGAAGTGGGGCGACCGTATGAATGAGCTGGTTTTTATCGGGCAAGACATAGACAAGGATAGCGTTATTGCCGGTTTAGAAAGATGTTTATTGCAGGATGATGAACAATATCTGTTCGATAAGCATATAAAATTAAATGACCCTTTTCCGATAGATATTTAGCAGTGCGCCACACAAAATATACAAGGCGGGAAATCATCAAGCAGACCGGACTGGCCTTGACTGCATTGGCTTTTCTCTTTCCATCATTCACAAAATTCAATCTTATGACAGATCATAAAAATGTTGACGTAATTATTATTGGCGGGAGCTATGCAGGACTTTCCGCAGCCATGGCATTGGGACGAGCCTTGCGCAGTGTTTTAATCATAGATAGTGGGTTGCCCTGCAACCGGCAAACCCCACACTCGCACAACTTCATCACGCAGGATGGAGAAAAACCAGGCGCGATTGCAGAAAAGGCCAAAGCACAGGTTTTGAAATACAGCACGGTAAAGTTTTTAAACGGGCTGGCTGTTAGCGGTACAAAAACTGAAAACGGCTTTGCCATTACCACAGAAACTGGCGAAATATTTACAGCCCGGAAACTCATTTTTGCGACAGGTGTAAAGGACATCATGCCCGACATCCAAGGCTTTTCGGCATGTTGGGGAATTTCCGTTATTCATTGTCCATATTGTCACGGTTACGAAGTGAAAGGAGAAAAAACAGGTGTTTTAGTAAACGGAAATTTTGCGCTTCATTACGCTCAGCTCATCCGTAACTGGACGAAAGATTTGACGATTTTTACAAACGGGACATCGTTGCTCACAGAAGAAGAAACCAATAAAGTTGCCCGGCATAACATTCCGATTATTGAGAAAGAAATTGCTTACCTGAACCATGAAAAAGGCATTATACGCGAAATCGTTTTCAAGGACAATTCAACCTTTGAACTGAAAGCAATCTATTCACGGCCTGTATTGGAACAGCATTGCAAGATTCCCGAAATATTGGGTTGTGAGCTGACAGAACAAGGACTGCTCAAAACAGATATGTTTCAGAAAACAACTGTAACAGGTGTTTTTGCCTGTGGCGACAATGCAAGCCTTATGCGTTCCGTAGCCAATGCCGTAGCAACAGGAAATGTTGCAGGTGCTATGGTGAATAATACAATGGCTGAGGAAACGTTTTAAAAAAGAAACGCGGACTATTCAGTCCGCGTTATAAAATCTTGTAAACCAATATTAAACCGAGAAACTCTCTCCGCAGGCGCAGGTTCTACTGGCGTTCGGATTGTGGAATTCAAACCCTTTTCCGTTTAGACCATCGGAATAATCCAATTCTGTTCCCGCCAGATATAAGTAAGATTTGATGTCAAGGCAGATTCTAATACCTTTATCTTCACAAAACTGATCGCCTTTCTTTTCCTCATTGTCAAAATCCAATTTGTAGGAAAGCCCTGAACAGCCACCACTTTCTACGGCTACGCGCACAAAATAACTGCTGTCGTAATTCTCCTCCCGCATGATTTGCTCAATACGGCCTTTTGCTTTATCTGTAATGGTTACCATTGCATCCATGTTGTATTCCTTCTTTTATTATAGTACAAAATACGTTAAACTCCATTTGATTTGCAAATATTAATGGTTGTGGAAGTGTCAAAATTAAGGTATGAGTCCGTCTTTAAAAAGCTTCCAGATAGGAGATGCCTCACGCAAACGGGGAACAACCTGTTCTATCTGTTGTACAACGTCTGCGACGTCTTGCTCGGTTGTATATTTACTTAGGCTAAAGCGGATACTGCTATGTGCATCTTCATTACTGAGCCCCATGGCTTTCAGAACGTGTGACGGATCCGAAAGTCCCGACACACAGGCTGACCCGGACGACAGCGCAATATCCGGAAGAGCGGTCATGATTTCTGTGGACTTCAAGTGGCGGAAAGTGATATTGCTCGTGTTGTCTAATCGTTTTTCTATCTGTCCGTTGACAAAGGTTTCAGGGACACAGCTGATGATTTGTTTTTCGAGCATGTCCCGTAATGCTTTGATTTGCGGCTTGGTTTCTATGTTTGCTAGAGCTTGACCACAACCAACAATGTTGGGAACATTCAATGTGCCTCCACGTAAGTTATTCTCTTGTTTACCTCCGGAAATCAATGGAGGTATTTGTATGGGCTTTGCTGTCCGTCTTCGTATGTATAGTACGCCTGTTCCTTTAGGACCGTGTAGCTTGTGTGCACTAAAAACCAAAAGATCAACAGGTAATTGTTGCACATGCAAAGGATGTTTTCCTATGCTTTGTGTGACATCGCAGAAGTAGAGAACATCACGTTCTTGACAGATATGGGCAATATCGGAAATTGGATGCAGTACGCCGGTTTCATTATTGGCTGACATAAGACACACCAAGATGGTATCTGGACGAATGGCGTTCTTGAGTTGATCCAAAGACAGCTCGCCATTGTTGTTCACATCTAGATAAGTGATTTCCATTCCCTGTCGTTCCAACAACTCGCAAGTGGTCAAGACAGCTTTGTGCTCTGTTTTACAGGTGATGATGTGCTTGCCTTTTGTCGCGTAGCTTTGGGCGACACCACGTAAAACGGTGTTAATCCCTTCTGTAGCCCCGGAATTAAAATAGATCTCCTGTTCTTTGGCACCTATTGCTTGCGCAACCCGTTGGCGAGCGGTTTCCACAGCTTTATGTGCTTCGCGTCCTAAACGGTGCTGCATGCTGGAGGGATTGCCATAGAGATCCTTCAGGTAGGGGAGCATTGCTTCAAGTACAGCTGAATCGAGCTGTGTCGTGGCGTTGTTGTCCAGATAAATAAACGACATGTTTAAAGATACGAACTCGGGTTGGTTTTTGAAAATTGGAACAACAGTGAGTTGCCTATTCTTAATCTACGTATTCTTTCGTACAGCTGTTATAGACCAGTTTGATGTTTTTGACATTCGTATAACTATCAAAGGTGATTTTCTTCTCAGCACATGTATAACCAAAACTTGGCGGCATTACACCGCAAGCAGGACAAATAATGTCTGTGAAATATACTTTTTCTCCTTCGTAGGTGCCTGAAAATAGATTCACCGCCATGGCGGTCGGTTTCTGGGTGCATTGCAGTTTAGATTCGTAAAACCTCTTCATTTTTATGTCGCATTCTGCGGCATTCTGTAGTGTATCATCTTTATCACAACTCCAACCTAGTATCGCAATAGCAAATAATAAGCTTAATCTTTTCATAATTAATCGATTTGTATAAACTATAAACGAGATTATAGAGGCAGATGCGACAATCTTATGTTGAAATATAGATTACAATCTCTTTGGTATCTTTTTTGTTACATTTTTTGTGTTAATAAGGTGTCCCGTAAGAGGTTTGCTTGTTGAAACACCACTTGGGAATGAGTTATAAACTTTTTACATATTTGTTATGAAGAGATTTTTTTGTGTTTTAGCCTTTCCGTTATATCTAGTTGATGTGCTGTCTGTCTCCTGCTCCAAAGATGATGGGGGTGATAAGGGATGAAATGGAGGAGGGAATACTTCCTTGCCCGGAATCATCTACCATCAATATACTTCGAATGTCATGAAAATAGATATGTGGACAGGAGAAGAAGATGCATTTTTTTCCTATAATGCATATAGTACAGTGAGTTGGGAAATTAGTAGAGATGGTAAATTGCGTCTTGTCTCCTCACGAGAAGCGGGGACATATGATCGTAATCGTTTTACTCTTGTCAATACAGCAGATGACCAGATTGTAAAAGCATTTGATTATGTACCACGTTATGGTAATAGTACGCGGAACTATGGAAAAATATCCTTTGATAATAGTTTAATTATGGTTGTTCCGGATGGCGATAATGGTATTGTGATTATGGATATGGATGGCAATATCAAGTATGAAATGTCTGGGATACGAGAGGACACATTCACTTCGACTGATAATGCTTATTGGCTGCCCAATAATAGTATTTTGGTGCGTTTCAAAAATATGCTTTTGCGCGCTGATCCTCCGTACGAAAATTTGTCTTTGGTGAAGGAAATGAATTATGAAAACTGGGGTAATGTGCGTGTAAGCAACAATGGGCAAAAAATCAGTATGTACATTAACAAACATGTTTTTATGATGGATATAACGGGTGAGAATCTTGTACAGGTAACAGATGGCACTGCTGACGAAAATTTTGGTGAATTTTCACCTGATGATAAATATTTATTGATTGGAGCGGACTATTTCCATGCACCTGCATCGATGAATAGTCATTGGTTCTTAAAAATCATTCCTTCCGATGGTAAGAAATATCATATGGATAATAGCCCTGAAGTTATTCCCGTTATTCCGAATGGTAGCCAACAGATGGTGCGCGCTAACGGCGTTACTGCTTGGCGGCCATAGTGCCTATTTTACTGCAAGGGAAGGAGGATTGGTTTAGCTCCAAAAACCTCAGATTCGATATTGAACCTCTTTTCGGTTTGAAGCCTTAAAACAAAAAATCCTTCATCAAAAGATGAAGGATTTTACTGCGGAAAGTGAGGGATTCGAACCCCCGAACCTGTGACAGTTAACGGTTTTCAAGACCGCCGCATTCGACCACTCTGCCAACTTTCCGTCACAAAAGTAGAAATTCTAACCGTCTCTCCAAAACTTATTTTGGCTTATTGTCATTACCCTTTGAAAATGAGTGCAATTATTTTTTATATGGCCTTTGATTTACTGTTTGTACCAAAGATTAGGGCATCAAGAGTTCCTGCGTATGTTTTTTTATGTTTCTGCTAATTTTATCTATGGGTAGGTCATCGCTGTCTTGCCCAAACGGTTCCTCGATGGATTCGCCGATAATCTCTAACATAGCAAGTACATAAAAGATAAACGGAACAGCTAAAATCACAAAATATCCCATAGAGAAGACATAGCCAAAAGGCAAGGTTACGACGTATGCGATGATAAACTTTTTTATGAATGCACTGTAGCTTAGTGGTATAGGTGTATTTTTTATTCGTTCGCAGGCTCCGCATACATTCGTGAGGTTTTGAAGTTCATCGTTTAAGATGATGAATTGTTCGCCTGAAATTTTACCCTCTTTATAAAGCTCATTTGTTTTCTTGAAAATGAGTGCGGCCACCTGATTGGGGCCATGTTTTTTTTCGTCCAGCGTTTTCCATTCAGGATGTTCTGTTTCGTCCAACATAAATTTGGTATAATCAGAGCGGAGAAAATCAAAAAGGGTTTCGGCGTATAGCGGTAACGCTTTGCGGTAAAAACTACGTGATACTTTGTCACCCTCTTCCAAAAAGCTATTTAACTTATAGGCTAAGGAACGGCTAATATTGGTTAATGTGCCCCATTGTTTGCGGGCTTCCCACCAGCGGTCGTAAGCTGTATTTGTACGAAATACCAATAATAAAGAAAGTACAAAGCCTAAAAGACTATGTACTATGGTGGTGTTTTTTATCCAGCTTTTCTCGGATAGCTTAAGATATTCGAGTTCCCAATAGGCAATTCCCCAAGAGTAAATGGCAATAAGGACTAGAAAGGGGAAAAGTTTCTTAAAGGCTCCTTGTGTTTGGAGCATGATGGTTTTAGAAAACCACTCCTTGGGGTTATAAACATGCATAAAGAAAACAATATATTGTCAATGAAAAATAAAACCGCTATTTTCACCGCAATATGGCAAAATCTGGCAGAACGGTCAAGCGTAGTGTGAAAGTAAGTAAAAATGAACGTACAAAGTACTTAATCTGGAGTATAGCCATTCCGGTTGTTATTCTGTTTATTTTTGGATTGCTCTATTATACGACTGATTTTTCCTATACGTTGAAGAGTTGGTTGTATACCGAGGATGCCGGTGAAGGGCATAGCTCAGGCGAGCATGAGCAGCGCAATGTGGATTTGATGACGAAACACGATAGATACGTGTATGGTATCGATATCTCACAATATCAAGGGGATATAAATTGGATAGAAGTAAATACTATCCATGATAAATTTCCAGTGGATTTCGTGTTTATCCGTTCAACGATGGGGGAGAAAGCAAAGGACAAACGTTTTGCTGAAAATTGGAAAGCTGCTGAAAGCAGAGCAAAGCTTCGTGGTGCTTATCATTATTTTCGTCCGAACGAAAATTCAAAGAAACAAGCGCGAAACTTTATTGCTACGGTGAAGATGAAGCCGGGTGATCTGCCTCCAGTATTGGATATTGAAGAGCGTCCACGACGTCAACCGATGGATTCTCTCAAAGTAGGATTGAAGCGCTGGTTGGATGAGGTGGAGCAACACTATGGTGTCAAGCCTATTTTGTATTCGGGTGATAGTTACTTTACCGATTTCTTGGAAAAAGAGTTTTCGGATTATATACTTTGGATAGCCAATTATAATTTCTGGGTGGATAAGCCCAAAAAACATTGGAACTTTTGGCAGTTTTCAGAACGGGGATTCGTTCGAGGAATTAAAGGTCCTGTAGATTTGAACATGTTCAAAGGTAATATTGAAGAATTGGAGCAGCTAGCCTTGCCGTATTGAAGCATTAATCTTCATTTTCGTTAATCGCATTCTTCGGTTCGTCCAGACTGTTTACCAGTACTTTGTCAATACGGTGCCCATCCATATCCAAAACTTCTAAACGATAGCTTTTGAAGAGGATAAAATCACCTTCGGCAGGTATATGATCCAACGTTAGAAATACCAAGCCGCCTAAAGTGGTAATATTGCTGATTTCTTCTTCTTCCTCTTCTGATAATTTTATGTGGAAAAAGTTGAGGAAGTCCGTCAGCTGCATCATACCATCTGCACTGTAAGACCCATCTTCACGTTTGCGTATTTCCGGTTCTTCATTTTCATCTTCTAAATCGATACCAATAAATACGGAGCGCACAATGTCCTTAGAGGAAACAATTCCTTGAGGAATACCGTATTCATCAATTACAACCGCTAATTGTGCTTTAGCATTTTTAAACCCATTGAGGATAGAATAGGCGTAGCTATTTTCGTTGACAAACATGATAGGCGTTATCAGCTCTTCCAGAACAATAGGCTGATTGTCTATAAGTTTCTTTAGAAAAGATTTGGCTTGGATAACACCTCTAACACGGTCAAAGCTGCCGTCTATAACCGGAAATTCTGTATGATTTGATTGCAGGATAATTGCCTTGTTGGCTTCAAAATCCTTTTGCAGATCCAAACAGTCTATTTCCGAGCGGTGCACCATTAAGTTAATGGCTTTTTTATCACCTAACACCAATAAACGGTCTACAAAATCATGTTCATAATGATCGATAACACCACTGTCCACACCTTCATCCACTAAGGCTTTGATTTCTTCTTCTGTAACAGTGTTTTTGGAAACTTTGATGTTTAATAAGCGTACAATTCCTTCTGTGGATATACTTAGCAACCATACAAATGGCTTGACAATTTTGCTGAGCAGTTGCATAGGTGTAGCAATGAGCATAGCATATCTTTCGGGAATAGCCATACCAACGCGTTTGGGGACAAGTTCACCTATAACCAAAGAAAGGTAGGTGATTGCCAAAACAACAATGACGATTGAAAGCTGCGTGCTGTAAGGGGCAAGGAAAGTTATTTGATTTAATAGTTCTGCTAAATAAGTAGAAATGGTTCCGCCACTAAAAAAACCTGTTAGGATACCGATTAAGGTAATCCCAATCTGGACGGTCGATAGAAACTGATTTGGGTTTTCCTTTAGTTGTAGGGCTGCTTGGGCAGATGTATTGGATCTGTTGGCCGCTGCTTGCAGGCGAGCTTTTCTACTGGATACGATTGCAATTTCGGATGCGGAAAGAATTCCGTTAAGAATAATTAAAGTAAAGATGATAATTATCTCAGTGAGCATATATTTTGGATTGTGTTCTTAAAATTAAGAAATCTTTTCCGATACTTTGTAAGGAAATTGATTATTGTTCTATAGTATAAAAGATTATCATGATAATGGGAAAAAGTGTATCCATTGAGATATTCAAAACATTTTCTTCATATTGATAGCAGAATTGCATGCAATCGTTTGTGTTATTTTGGTATTTTAATTTTACATATTAATTGTAGATATTGCAGTCGAGTAAACATGAATTATGTAGTAATTGAAAGAACTAATGGATGATAATAACAACACTGCAGGGCTAAATGCGGCCAGTCAATTTGATATACAAGGCGAGATTGTAGATGCTAAACGATTTGGGTCTGGGCATATCAATGACACTTTCTGTGTAAGCACAAACACAGAAGATGGTAGAAGTTACCTCTTGCAGCGTATCAACCACCACATTTTTTCGAATGTTGATGGATTGATGAACAATACGAAAATCGTGTTGGACCATCTGAAAGGGAAATTGGCCCATTTGGGTGAAGAGCGTGTAGAAAAGAGTACGCTTACTTTGATTCCGACGAAAGAAGGAAAGCTATATTGCAAAGATGAAGAAGGGAATTATTGGCGGATGTTTTTGTTGATAGAAGATACAAAAAGTTATGATATCGTAGAGACAACAGCACAAGCATATTCCGGAGGACAGGCTTTCGGCGAGTTCCAGAAGCAATTGTCGGACTTGGAAGCCGAGAAATTGGTTGAGATATTGCCGAACTTTCATAATATAGACTTTAGGCTAGGTAATCTGAGAAAAGCAATCGAAAAAGATAGCGTAGGTAGGGTAAAAAGCGTACAGGATATTTTGGATTATATCTTTGACCGAGAGGAACGTATGCGTACAATATTGGACATGGCACAACGCGGTGAACTTCCTTTGCGGATTACGCACAATGATACTAAATTTAATAATGTTCTGTTGGATCAAGAAGACAATGTCCAGTGTGTTATCGACTTAGATACGGTGATGCCGGGCTATGTTGCCTATGATTTTGGCGATGCAATACGTACGATTATCAATTCGGCTGCTGAAGATGAAGCTGACAAGACGAAGATCGTACTGAATATTCCCTTGTTCAAGGCCTATGCGGAAGGTTATTTGAGTGAAGCCAAGGAGTTTTTAACAGAAGCGGAAACAGCATCGTTGTTACATGGCGTGTTTTTATTGCCTTATATGCAGGCCGTACGCTTTTTGACGGATTATCTGGAAGGAGATACTTATTATAAGATCCATTATCCTGAGCATAATCTGGTACGTACGAATGCACAGCTTAAGTTGGTGCAAGAATTAGAAAAGCACGAATCTGAGCTTGTGGAGATATTAGAACAAAGTGTAAATGCGTAAACTTGATGGGGCTGTCTGAAGAGTAGCAAAAACTTAAAAAAACGCGTCATTGCGAGGAAGAATGACAAAGCAATCTGCGTTTTTACCGTCATCAGATTGCTTCGTTCCTCGCAATGACGATAACGGTGGCCTTTTCGGACAGCTCCATGTTATAACCCTTAATATGAAACAGCTAACCGTTCCCAAAATCAATATCAATACCGAGCATTTTGATTATTATACGCTCGGCCAACAATTAAAGAACTTACCCAGCCATAGTATCAGCGAAGTCAATTGGCCGGCAGATTATCCTTATTGCCCATCTGTCAAATTCCAGGCAGCTCATAATGATACTGCCATCTTTTTACATTATACGGTTGAGGAAGAATTTGTCAAAGCACAATTTGTTCGTCCGAATGAATCGGTATGGGAGGATAGTTGTGTAGAGTTTTTTCTTTCGTTTGACAAGCAGCATTATTTCAATTTTGAATTTAATGTGCTGGGTACGGGCTTGATAGGCTACGGTACGGAAGTAAAGGCTGAAAGAACACGTTTGTCTGCCGAAGAAATTCTAAAGGTGAAAACGACCACTTCGGTGGTGAATGTAGAGGGTAAAAAATCGTGGAGCATTATTTTAGTTATTACAACTGAACTTTTAGGCAAAGAACAGCTTTCAGGAACGAAGGCTTACGCGAATTTTTATAAATGTGGCGATGGATTGCCGACACCGCACTTTATCTCTTGGAACAGGATAGAACATCCAACTCCTAATTTCCATTTGCCCACATTTTTTGGGGAAATACAATTCCAATAGAGAAGTTTAATCGGTTAATTGTTTAACTGTTTAATGGATTAATCAGTTAAGCAATTAACCGATTCCCTAACTTTACAAATAACCTAAAAGACCTGTTAACCCACCAGTGTGAATGGTCAAGATCTTTGAACCTTTTGCAAAGTAATCTTTCGAAATCAAATCATGCAAAGCATAATATAGTTTACCGGTATAGGTAGGTTCTATCATGATGCCTGTTTGTTGGCAAAAAGCCTGGATAAAGTTTTGTAGTTCAGTATTGCTCTTCGCGTAACCTCCGAAGTGATAGTCCAGATGCAGGATAGCTTGAAGAGGATCAGCATGTAGTTTTCTTAGCTCTTCGTAGATAAATTCACCACCTTTCAGTACAGGTATGCCGTGTAATTGCATAGCGCTATTTCCCAATGCCAAACCAGCCAAGGTTGTGCCCGTGCCGCAGGCACAGAAGCAATGATTGTATATGCCCTGTATCTCTTCCAACAAATCCTTTACCCCCAAAGCTCCCTTTTCTCCATAACCGCCCTCATCAATGAAATAGGCATCATCTCGATGGCCAAAATGTTTCTCAAATAGGACCGGTTTATTTTTATAACTTTCGCGGTCGATGAAGTGTAGCTGCATGCCGAAGAGTTTGCAGAGTGCCAAAACTGGATTTTGTACTTCTTCTCCACGAACGAAACCTACTGTTTGAAACCGGAATTTAGCTCCGGCGCAAGCTGTTGCCAGCAAATGGTTCGACCAAGCGCCACCGAACGTCACTAATATGGTTTTGTTAGTCAATCGAGCCTCTTCTAAGGGGTATTTCAGTTTTCTCCACTTATTTCCGGAGATATAAGGATGTATCATATCGTCTCGTTTAACGAACACGCGTACTTCTTTTTCTTGATACAGTGGAAAGTGGATTTCTTCTTCCGGGCTATGGATGTCGAATGCTAACATATTATTTCCAAAGTTAGTAGATTTTAAAGGATTTCAATACTTTTGCGTGATGGCAGAAGAATTAGATTTACAGGAACAGGATGAAAGGGAACTGTTCGAGCATCTCAAGATCGAAGTTGACAAGAAGCAGGCTTTGCTGCGCTTGGATAAGTTCTTGATGAACAGGATAGAAAATACTTCCCGTAATCGAATCCAAAATGCCATCGATGCCGAATCTGTACTGGTTAACGGAAAAATTGTCAAGGCGAGTTATAAAGTGAAGCCACTGGATGTCATCACTGTTGTCTTACCAGACCCACCACGTGATACGGAAGTTTATCCCGAGAATATTCCATTGGATATCGTCTATGAAGATGATGATGTTTTATTGGTCAATAAAGAGGCTGGGATGGTCGTTCACCCGGGATATAACAATTACACCGGTACGTTGGTAAATGCGTTGACCTACTACCTGAATCAGCTGCCTACTTTACCGGGAAACACAGGGAGACCCGGGTTGGTTCACCGTATTGACAAAGACACTTCCGGTTTATTGGTTATTGCCAAGAATGAATGGGCAATGACTTTCTTGGCCAAACAGTTTTTTGACCATACAATAAACCGTAAATACATAGCGTTAGTTTGGGGAGATGTTGCCGAAGATGGTACAGTCTCGGGATATATCGGACGAAGTGTGAAAGACCGACGTGTGATGGATGTATATGATGACCCGGATAAAGGGAAGTGGTCCGTTACGCATTATAAGGTGTTGGAACGGTTGAATTATGTAACTTTATTGGAGTGTCAACTGGAGACAGGTCGTACGCATCAGATTCGTGCACACATGAAATCCATTGGTCATCCGTTGTTTTCGGACGAGGCTTATGGCGGAGATAAAATACGGAAGGGAACTGTATTCGCGAAATATAAACAGTTTGTACAGAATTGTTTTGATATTCTACCTCGTCAAGCACTTCATGCTCAATCTTTAGGATTTGTACACCCACGTACAAAAGAGATGATGTATTTCGAGACGCCATTGACCGATGATTTCGTACAGGTTCTGGAAAAATGGCGAAGCTATTCTTCTGCTGAAGGATTAGGTATTTAATTTTTTGATATTACTTTATGCACTATATAAATGTGAATGGGCAGATTGTGCCCGAAAACGAACGAATTGCTACTTTAGATAACCGAGCTTTCCGCTATGGTGATGGTATTTTTGAAACCATGCTTTGGAAAGACGGTGATATTCGCTTTCTGGATTTTCATGTCGAGCGTTTGCAAAAAGGTTTGCAGTTACTGCATTTTGAAGAAGCAACTAAATTTGACGCTTTTTTTATTCGTTCGAAAGTGGAAGAGCTGATACGAAAGAACAATATGATAGGGCAGTCGGTAAGGGTGCGTTTGATTGTGTTTCGAGATGGTGGCGGATTGTATGCTCCTGAAACCAATAAACCGGCTTACACTTTGCAGGTTGATCGTCTGCCTATATCCATTCGTGATAAAAAACTGGGGCTGATTGTTGATGTCTATACAGAGTTTAAGAAGCCATATAGTGACCTATCACAGTTGAAATCCAACAATGCCCTGATTTTTGTTATGGCTGGACTTTTTAAGAAAAAGTTTGCCTATGATGAGGTTTTCCTGTTGAATCAGGAAGGTAATCTTTGTGAAGCTTTGACTTCTAATATTTTTGTGTACTATGATAAGACCCTGTACACTCCGGCTTTGTCGGAAGGCTGTGTTGAAGGTGTGATGCGTAGGGTAGTGATGGATATGGCGGCTGATGAACAAATTCCTGTTGTCGAAGCGCAGATTAGCCCAGAGATTATGAAACAGTCAGATGAAATTTTCTGTACAAATGCTGTGCAGGGAGTTCAATGGGTGATGGGCTACAAACAAAAGCGCTATTTCAATAAGATTTCACGCATTTTACAGGATAAGCTTATTTCATGGAGCTATGGAGAGGATTAATAATAAAATTGGAGCGGCCTAGGCCGCTCCAATTTTATTATATTTAGTTATGGTTGTTTCCCGCCGAATGTAACCATAACCATACCGGTTACGATGACCAGCGAGCCCAATATCTGCATCCATGAGAGGGGCTGTTTGAAAACTAATGCCATTGCTAACTGTACGGTTAGAAATGTACCTCCAGAACATAAAGCAATCACGATAGGTTGCGGTACAGTTTTGAAAAGTTGTACCAAAAACCAGCTCGCAGATAGCAGAATAATGTTGCCACCGATGAGGGTAAGCCATTGGTATTTGGGGTGGATTCCTCCGTATTTAAATAGGATGCTGGACAAAATCTGACATGCCCAAAAAGTGACAAAATATAAAATTTTCATTTTGTATGTATTAGGATTCTTCCAGCTCCATGATTTCTTCTGCCAATTGTTCCCAAGCTTCTTGCAGTTGCTCATATTCCGCTTTTGTCGAATTGTAAGAACGTGTGGCTTCTTGAAGCTTTTGTGGGTCGGAATATACAGTTTCCTCTGCTAGATGTGCTTCTAACTCTTTTACCTCTTTTTCCTTATCAGCTATTTTTTGCTCTAAGGTCTGCAATTCTTTATTTTTCTTTTGAAGCGCACGTTGCCTATCTTCCGGTGGCACAACTTTTTCTTTTTTCGGCGTCTCTTTGACGGTTTTCTTCTCTGGTTTATCGTTTTGTTTTGTTACCGTACGTTTTGCATTCCACTCTTCATATTCTTCATATGTCCCCGGATATTCTTTAATCTGTTTGTCTTCGATAAACCATATCTTGTTGGCGACATGATCCAGAAAATAACGATCGTGAGAAACTACGATAAA
>Ga0079224_100006235_pt1 | contig 15781 bp, 14 predicted proteins | sample Stecom2015_FD_80414 | JGI IMG/M metagenome (GOLD analysis project Ga0079224, IMG submission 80414) | Agricultural soil microbial communities from Utah to study Nitrogen management - Steer compost 2015 | ecosystem: Environmental > Terrestrial > Soil > Agricultural land | place: USA: Utah...
ATGGGAGAGATCGGGATCGGCCTCACTCCGGACGATTTCGATGAATGGCCGGCGCTCGATCTGACCGATCCGGATATCGCGGGAGACATCGCCAACCTCGAATCATTCGAGGAACGCGGTACGACCGAGACACGCTGAACGAACGGGAACTGGGCGGGAAATCAATCCCCCTCGATCACGCGGCGCGCGCCGACCCAGCGCCGGTACCACCACCGGCCGTTGGGATCGCCTTCGCCCAGGGTGCTGACCTGGACGCCCTTCGAGGCGGAGTGGATGAAGCGGCCGTCACCCATGTACATGCCCACGTGCGTCACCACGCCGCCCCGGCTCGAAAAGGTCAGCACGTCACCCGGCCGCAGGACCGACTCGTCCCGGCCGACCTCCCGGCCTGCACGCGCCTGGTCCACGCTCCGGCGCGGCAGCTCGATGCCCACCTTTCGATAGGCATACTGGATCAATCCGGAGCAGTCGAATCCGTCCCCGGGACCAGTTCCACCGAAGCGGTAGCGCGTGCCCAGCTCGCCTTCGGCAATCTCGATGACATCGCGCGCGAGCGGGCTGGCCGATCCGGCATCGGAATCGCCCAGTGAAGCAGCTGTGGCGAGGCGCGGAGTACGGGCGGCGCCGGGCGCACCGGCATCACTGCGAGGCGAGACGGGCAGCGGCCGGTAGCCCGGAGCCGGCTCCGGGCTGGTCCCTTCGTGCGGGTGACTTCCCCCTGAGAATGCCGTAGAGACCCGGAAGGCGAGCTCCGCCCCGGCACGCCGACTCGGCACCATTTCGCGATACCGGGTTTCGACACCCAGGGACAGGAATTGAAGCGGCACCAGCTCGTAACCGAGCCCGGCCGACCATCCCCGCCACCAGTCCTCGGCGGACCCCGTTCCGACCCCCGCACCCACCCCGCCGATGAGATAGAATCCCGACTGCCCGCCCCGGAACAGGCTCGCATCGAGGCCCGCCCCGAAAAGCCGCTCGGACTGGCCCGGCCCCCGCATGAGGACGCCACTCGCCTGGGCCTCGAACGGACCGATGAGACGCTGGTTCCAGCCGAGGTTGTAGAGGGTCCAGCCGCCGTCGTCGAAGAGTCGGCCCATCTGGAAGGTGAGGCCCTGGGCGGAGAGCGTGGCCGGCAGGATCAGCAGGAGCAGTGCCGACTGGGTGGCGAGCCGCTTGAAGGTCTTCATGAGTCACCGCACCGGTGTGGGCTGTCCGGTCCTGAGGTCGACACGGTATCGGTCGCCTGGCTGGCAATCCCGGTAGACACGGGCCTCGAGCGTCGAATCGTCGACGATGACCGGTACGTCACGAGTGTACAGGAGCGGCACGCGAACCGGGGAGCCGGAATCGGGACGGATCTCGAGGGTCCGCTCGAGGCAGGGCCTGCCGCTGCTGTCCATTGCTTCCCTGCTCAAAGTGTGCCATACGGTGGCCCCGGGAATCTGCATGACGAGCGAATCGGGCGGCATTGAGGCGGTCACCGGGCTATCCGCAACCGGACCGGTGTCCGGATTCCGGGAGGCGGCGTCGTCGGCCCCGCCGCAACCGGTGCTCCAGACCAGGCACATCACGGGCATTGCGCGCCAGATCTTGCGCGAAGTCGGGTGACTCACGGCCGGGCCGTCGCGATGGCGGCCCGGCTATTCTGTCCGTCCACCATGTCCTTCCCCCGTGACCTGCGTCACCTCGTCCAGAATGACCGCCGTATCCGGCACACCTTCCGGTGTAACCGCGAGCGCCTCCTGCAGCTCGGGCGAGCGGCGGAGGAGCCGGAGCCAGAGGATCAAGGTGACGAACCCCGCGACCGCTCCCATCCCGGCCGAGAGCGCGAGCCCCACCTTCGGGTCCTCGATGGTGGTGGCAATCACCTCGCCGGCCACACAGCCGAAAAACGAAGCTGCCCACGCCATGAAGGGCGTGAGCAGCCAGCCGAATACGCGGAGGAGGAGCCGGAGAAATCCCACCGGCTACGAGGTGGAGCGCCCCATGGCGGACAGGGCCGCAGCGACCGCCAGGCCAGGGAGGAACGCCACGCCGAAGGTGGGAAGTGACCACGTGGCACCCGGGAACCCGATGACGACGGCAACGGCGCCGAGCACTGCCGTGGCGATCAGGGCCCCGAGCATCACTGCCGCGAGTGATTCCGACCGACCCCGCCGGGCGCGGCTGGCGATGATAATGGCGCCCATCCAGGGGAGAAAGGTTCCCACCATCCACCAGACCGGGTGGTACCACCAGTTGCTGTTGCCGCCGATTTCGCGCCAGCGGTTGGTATAGATCCCGAGCGGCTGGAGGAGCGCCACGTCGATGAGGAGGAACACCACCGTTGCGGCGAGTCCGATGCCCGCCGCGCCTGCGATCCCCTCAATGGTACGGGCCCGGGTCCACAGCCCCGGAAGGGTGGTGACGGCTGTGAGCCCGAAAAGCAGCACCACCCCGCCGACCAGCACCTCGGGCAGGCCGCTCATGAGCCGGGTGATGAACGAAAGTGCCACGACCACGACCGCGGTGATGATGCCGAGGACGAGCGCGCGGCGGAGGACATGGGAGAGTGCCGTGTAGTCGCGCTCGCGGTCGCTACGGGTTTCCGCCACCGAGCTCATGCCGTCTCCGGGAACAGGGGTCAGAGGATGATCGAAGATAAGGCGGCGGGGATGCGGCGGCCAAGGTCTGGGGCCAGACCGGGTTCGCACCTGGCCACCGCGTCGAGTTCCCGCAGGAAGCCCGCCGCGACGTTCGGTGCCGCGTACGCGTCCCGCGATTCGGCGGGGCCCGGCAATGCCGGCTCCCGGCGCAGCGCCCGGAGCCGGTCGAGGAAAGGGCCCAGGCCGCCCGCGATATCGCCGGGTGCGTCCACCGGCGCCACCGCCCCGCCGGTCCCGCGCACGATCCGCGCGGCAGCTCCCGGCTGGGCAATGCCGAACACCGGACGCCCACTCCCGATGTAATCGGCGAGCTTGGCCGGGAAGAAAATACCCGGACCGCTCCATGCCCCATCCATGAGAAGCAGGCCGTCGGATTCCGCCATGAGTGCCAAGCTCTCCCGGTAGGAAACCCGCGGACGCGTGACCACGAGACCGTCCGGAAGACCATCCATCCCGGCGCCGCTGAACGATCCGGGATCGCTGATGCCCACGAACTCGAAGCGCGTGCACGCGAGGCGGTTCGGCTCTGCATCGAGCAGCCGCCGGAGCGCGCCCACGATCGGCCCGACGGTCCGCGATCCGTACAGCGTCCCGATGTGCCGGATCGTGATCGGCGTGCCATGCGGTATTGGCCGGGCCACAGGGCTCCCCGGACCGAAACTGTGTGGCAGGATCCCGCTCCGCTGGTGCCACGCGGGTGGCCCGCCGCGAAGCATGTAATCGCGGAGTTCCGCCGTCGGAAAGAGGAGCCGGTCCGCCGAACGGTAGATCGCGTGCTCGAGCCGCCGGTTGACGAGTGACCCGAGCGGCCCGTACGCATGATACGGATTGCCGGTCCAGGGATCGCTGAAGTGGGCCACCCACGGCATCCGGTGGCGCGCCGCCAGTTCCCGGCCGACGAGATGGTCCGACATCGGGTTGCCGAACGTCACCAGCACATCCGGGCGGAATCCCGAGCGGATGATCTCCTCGGCCGCCGCCACGGCCGGAGCAACCCACGACCGGTACATGTCCGGCAGCCGGTTCCAGAGCGGGACCCGCAGGATGGCGGCAACGGCATCGACCCGCCGCCGTGTGCGCGACCGCCTGAACGGCACCCGGCGGCAGTTCGCCAGTCGCGCTTCCGCACCGGCTTCGATCGATGGATCGTTCATCCCTGAATCATCCGACGCGCAGACCAGCGCCACCTCGGCGTCGAGATGCCGGAGCAGGCGAGCCACCTGGATGGCTCTCGGCGCCACCAGCGGCGGGAACGCGAACGAGACGGCAAGCACCTTCATGCGGCGGCGCTCCCCACTTCGGGGAGCGGAATTGCCTTCCGTCCGGTCCTGAGCCACGCCCCGGTATAGCGATGCGCGAGCCGGATGGCGTAGCCGTAGTTCCTGAGGCCGAGCCAGTGCGCGAGGCTCACGGCACCGAGGTACCTGCGGTCGAGAAGCTCCGTGGGGAGCGGGCCGCCGACGAGCCGGCGGGCCGCCCGGAGCAGCGCCTTCCGGCGAAAGCTCTGCTCGCTCGCCAGCTCCCACTGAGGGCGCGCTCCGGCCGGCGGTGGCAGCGGGCAGGGCTCGTGGTTGGGATAGGCCTGCCATGGAATCGTCGTGACGGGCGGGCCAAAACGCTCGAGCCAGCGATGGTAGAGGCGGTGGCCCGCGAGCAGCTCGGAGGGGATGCCAAGCGCCACCGCCACGAAGTCGGCGTCGAAGAACGGCACCTGCAGCTCGACCCGCCGAAGGTCCGTGGCTTCGTGGTGCGCATGCATCTGGCAGCGGGTCGCGTTGTGCAGGAGATAGAGTTCCATGAGGCGGCCCGGGTCCTCCGGCGAGAGCCGCTCGATCTCGGAGAGGACTCCGCCGCGCGTGTCACGGGCGAGGGTGCCACCAAACGGCTTCCGGAAGAGGCGTGTGGGCACATCACCGATCTTGACCCTGAAGAACGCATCCACGGCGCCCGGTAGATCGCCGTTGCGACAGAGGGCGGCATATTCCGGCCTCGAGTGGATCTGCCCAATGAAGGCGCTCCCGCCATATCCCGCCCACAGGAGGCGCGGCCGTTCCGGAATGACCCCGCTGATCGCCGGTGACTCGCGCAGCACCGCGCAGGCCATCTCCGCATAGTCGTCATCGAGCCCGGCGTGGTACGGGCGTGAAACATGGAACGTCCCGACCGCTTCGGCAAAGAGCCCGCCGATAGCGTGATCGAGCGAGCCGACCAGCGAGAAATTGAGCGTCTGCACGCTGAGGCCAGCGTTCCGCATTGCCGCCACGATGATCCGTGAATCGAGGCCTCCGCTCAGAAAGGAGACTGCCGCAGTGTCATCGCGGCGCCGGCGATCGACTGCACGGATGAACGCCGTGTGCACGGCGTCGATCGCCTCGTCATCGCTGAGATGGCGATGGGGAACGCGGTCCCATTCCCGGGTGACTCGCGACGTCCGCCCCGGGGCGGAATGCTCGATGATTTCTCCGGGCCGGAGCAGATGTACGCCAAGGTAGGTCGTCCGCCCGTCGAGTGGGGCCTGGAGAATCGCCTGTTCCGTGATGCCTCGCACATCGAGCCGGAGGTCGAGTCCCGGAATGGCCTCGAGGATCCTGAGCGCGCTCGCAAAGACCACGCAGTCTCCCACCCGGGCCTCATACAGCGGCCGGGTGCCGAGCTGGTCGGTGATGAGTCGAAGCATATGGCCGTTGGCATCGTATTGGGCCATGCACCAGATCCCGGATGCGCGCTGGAGGACCTGCCGGTTGCCCTGCCGGAGTGCCTGATGGAGATAGTCTGTATCCGCATCCCGCGGCCGCCAGAGCACGCCGTCCTGCCAGTCCACCAGCGGCTCGCCGGCCAGCACCGAGGCGGACCCGTCGGGGGCTGACACCGCAGCGGGTTCCCCATACACTCCGACATCCACCTTGGCCAGGAAACATCCGGGGACGTCATGGATCCAGGCCTGATCGGCCGGGTCTCGCGAAAGTCCGTGGACAAGCGCCCCAGTAATCTCCGCCGGGATTGTGGCACCCGACGCCCGCCATGCCCCCGCGATGATCGTCACGCCGATTCCATCTCCATCTGTGGCGGCCTCAGGCGAGCCAGGAAATCACCACGGCAATATCGGTCAAGCCCCAGGCCGCAAGCGCCCGGTACATGCCCCGCTCATGCTCCCGCGGCGTCATTGTCTCCGCCCGGCGGTGCCACGGCAGGAGCACAGCGAGCCAGCCCGCGAGCGCCGTCCCGATCAGTGCCCACCGGCCCGGCGCGGCCACGTTCCATCCCGCGGCGGCGCCAGCGGCAGCCAGCGCGGCAAACGCCATGAATGTGGCGCCAAGTGCAACCGCCAGGCTCCGCCGCGCACCGAGTGCGAGCGCAAAGGTACGGTCGCCCCGATGGCGGTCGTCCTCCAGCTGATACAGCTGCGTCAGCGGATAGAATGCCGCGAAGAGCGGGGCGAATGCGAGCATGGCCATTGTCTCCGGTGCGCGGAGCGGCAGTCCGGTACTGAGCCAGCCGGCCAGCGGCGTCATCGCGCCGAAGCCGACGAGGTTGATCAGCCAGTCGGCACCGGCGACCGCCTTGAGCCGGGCGGGCGGAACCGAATAGAGCACGGACAGGAGAAAACAGAAGCCGTACGCCGCTGCAAAGCGCCAGCCCAGGAGGAATGCGCCGAGCTGGCCTGCCGCCATGAGCGCCAGGCCGAACCGGAAGAGTCCCGGCGGCGGCGGCGGCGGGCGGCGCAGGTAGGCGATGTCGGCCGTGTCCCGATCGAAGGCCGAGTTGATGGCCAGTGTTCCGCCATTGAGGCAAAGGACCCAGAGCGCGAGTCCCGCACCGAACGCCCCGGCATGCCTGCCCTCGATCAATCCCTCGAATCGCACGGCAAGGAGATAGCCCAGCGATGTATGCGCCGCCATGATCGGCCATTCGGCGGGGCGCAGGTGCAGAAGGTAATCGAGCCCTCCGCCGAGCAGCCGGTATCCGGCCGCGCGCGCCGGCATCCCGGTTCCGGCCGCACTCACCAGTCCAGGCCCAGGTGCCGCGCCGCGATCCGGAGGCCGGTGAGCGTAAGGTCGTGCACCGTGTCCTCGATGGTCCGGCACATCGGCGCCACCAGCCCCGCGAGTCCGCCGGTGGCGATGGCCCTGGGGCGGCCGCCATGGCTCCACTCGTCCCGGATCCGCCCGACGATGCCGTCCACGGCATCCGCCGATCCGTACAGCACGCCCGCCTGGATGCATTCTTCGGTTCGCCGGCCGATCACGCGCGTCGGCCGCTCGAGCTCGGTGGCGGGAAGCTTGGCTGCGCGGCGGGTGAGCTGGTCGGCCGAGGTCCTGAGGCCGGGCATGATGGCGCCGCCGATGAATCGGCCGTCGGCCGTGATGCAGTCGAAGGTGGTGGCCGTCCCGAAGTCCACCACGATCAGGTCCGAGCGGTAAAGCTCCAACGCGGCGAGCACGTTCACCACCCGGTCCGCCCCCACCGTGAGCGGCTCCTCGACATCGAGCACCACCGGCAGCGGCGACCGCGCATCCACCGCGACCGGCCGCACGCCGGTGGCCTCCGCCACGCCTGCCACCACGCTGGCCGTGACGCCCGGCGCCACCGACGCATGGCAGGCGGCCCGCACTTCATTGGGCGAATGGCCGCGGTTGACGAGGAAGGTGCCGATGGCGCCCGCCCATTCGTCGGGCGTGCGGTCGGGAAGTGTCGTCATCCGCCAGTGGGCGGAGAGCGTGTCGCCCTGGAAGAGGCCCGCGGTGATCTCGGTGTTTCCGATGTCCAGTGTGAGCAGCATACCGGTCAGGGTTGGAAGGTGGGAACACCGGACTGCACGGTGCCGCTCCGGAGCAGCTCGACCGATCCGCCGGCGGTGCGGACTCGCAGGGCGCCATCCGGCGCAATGCCGTCCGCCTGGCCGGGAACCGGGCTCGTGAGCGCGCGGCCGGCGAGCCAGTCGCGGCCGGCAAAGGCAGCGAGCTCGTGCGTATCGAGCGGGCCGGTCCGGATCCCGGCGCGTCGGAGCGCCGCCACCGCAGGCCGGATCAGGCCGGCCGGTTCCAGGCTCCCGCTCGCCGGTTGCAGCGCACCGGCGCGGCCCGCGAGCGCGGGCGGGATCGGATTCCGCACGTTGATGCCGGCGCCCACCACGATCCAGCCGAGCCGGTCCCCCGCCCATCGGGCCTCGCAGAGAATCCCGCCGACCTTGCGCTCGCCCTGCATCAGGTCGTTCGGCCACTTGATCCCGAGCGGCGGGCTGCCGGCCGCCTCGAGTGCCTCGGCCAGTAGGAGGGCCGCGCGAAGGCTCAGCGTCTCCGCGCCGGTCGCCGCTTCCGGCCGCCAGACAACGCTGAGCCAGAGCCCGCCGAGCCCGGAGACCCATGCGCGTCCCCGAGATCCCCGCCCCGCCGACTGCTCCGCGGCTACGACTGCCGTGCCGGCGACGGCGCCTTCGGCGGCGAGCCGGTGTGCCACGTCCTGGGTGGATTCCACCTGCTGGAAATAGTGGACGGGCGGTTCCATCGTCAGCGCGGCTCCAGCCACCACAGGGACAGGAGGAAAAAGCCGAATCCGATTCGGTACCAGGCGAACGCCACGAAGCTGTGCTTGCCGACAAACCGGAGAAAGACCTGGATCACCACCAGCGCCGAAAGAAAGGCCGTGATGAACCCGACCGCGAAAATGGGTACGTCCTCCGCGCCGAGGAGCGCGCGCTCCTTGAAAAGCTTGTAGAAGGTGGCCGCGATCATGATTGGAATCGCCAGGAGGAACGAGAACTCCGTCGCGGCCTGCCGCGAGAGCCCGATGGCGTAGCCGCCCATGATCGTGGCGCCGGACCGGGACACGCCCGGGATGAGCGCCAGCACCTGTGCCAGGCCGACGCCGAGCGCCTTTCGCGGCGGCAACTCGTCCACCGTCTCCACCGTCACGGGACGGTGCAGCCGCTCCACGAGCAGGATCGCAATGCCGCCGATGATCAGGGCCGCCGCCACGGTTTCCGTATGGAAGAGGTATTCGTCGATCCAGTCTTCCACCAGGAATCCGATTGCGGCGGCGGGCACGAATGCAATGGCCAGATTGGCGAACAGCCGTCGCGCTGCCGGATCCTGCCGTGCCCGCGCGACTGCGCTCCAGAGCATCCGGCGGTACAGCCACATGACGGCGAGGATCGCGCCGAGCTGGATGAAGACCGGAAAGGTATTGGCCTGGGGCCCCGTATAGCCCAGCCACTCTCCCGCCACGATCAGATGGCCGGTGGAAGAAACCGGGATGAACTCGGTGACGCCTTCCACCAGCCCGAGCAGAATCGCCTTGACCCAGACCGGCAGCGCTTCGGCAGCGTTCACGCGAGGACCCGCCGGTACAGCTCCTCGTACATCGGGACGATCCGGTCGGCCGAATAGGTATGGGCGGTGGCGATCGCCGCCTCGCGCATGCGGGCATGCCGCGCCTCATCCCGCAGCAGGTCCACGGCCCGCCGTCCCATCGCCTCGACCGAGCCGACCGGCTCCAGGATACCGTTCTCTCCGTCCTGCACCACTTCAGGAAGGCCGCCGGCGCGGGACGCCACCACCGGGACCCCGCAGGCCATCGCTTCCAGCGCCGCCAGCCCGAAGCTCTCCGTCTGCGACGGCAGGAGAAACAGGTCCGAGGCACCGAGGAGCGACGCGACCGAATCGAGCCGCCCCAGGAACCGGACGTCCGCCTCCACGCCGAGCTTGCTCGCTTCCCGCTCGCCATCGTCCCGCTCGGGCCCGTCGCCGATCATGAGGAGCGTGGCGGGCATGCCATGGCGGATCCGGGCAAAGATGCGGACCACGTCGCGGACCCGTTTCACTTCCCGGAAGTTCGAAGTATGGGTGATGATCTTGTGGCCTTCCGGCGCGACCCCGCTGCATTCCCCCTCCGCGGCCGGGGCATACTCGGCGAGGTTCACGAAGTTGGGAATCGTCCGGATGTCGCTCTCGGTGCAGCCGAAGGCCCGCACCGTTTCATCCCGCAGGTAATCCGACACGGCAGTCACGGCATCGGACTGCTCGATCGAGAAGCGGGTGATGGCGAAGAAGCTCGCCTCCTGCCCGACCAGCGTAATATCGGTGCCGTGCAGCGTGGTGATGACCTTGATCGGCAGCTCCGCACGCAGCATCTCGCGCGCCAGGTAGGCCGTCGTGGCATGGGGGATCGCATAGTGGACGTGCAGCAGGTCCAGCCGCTCGCGGAGCGCCACTTCATGCTGCTTGGAGGCGAGCGCCAGGGTGTACGGGAAGTGGTCGAACAGCGGATAGTGGCCGATCCGCGTATCCACTTCATGGAAGTACACCCGCTCGGCGTAGCCGCGCAGGCGGAACGGGGCGGCGTAGGTGATGAAATGAATCTCATGCCCCCGCCTCGCGAGCTCGAGGCCGAGCTCGGTGGCCACGGCGCCCGACCCGCCGTAGGTCGGATAGCAGGTGATGCCGATCTTCATGCGGTCCCCGTCTCGAGAGTGGCGCGGCGCCGAGTCCAGGCCTCGGCGACCTCCGCCGCGAGCCGCTCGGGCGGGCGCGTTGCATCCAGCATCAACCGCTGGCCGGGAAGCTGGTGCCGGAACCAGGTTTCCTGCCGCTTGGCATACTGCCGCGTGCTGACGGCAATCGCATCGGCAACGCTGTCGCGGGTGCGGCGTCCCATCAGGTAGTCGACGGCCTCACGGATGCCGACGCCGTCGAGGCCGGGTGCGCTCGGTGCGTGGCCTTCCGCGAGCACGGCGGCCGTCTCTTCGATGACGCCCCGCCGCACCATCTCCTCCGCCCGCCTGGCTATCCGCTGGTGCAGAACGGGCCGCGGCGCGGTCAGCACCACGTACCACGGGCGAATGCTCCCCGCCGCCCGGGCCGCTTCCTGCCAGTGAGAAAGCGACCGCCCGGTGAGCAATGCCACCTCGACGGCCCGCGCGGCCCGCTGCCGCCCGCCGCCGGCATAGCGCGGGTCGAGCCGCGTGGCCCAGCGCACCAGCTCCCGGCCATCGAGTCCCGACAGCCAGGCCTGGAGATCCGCTCGGCGCGTGCGATCCATCTCCGGCTCGTGAAAGAGTCCTTCGGCCAGCGCCCGCACGTAGAGCCCGCTGCCGCCCACCACCACCGGAAGGCGGCCACGGGCCTGGATATCCGCGATCCAGCCGGTGGCGTCGCGCGCAAAGCGGCCGGCGCTGTAGCGGGTTCCCGGCTCGATGATATCCACGCCGTGATGCGCGACCCGGGCCCGCTCGCGCGCAGTGGCCTTGGCCGTTCCGATGTCCAGGCGGCAATAGACCTGGCGCGAGTCGGCCGACACAACCTCAAGGGGCCAGGAATCGGCCAGCGCCAGTGCGAGTGCCGTCTTCCCGATCGCGGTCGGGCCGACGATCACCGGGACCTCAGCGCCGGCCAAATCGCCGCTCCAGCTCCTCGCGCGGCAGCTGCACGATCGTGGAGCGGCCATGCACGTCGTGCGGCGGCAACTGCGTGGCCGCGAGCCGTCCGAGCAGTTCCCGCATCTCGCGCTCGCCGAGCGGTTCCCCGCCCTTTACGGCGGCCCGGCAGGCAAAGGTAGCGGCAAACCGCTCGAGCCGGTTGGACCATCCGCCAAACCGCCCCCGGGCCAGGTCGGCCACCATTTCCTGGAAGCAGGCGCCGGCATCGAAGCGGGGATGGGGCGACGGCACGGTGTGGATCACCACCGACCGCCCGCCGAAGGCATCGACATCGTAGCCGACGGCATTGAGCTGCGCCCGGTGCAGCTCCACCGCCTCGATCTCCTCGTCGGTGAGCTCGACGGTAAGCGGGAGGAGGAGCCGCTGTGCCGGCGCATCGCCACCGGTGAGCTGGGCCATGACCTGTTCGAAGAGCACGCGCTCATGGGCCGAATGCTGGTCCACGAAGATCAGCGAGTCACCCGACTGGTAGACGATGTAGGTGTCGAAGAGCTGGGTGAGGGGGACCGCGGGCACGGATGCGGCGCCGACGCCGGTGGGGTCTCCCGGCTCGACCGCCAGCGGACTCGCGCCGAGGACGTCGCCCAGGTCGATCATGGCCACCGGCTCCGACGAGCCGGCGTGAAAGTCGGGAAGCGGGCGCCAGCCACCGACCGGCACCGCCGCCACCAGCGCGCCGATGGCCTGGCGGGCTGCCTCCTCCATCGCCCGCTCCGCGCCGATGCGGTCCCGGAAGCGCACTTCCAGTTTGGCCGGGTGCACGTTCACGTCCACATCGGCCGCGGCCGTCTCGATGTTGAGGAAGAGCGAGGGGCGGTCTCCGGGATGTATCGCAGCGCGGTAGCCGGCCTCCGCGGCGCGGACCAGAAACGGATCGCGGAAAGGCCGTCCATTCACGAACAGCTGAGCCCGGCGCCCGCTGGGCCGCGCATCGCCCGGTCGCTGCACGAAGCCGGAAATTCGGAAACTTCCGGCGGCGTACATCACCGGCACCAGCGTACCGGCCAGCTCCCGGCCCCAGACGGCGGCGAGCCGCTCGCCGGCTGACTGGCCGGCCGGCGCATCGAGGCGGGTACTGCCGTCCGCCATCAGCTCGAATCCGACCTCCGGATGGGCGAGCGCCAGCGTGGCGACGGCATCGTGCACGGCCCGCGTCTCGCTCGCGGCGGAGCGGAGGAACTTCCGCCGCGCCGGCGTGTTGTAGAAGAGGCCCCGCACCGTGACGCTGGTGCCCTGCTGCCGCGCGCCGGCCTCCACCCGCTCGAGGCGCCCACCCGACACGGTGATCACCGCGGCATCCGCCGACCCATCCGACGTGACCAGGGAAAAGCGCGAGATCGATGCGATCGCGGGCAAGGCCTCGCCGCGGAACCCGAAGGTGGCCACGCCGACCAGATCCGCTGCACTCCGGATCTTGCTCGTGGCATGGCGGTCGAGCGCGATCACGGCGTCGTCGCGGCTCATCCCCGAGCCATCGTCGCTCACCTCGATCAGCGTTTTCCCCCCATTCTCGATGGCGACGCGCACATGCCGCGCGCCGGCGTCGATCGCGTTCTCGGCCAGCTCCTTGACTACGCTCGCCGGCCGCTCCACGACCTCGCCGGCGGCGATCTGGTCCGCGACGGCATCGGGCAGTATGGAAATGCGGCGTTGCATGGCGGAAAGTTACTCGGTCACGGTCACGATTGCGCTTCGCGGAAGCCACCCGCGCCGACCGTTCGATCCTTCGGCCAGCACCCAGCGGCCCTGGACCCGGAGCGGGCGGAGCGCCGCACCCGTTTCCGCCGGAGCAACCGCATCGGCCCGTTCATGGGGGGAGACCCGGAGCGGCTCCGCCGCCACAGCCACTGCGAGCGGCCGCCGGTAGTGCAGCGTGACACCGAGCGCGGCGAGGCCCACCAGCATCGCGCCGCCCAGCATGCCGAGATAGCGGAGACGGAAGCGCCGATTATGCCGGAGGATGAGAAACCAGGCCACGAGCCAGATCGCGAGCCCGAGGAGCGCGAGCTCCTCCGGGGTCACCGGAGACACCCAGAGCCGGCGGGCGGACTCCGAATCCGGCGGCGGTACCAGGCGCAGGGCCCGGCGTACCGAAGGCGCGCGCGGTGCGAGGCGCGCGGCGCGCTGCCACGCGGCGGAGGCGCGCGCGTCGGACCCCGCGCGATACTCCGCCGCGCCGAGTCCGTACCAGTGGGCGGCAACGTCGGGCTCCGCGACGGCGCGCTGCCTGAACCCGTCGGCCGCAGCCCGGAAGGCACCGCCACCGTAGAGCCGGACCGGATCGACCTGTCCGGACATCGGAAGCGGCACGAGCAACAGGCAGAGACCGAGGGCCACGCGCCGCCCACGGCGCTCGCGATGCCGCGACTGGCCGCCCAGCGCGCGGGTCAACTCGTCCATCTCGCGGGTGATCGCCTGTTCACTTCGACCACCTGCCGGCGCGGGCCCGTACCGCGTGGCCAGGAACTCGTCCCGCACTCGGGCAATGCGCTGCGCGAGGGGGACGTCCACTCCGGCCGCGCGCAGGGCGTCCACCAGCTCCGGCCCCGTTCGAGTCTCGGCATCCGCGATCAGGTTCCGGAGCGCTTCGAGCAGGCGGCGATCTGAGGCGCCAAGGTCCGGACGCAGGTCGGTCCCGCGGCGGTGGTGGCGGCGGCGGGCACGGTCGCGGGCGCCGAAAACGCCCCAGGCCAGCACCGGCGCCAGCCCGATCAGGCCCCAGAGCGGCAGGGGCAGCGCGCCCATGACCGCACGCGCCAGTGGCGCATGCGAGGAGGCCATGAGCGGCGGAGGCGTTGGCCGCGACATGTCGGTTTCCAGGGCCGGTGCCACCACCAGCGTGGTCCCTGGTGCCCGGGCCACGCGATAGGCCCGGGCCTCGAGGTCGAAGTAGGGATACTCGATCGCGGGCAGGACCAGCGGGCCGGCCGAATCGGCCATCACCAGGAACCGGAACTGCTTTTCTCCACCGAGGAGTCCGTTGGTCGTTTCGATGCGATCGTCGGTCCGGTCCTGATACTGGCGCACGCCGGCCGGCCACTTGAGATCGGGCACCGGCCACAGGGCAACATTGCCGCTGCCACGAACGATCACGTCCACCGGTACCGCTTCCCCGACCCGGGCCGAGGACGGCACGCTGCGCTCGACCGTGAGCCTGCGGCCCACCGCACCGGCAAACCCCGCCGGCCGGCCGGCAGTGGGCAGCGGGAGCACCTCGAGGGCCACATCGTTGCTCTCGAGGCTGTACCGCTCTTCCTGGCTGAAGAACTGCATGGCCACAGGCACACTGTACTGCAGCGTGGCACGCGCGATCTCGATCCGGCCGGGCACCAGCGGAAACACCAGCTGGTGCGACACGAAGAGATCGTACCAGGTGCCGCCTACCTGCCGGCTGGCGGCAATCCCCGGCGGGGCCGGCTGGGGATAGCTCCACACGCCGGAGAGCGCGGGCGGCGAGAGCGTCGGCGGACGGCGGAGGCGGGCGCGGAGGTCCCGGGGAAACCAGGCGGCCGTGATCACGTCCACCTGCTCGCCGACGAAGATGCGGTCATCCGACACGATGAGGCCGAGGGCCGGGTCGCCGGCGCGCCGGGGCGGCGGGGCCCGCTCGAGAAGCGTGCGAAGGCGGGGACTCAGGCCGGGCGATGCAGCTCCCGCGGATACGGTCACGGCAACCGGCGAGGTGCGCACCACCGACTGGCCCTGCTCGGCCGAGATCGGTCCGATGCGGAAGGTGCCGGAGCGCGCCGCCCGGAGCCGCAGCTCGAGGGTGGTGACGCGCGTGTCGGAGGCGGCGAACGACACCTCGGTGCGCTCGCTCCGCGCCGTCACTTCGAAGCCGTCGAGGGACGGCAGCTGGATCCGGATCGGCCCGCCCGCGCTGCCGGACGCCCGCACGGTGAGGAGGAGTTCCTCGCCAACCGCAAGACGGGTGCGGTCCACGGTGGCCGTGACGCTCGGCAGGCCACCTTGCAGGGCCAGGAGCAGCAGAAAGGGCGTCACCAGTCCTTCACTCCCGAGGCACGGCCCTGCATCCGCCGCTGCTGTTCGGCCCGGGTCTCGCGCTCCTCGCGCTCCATCGAGTTGAGGATCTGGTCCGCCTGACGCTGATCGAGGCCGGATTCGGGTGGCGGCGGCTCCGGTTCTTCCGCGCCGCCGCCGCCGCCCCCTCCACCGCCGCCTGAGGGCGGGGGCGGCGGACGGAGCCGCTGGGCCAGCTCCAGGTTCCACTTGGCGCGCTCCGAAGACGGCGCCAGCAGGAGTGCCTCGCGGAACCGGTCCGTGGCCTGGGCCAGCAGCTGTTCCTGCCGGGCCGTGTCGGAGCGGGCCGCGAGGAGATTGACCAGACCCAGGTTGTAGAGCGCGCGATAGCGAAGCGACGGATCGAGCGAGCGGGCCGCCTGCTCCAGCGCGCCGGCCGCGATCTCGAGCCGCCCCGCCTCCAGTGCGGCCGTGCCGGCGTTGTAGAACGCCGTGTCCCGAGCGGCTCCACCAGCGGCATCGTCCAGGAACTTTGCCGCCGCCTCGCCCGGCCTGCCCTCGGCCATGGCCTTCTCCCCTTCGGAGGGGCGCTGCGCTCCGAGCATCGCGGGAGGTGCGGCCAGGAACGTGAGGGAGAGCAGCGCCGCGCCGCGACGGGTGAGCGTGTGCACCAGGAGAATGAGGCCCGCGAGGAGCAGCGGAATCCAGGCGCGCGGAATCA
>Ga0079224_100006236_pt1 | contig 15780 bp, 15 predicted proteins | sample Stecom2015_FD_80414 | JGI IMG/M metagenome (GOLD analysis project Ga0079224, IMG submission 80414) | Agricultural soil microbial communities from Utah to study Nitrogen management - Steer compost 2015 | ecosystem: Environmental > Terrestrial > Soil > Agricultural land | place: USA: Utah...
GGCGTGAGCGTCGAGGTCTTCGAAGAGCAGAGGCCGCGTCTCACGGCCATCGCCTACGGGATCCTCGGGAGCGTCATGGAGGCCGAGGACGTCGTCCAGGACGCCTGGCTGCGATGGGAGGGCGCCGACTGGAACCGGGTCGAGGAACCCGCCGCCTATCTGACGACGATCGTCACCCGTCTCTCCATCGACCGGTTGCGTTCGGCGCGGGTGCGCCGCGAGGCGTATGTCGGGCCGTGGTTGCCCGAGCCGATCGTCACCGAGCTGGAAGACGACCCCGCCGACGTGGTGGTCGAGGCCGAGGCCATCAGCATGGCCCTCCTCACGGCTCTCGAACGGCTCAACCCGGTGGAACGGGCGGTGCTGCTGCTGCGGGAGGTGTTCGACTACGACTACGCCGAGATCGGGCCGATGGTCGGGCGCCTCCCGGCGGCCTGCCGTCAGATCGCGGCCCGGGCCCGGGCGCGGGTAGGCGAAGTCCATCGCACCCAGCCAGTGGAGCCGGAGAAGCAGCGCGATCTCGTGGAAGGGTTCATGGCGGCGGTGACGGCGGGGGACGTCGCGAGCCTGGCCAGCAGGCTGGCGACCGACGCCGTGCTGTGGTCCGATGGGGGCGGACTCCGGCGGGCGGCGCGCCATCCGATCCACGGCGCCTTCAACGTGGCCCGGTTCCTGGCGAACGTGCTCCGGCGGGGCGCCGCCCAAGGGGGGACCGGGCGGCTGGTCAAGGCCAATCGGGATCTGGCGGTGCTCCTCGAGCTCGGGGGGGAGACCTACGGAGTGATGGTGTTCGAGATCGCCGACGATGTGGTGACGGCGATCCGCTCCGTGATCAACCCCGAGAAGCTTCGCCACCTGGACGCCGGCAACGCTAGGCGTGGGACCGGTAGTAGCTGAGGATCTGGAGCTCGGTGGCGAGGTCGACTTGGCGGACTTCGACTCCCGCCCCCACATCCACGCGGGTCGGGGCGAAGTTCAGGATCGAGTGGATCCCGGCCTCGGCGAGCCGCTCCGCCACCGCCTGAGCGGCTGATCCCGGAGTGGCGATGATGCCGATGTCGATCCTGCCCTCGGAGGCGTCATCGACCAGGTCGTCCAGAGGCTTCACCTCCACGCCTCCCACCTCCTCGCCGATCTTCTCCGGGTCGATGTCGTAGAGGGCCACGACCCGGAAGCCCCGGCGGGTGAACCCCCCGTAGTTGGCGAGCGCTCGGCCGAGGTTCCCTGCACCGATGACGGCGACCGACACGTCGGCAGTGAGGCCGAGCTCGGCTCGGATGTGGGCGCGGAGGCGATCGACGTCGTAACCGACGCCCCGGATCCCGGAGAAACCCAGCATGCTCAGGTCGCGGCGGACGATGGCGGCGTTGGTGAATGCCGCCGCCGCCAGCTCCTCCGAAGAGATGCTCTCGCGATCCGTCGTCGTCTCCAGGGCGCGCAAGTACCGCGGGAGGCGACGGATCGTCGCCCGAGGCAGTGCCTCACGCATCGACGACGCCGCCCTCTACCAACGGCGGCTCGGTGGACCACGGGAAATTGATCCACTTGTCGGTCCGTCGCCACACGTAATCGCAGGACACGACCGAGGTCGGCTTCTCGTAGAGAACCGCGGTGCGGGACTCCTTGACCACTCCGGCCGAGAACTCGTGGACCGCCTTCAGGGTGAGGCCAGTGTCGGCGACGTCGTCGGCCACGAGGATTCGGGTGTCCGCCAGTTCGGCCGGGTCGAGGTACGGAGGCAGGACCATCGGAACGTCGAGCCGTTCCCCCACGCCCGTGTAGAACTCCAGGTTCATCACATAGAGGTTCTTCACCGAGAGGGCGTAACCGAGTGAACCGGCCACGAACAGGCCGCCGCGCGCGATGGCGAGGATGATGTCGGGCCGGTAACCACTGTCGGCCACCTGGGCGGCGAGCTCCCGCACGGCGACGCCGTACTGGGCCCAATCGAGCGTCTCTCGTTCCATGCCGGAACGGTAACCATCCCGGGACCTCCCCGGCGATTCCCCCCGCCGCCGGGGGACCGATATCCTCCGTGGCAGTGTCCTCTCCGCCCCTCCTCGTAGTCGGCGGCGGACCGTCGGGATCGGCGGCCGCCTATTGGCTGGCTCGCGCCGGCCACGACGTGACCCTCGTCGAGCGGAAGGAATACCCCCGCGACAAGACCTGCGGCGACGGGCTCACGCCTCGGGCGATCCTCCAGCTCAGCGAGATGGGATTCGACTTCGACGTCCCCAGCTTCCACCGCATAGACGGGCTCCGCTCGTACGCCGGCGACTCGGTCATGCTCGAGCTGGAGTGGCCCCAGCATTCGCGCTTTCCCGACTGGGGTGGGGTGATCCGGCGCCGCGACCTGGACCAGCAGGTCGCCGCCCTCGCCGAGAAGCAAGGGGTCCGGGTGCGGCAGAAGACCGAAGCGAAACCGGTCGTGGAAGACGGCCTCCTCGTCGGAGTCGACCTGGTCAGCGGGGGCGAAACCGAGCGGGTGGCGCCGGCGATGGTCGTCATCGCCGACGGGTCCCTCGACCGCTTCGGTCGGGCTCTCGGCGTGTCGCGGCGCAAGGACTATCCGATGGGTCTCGCCGCTCGCGGCTACTACCGCTCTCCGCGGTCGACCGACCGGTTCCTCGAGAGCCAGTTGGACCTGCGTGACGACAGCGGGGCGACGATGCCCGGCTACGGCTGGGTGTTCCCGCTGGGAGACGGGTCGGTGAACGTGGGTGTGGGGCTGCTGTCCACCTTCAAGCGGTGGAAGCACGTCAACACCACCCGCATGATGAACGACTACGTCGACCACTCCGCTCCCGACTACTGGGAGCTCGGCGAGGAGTCCATGCTCTCCAAGCCCGAGGGCGGCAAGCTGACGATGTCGTTCTCGAAGGGCCCGCTGGTGGGGGCCAACTGGGTCGTCATCGGGGACGCCGCCGGGTCCATCAACCCGTGGAACGGGGAGGGCATCTCCTACGCCTACGAGACGGGCCGCTTGGCCGCCCGCTACGTCTCCGAGGCGCTGGCCGCCGACGACCCGTCGCTCCTCTACCGCTACCGCCAGCACCTCGACGACGAGTACGGCCTCTACTACAAGATGGCCCGGATCTTCGTGAAGCTGATCGGCAACCCCTCGGTGATGCGGACGCTCGCCCATGTCGGCCTGCGCAACCGCCCGTTGATGGAGTGGACGCTGAAGGTGATGGCGAACCTCCTCGACGAGGACGAGAAAGGCATCGGCGAAGCCGCCTACGGGATGCTGGCGGCGCTGGTCCGCCCCCTCCCAGTGAAATAGAGAAGTCGGGCCACGGGCTTCGTGCCGAGGCGTGACCTACCACCTACCACCCGCGACCTGAATTGCCGCCTGCCGACTGAGGTTGTCGACTTCTGCCTCGGGACTCCTTGGCCCTAGAGTCTGGGAAGCAATGACGTTGGCCGACTATCTCCCGATCGCGCTGATGCTGCTCCTGGCGATCGTCTTCGTCGCCATCTCCCTGTTGATCTCTCGTTTCGTTGCCCCGAGTCGGCCCACACCCGAAAAGCTCGCCCCCTACGAGTCGGGAATCATCCCCGAGATCGAACCCGCCCAGCGCTTCCCCGTGCAGTTCTATCTGGTGGCGATGCTGTTCGTGATCTTCGACGTCGAGATCGTCTTCCTGTTCGCCTGGGCGGCGCAGTGGGACCGTCTCGGCTGGTACGGGATCGTCGCCATCGGCATCTTCACCCTCTTCGTCCTCGAGACCCTGGTCTATGTGTGGAAGCGCGGAGCGCTCGACTGGAACGTCAAGCGTCGGCGCCGGTACGTCCGCGACGTCGACGTCGTCGAGGAGGCCGCCTGATGCCCCCTCCTGCCATCCCCGGCGTCCTCACCACCACGATCGAGAAGGTGGCCGCCTGGGCGCGGACGCGCTCGATGTTCCCGGTGACGTTCGGCCTGGCCTGCTGCGCCATCGAGATGATGGCCACCGGTACCGCCCACTACGACCTCGCCCGCTTCGGAATGGAGGTGTTCCGAGCCTCGCCGCGGCAGGCGGATCTGATGATCGTCGCCGGCCGTCTCAGCCAGAAGATGGCGCCAGTGCTCCGCCAGGTCTACGACCAGATGCCCGAACCGAAGTGGGTCATCTCCATGGGTGCCTGCGCATCCACCGGCGGGATGTTCAACAACTACGCGTTGGTCCAAGGAGTCGACCAGGTCGTGCCCGTCGACGTCTACGTTCCCGGCTGCCCCCCCAACCCGCAGAGCCTCATGCACGGCATCCTCACTCTCCATGAGAAGATCATGTCCGGGGAGATCGCGTCGTGACCGACGACAAGGCGAATACCGGCGGCGCCGGCCAGACCGACGTCGCCAGTGCCGCCAAGATGCGTGCTCCCGGGCGGCACCCGACCGAAAGACTCACTCCGCTTCCCGGAGCGGTCCCCGATTTCGTTCCCAAGGAGCCCGACGAGTTCCTGGCGGCTCTGCTCCAGGGTTTCGAGGACGACGCCGAGCTGATCGACTCCCACGGCCAGGACGTGGTGCGGCTCGAACCGGGACGGTGGCTCGAGTTCGCCCAGGCAGCTCACGACGCCGGGTTCGAGGTGTGCGTCGACATCACCGGCGTCGACTGGTTCCGCCACCGGAGCCCCCGATTCGAGGTGGTGGCGAACCTGCTCTCGCACCAGCATCGCCGCCGTCTTCGGGTGATCCTGCCCGTGCCGGAAGAAGACCCCCACGTCTCGTCGGTGGTCTCGGTCTGGCCGGGCGCTTCGTTCGCCGAGCGGGAGACCTTCGACATGTTCGGGATCGTCTTCGACGACCACCCGGATCTGACCCGGATCCTCATGCCCGACGACTGGGAAGGGCACCCGCTGCGCAAGGACTACAACGTGGGGGCGGTTCCGGTCCAGTTCAAGGGGAACAGGAAAGCGACATGACCGAGACCCGGGACTACGAGTCGAAGACCGTCGATCTGTGGGCCAGCGGCACCGAGGAGCTGCCCTTCGATCCCACCGACGAAGGCCGCCAGGAGATGGGGCCCTACGACAGCCCCGAGCGACTGCGGGAGCAGTTCGGCCGGGTCATCGCCGACGACTACATGTACGAGGAGGAAGACCTCGACGACGACCGGATGCTGCTCAACATGGGCCCGCAGCATCCCTCGACCCATGGCGTCCTCCGCCTGCAGGTGGAGCTGGAGGGCGAGGTCATCCGCCGGACCCGGCCCATCATCGGCTACCTCCACACGGGCATGGAGAAGACCGCCGAGACGCTCACCTTCCTCCAGGGTCCCACCAACGTCACCCGGATGGACTACCTGGCGCCCCTCCACAACGAGCTCGTCTTCTCGTTGGCGGTCGAGAAGCTGCTCGACATCGAGGTGCCGCCGCGGGCGCGGGCGATACGCATCCTGATGACGGAGCTCAACCGGATCTCATCCCACCTCGTCGCCCTAGCGACGAACGGGATGGACATCGGCGCCCTGTCGATGATGCTCTACGGCTTCCGCGAGCGGGAGATGATCCTGGCGTTCTTCGAGAAGACGACCGGGCTCCGCATGAACCACAACTACATCCGGCCCGGCGGCGTGGCAGTCGACCTTCCTCCCGGCTGGCGCCAGGACGTCCTGGAGATCATCGAGACGATCCCCGAGCGGATCCAGGGCTACCACGACCTGCTCACGAACAACCCGATCTGGCAGGAGCGCACCAAGGGGGTCGGCATCATCACTGCCGAGGAGTGCCGTGCGTACGGCGTGACCGGCCCCACACTACGGGCCGCCGGCGTTCCCTGGGACCTCCGCAGGACCATGCCCTACTTGGGATTCGAGGAGTACGAGTTCGACGTCCCGGTGGGCGAGAACGGCGACGTCTTCGACCGCTACATGATCCGGATGCTCGAGATCGAGGAATCCTGCAAGATCGTGCGCCAGGTGGCCGAACGGATGCCGAAGGGCGACTACCGGGTGGACGACCGCAAGATCACCCCTCCGCCCCGGGCCCGGATCGACGAGTCGATGGAGGCCCTCATCCACCACTTCAAGATCTTCACCGAAGGCTTCAAGGTCCCGGCCGGTGAGACCTACGTCGCCGTGGAGAGCCCCCGCGGGGAGCTCGGTTGTTACGTCGTCTCGAACGGGGAAGGGAAGCCCTGGCGGATGCACATCCGGGGACCGAGCTTCTACAACATCCAGGGTCTGCCCATCATGATGGCCGACTCACTCGTCGCCGACACGGTGGCCTCGATCGCCTCCCTCGACCCGGTGATGGGGGACGTGGACCGCTGAGAGGTCGGAAGGCGGAAGGCGGAAGGCGCGGCGGAAGCCGACGCGATCTGCTCAGCGCCCCGGTGCTTCGACTCACGCGACCCGATCAGTGCGCGGGTACGCCGACTGTCGGGGGGGGTCTGGGGCTCGTCCCCCCACCCGAGCGGAGCGAGGGAGATCATCTCAGACGGGATCTCCGATTCGGCACGGCACCCGAGGGGTTCCTATTCTCCAGCCAGTATGTCTGACTGGTCCGAAGCCACTCTCGAACGGGCACGCCAGATCATCGCTCGGTACCCGGACAAGCGCTCGGCAGTGATGCCGCTCCTGTACCTGGCGATGGCCGAAGAGGGATGGCTCACCGACCACGGCATCGAACAGGTGGCCTTGCTGGTCGACCTGACCCCCGCTCAGGTCCAGTCTGTCGCCTCCTTCTACACGATGTACAAACGGGAGCGCACCGGCCGCTACCTGGTCTCGGTCTGCACCTCCATCTCCTGCATGCTCCTCGGCAGCGACGATGTCCTCCATGCCATCGAGGACGAAGCCGACCTGCCGGCGGGAGAAACCGACGAAGAGGGCCTGCTGACAGTGGAGCACGCCGAATGCGTGGGCGCGTGCGGTGGCGCTCCCGTCGTCCAGGTCAACTACGAGCTGATCGAAGGCATCACCCCCGAGAAGGCGAGAGAGCTGGTGCGCTGGCTGCGCAACGCCACCCCGGCCGTCGTCAACACAGACGAAATGCAGGAGCTGTTCGGGGGACAGCGGAGCTTCGACTGGGCGATCCCGGCCGACGACGGTGCGGTCGGGCCCTACCCGGCGTTCCAGCTGTACGGCACCGTGGGACAGGATCGGCAGTCGTGACGTTGACGACCTCGTTCGAGCGTCCGCTGGTCGTCACCAAGCGGATGGTCGACCACCCCGCAGACTCCCACACCCTCGAGCGCTACCGGGCAACCGGCGGCTACGAAGGCATCCGCAGGGCACTCGACATGACCCGCGACGAGTTGGTCGAGCTCGTCAAGGAATCCGGTCTGCTCGGCCGGGGCGGCGCCGCGTTCTCCGCCGGCATGAAGTGGAGCCTGTTGGCGCCCGCCCGCCCCGCCTACCTGATCGTCAACGGCGACGAATCCGAGCCCGGAACGTTCAAGGACCGCCAGCTGATCGAGCGCGACCCCCATCAGATCATCGAGGGCGCCATGATCGCCTCCTGGGCCAACGAGGTGAACCACGCCTTCATCTACATACGGGGCGAGTACGCCAAACCTGCTCGGCGGCTCCAGGCAGCCATCGACGAGGCCTACGCCGCCGGAATCCTCGGCGAGAACGTGATGGGGACGGGCTATCACCTCGACATCACGGTGCATCTCGGCGCCGGCGCCTACATCTGCGGCGAGGAGACCGCTCTGATCAACTCGCTCGAGGGGCGCCGAGGCGAGCCCCGACTCAAACCGCCCTACTTTCCCGCCGCCATCGGCCTCTACGGCCAGCCGACCGTCGTCAACAACATCGAGACGGTCTCCAACCTGCCCCACATCGTCGTGAACGGGGCCGAGTGGTACAAGAACCTCGCCCACCCCGAGGACACCGGGACGTTCATGATCTCGTTGTCCGGTCACATCAACCGCCCCGGCAACTACGAGCTGCCTCATGGCATCACCTGGCGCCAGCTGTTCGACGAGGTCGGCGGGGGTATTCGCAACGGCAACGAGCTCAAGATGTGGATCCCGGGGGGAGCATCCGCCCCCTGGTTCACGCCCGAGGAGCACCTCGACCTCGAGATCACCAAGAACGCCACCGCCGGAGCCGGCTCCATGATCGGCTCGGGGGCGGTGATCGTGATGGACGAGACGACCTGCGTCGTCCGGGCCGCCGAGCGGGTCGTGCGGTTCTTCGCCCACGAATCCTGCGGCGAGTGCACGCCGTGCCGTGAAGGGACGAGCTGGCTCGAGATGATCCTGCGCCGGATCGAATCCGGGTTGGGTCGGCCGATCGACGCCGACCTCCTGCTCGACGTCTCCGACAACATCAACATCGGGCTCTCGTGGCCGCCCCGGCAGACCACCATCTGCCCGCTGGGACCCTCCGCCACCTCGCCGATCATGTCGATCATGAACTACTACAAGGACGAGGTCCTGGAGCACATCCACGGCGGAGGGTGTCCGTTCAAGTGACCAATCGGAAGTCGGAAGTCGCTAGACGGAAGTCGAGATCGTGACGACGGAACAGCAGCAGACCGAGACAGTCAAGATCACGGTCGACGGGATCGAGATGGAGGCCGAGAAGGGCGACCTCTTGATCCGTGTCGCCCAGGAGCACGGCGTCTACATCCCCCGCTTCTGCTGGCACCCCCGCATGCGCCCCGTCGGCATGTGCCGCATGTGCCTCATCCAGATGGAAGGCCCCCGCGGCCCGATGATCGTTCCCGCCTGCACCACCCCGGTCGCCGACGGGATGGTCTTCGACACCCAGAACGACACGGTCGCCAAGGCCCAGGAGGGCGTCCTCGAGTACCTGTTGATCAACCACCCTCTCGACTGCCCGGTCTGCGACCGAGGGGGCGAGTGCCCCCTGCAGGACCAGACGATGGCCTACGGGCCGGGGGAGACCCGCTTCGTCGAAGAGAAGCGCCACTACGAGAAGCCCATCGAGATCTCAGACCTCGTCCTGCTCGACCGGGAACGGTGCATCCTCTGCGCCCGCTGCACGCGGTTCTCGGAGGAAGTCTCGGGCGACCCGCTGATCGAGTTCATGGGGCGGGGATACAACACCCAGGTGAACACGTTCCCGAACCACCCGTTCCGGTCCTACTTCTCGGGCAACACCGTCCAGATCTGCCCGGTGGGTGCTTTGCTCGGCTCGCCGTACCGTTTCCGGGCCCGGCCGTGGGACCTGCGCGAGGTGGCGTCCACGTGCCCGCATTGTTCGGCGGGGGACTCCGTCACGGTGCAGGTGTCCCAGAACGAAGTGCTGCGTCTCCTCGGTGTCGACAACCCCCACACCAACCAGAGCTGGTTGTCGGACAAGTGCCGGTTCGGGTACGAGTACGTCAATTCACACGAACGCCTCGCCGTGCCGCTGGTGCGCGGCAGCGACGGCGAGCTGCGTGAAGCCACCTGGGTCGAGGCATTGGACGTCGTCGCCGACCGCCTCGGAGGGATCCTGCGGGAGCATGGCGGAGGGGCGATCGCCGGGCTCGGCGGCGCGCGGGGTACCAATGAAGACGCGTACGCCTTCTCCAAGTTCATGCGCACCGTCATCGGTTCGAACCACGTCGATTCCCGCATGGATGACGCCCCGGCGTCGCAGTTCCTCGCGGCCGTCGCCGACCGGGCGCTGATCGACGACATCGACTCGGCCGCCACGATCATCGTGTGGGGGCCTGACCTGAAAGAAGAGCACCCGACGCTGTACCTGAGGGTGCGGGCCGCGGCGACCGGTTTCGACCCCAACCAGGTCGTTTCCAACTCCGACGGCTTGAAGATCCGCCGCCCGGGTGCCCGGCTGATCATCATGCATCCCCGCAAGACCGGACTCGACGACGTCGCCCGCCACGTGCTCCGCTACCGGCCGGGAGCCGGTGGCGAACTGCTGACGTCGCTGATGGCAGGCGACCATGCCGAAGTCGACGAGGCGCTGGCCGCCGGCCCCGTCGTGGCGCTCGTTGGGCGCGTCGGCCTCACCGAGGATCCCCGGCTGGCCGAGAACGTGGCCGCCTGGCTGCGCGACAGAGGGGCGAAGATCATGCCTCTCGCCCGGCGCGCCAACACTTTCGGGGCCCTCGACATGGGGCTGGCTCCCGACCTCCTGCCGGGCCGGGTGCCGGTCACCGACGGCCTCGAGGCTTGGGGCGACATCCCCACCACCGCCGGACGCGACACCCGCGGCATCCTCGAGGGCCTGCGTGACGGTGAGATCAGGGGCCTCGTCATGATGGGCGCCGACCCGGTCGCCGACGTCCCCGACTCGTCGCTGGCCGCCGACGGCCTGTCCAACGCCGAGTTCGTCCTGGCCATCGACATGTTCCACACCGACTCGACCGCCCACGCCGACGTGATCCTCCCCGCGCTGGGTTTCGCCGAGAAGGAAGGAACCGTCACCAACCTCGAGGGCCGGGTCCAGAAGGTCAACGACATCGTCGCCGGTGAGGGCCAGTCACGGGCCGACTGGTCGATCCTCGACGACATCGCTCGCCGACTCGGAAAGGAACTGGGCTTCGCCACCGCCACCGAGATCGCCAAGGAGATATCGGAGGTTGCCCCGGCGTACAACGGCGTCACCTGGGACCTCCTCGAGTGGGAAGAGCCCCTGGGTGCGGTCGTCCCCTACGGGGACGCCACTCAGCCGCTCCAGTACGTGCCGGTCGCCACGGCCCTTCCGACCGTCGCCGCCGAGATGGTGCTCCACTCCGCCCGTACGCTCTACGACGACGGCGTGATGATGCGGCACACACCGTGGCTCCATCGACTGGCCCCCGGCGCTGCCGCCCATCTGCACCCCGACGACGCACGTCGCATCGGGGCGCGGGAGGGGCATCGGGTACGCCTCCAGACCAAGAAGGCGGAGGCCGAGCTGGAGGTCGTTTTCGACGACACCCTGCATCGGGGAGTCGTGTACGTGCCTTTCAACCAGCCGGACGGCGCCCGCCTCGGCTCCGACCCGATCGTGCGGGTGACGGCCATCGGGTGAAGCCCCCGACGCCGTCGGTACGACCGAGAGCCACTCGAACAGTCACGGTGTCGTGTATTGCTGTTCACCGAGTCCGGGTCACCTTGCTCAGCCCGCGGGGAGCCTCGGGATCCAACCCACGGGCGAGAGTGAGCAGGCGGCTGTAGACCTGGATCACGGGGGCGGCCACGATCGGTGACAGCCACGGCTCGACCTCTGGTATGTCCACCACCACGTCTCCGGGTGTCTCTGCGACGTCGGACAACGTCACCACCCGAGCGCCCCGGTCCTTCATGGCGGCGGCGAGGCTCTTCATCTGGTCGTAGACCGGTCCGGCAGTGGCGATCATCAAGACGGGAAAGCCTTCGTCCACGACGGCAACCGGGCCGTGGAGGAAGCTCGCCGCCGAGAAGGGCTGAGCCAAGAGATACGTCAGTTCCTGGAGCTTGAGGGCCCACTCGCGGGCCGTGGCGGCGTGGAACCCGCGCCCGATCACTGCGCACCGCTCGGCGGGGACGAGCACTTCCACCGCCGTCTCCAGGCCGGTGGTTCCGTCGAGGGCGTGCTGCACCTGGGAGGGCAAGTGCGCGATCGCTTCGGGAGTTTCGCCAGAGAAAGCCAGGCTGGCGAAAGCCACTGCCGCCAGTTGGGTGGTGTAGGTCTTGGTGGCGGCTACCGCCTTCTCGGCTCCGGCGTCGAGGTCTAGCACGCATGTCGCCTGGGAGGCCAAGGGGGAGGCGGGGTCGTTGGTGATGGCCAAGGTGGGCCGACCCTGGCGGTTGGCCTCCGCCAACACCTCCACCAGGTCCGGAGACTGGCCCGACTGGGAGATCCCGACGACGAGAGCGTCGGTCAGGTCGGGAGGGGATTGCAGCGGCCCGAACAACGACGGCGTCGTCGACCCTACGGCGAGACGGTTGCGCGCTCCCCACACGTATTGGGCGTAGCGGGCGGCGTTGTTGGATGTCCCCCGGGCGGCGATGACCACGTGGGTCACGCCCTTCACGAGGGTCGTCAGGTCGGAGACGATGTCGGCGTTCCGCTCGATCATCCGCTCCACGGCGGAGGGTTGCTCCTGGATCTCACTCAGCAGGCTCATGACGTCTAACTCTCCCACACGATTTCGCCGGCGATCGCGGTCGCCACCACTTGGAGCTCGTCGTCGAGGAGCACGGCGTCGCCCGGGTGGCGCCGATACCCGACTATCCGCGCCGGAGTCGACGACGCCATCGCCGCGAGATCGTCGAGTGAACAGCCGGTGACGCGTTGCATGACCGCCGCCACCCGATCGAGGGTGGCGGCGCTGCCTGCCAGCGCCCCGTCCTGGTTGCGGACTGCTCCATCCGCCACGGTGACTTCCACCGGGCCGATCGTGTACTCACCGTCGGCGAGGCCGGCGGCGGCCATGGCGTCGGTGACGAGGGCGATGCGTTCGGGGCCCAGCGTTCGCCACGCGAGACGCAGCATCGTGTTGGCGACGTGGACGCCGTCGGCGATCAGGCCACACGTGATCCGGTGGTGGGCGAGGACGGCGGCCGCCACTCCGGGGTGGCGATGGTGGAGCCCGGACATGGCGTTGAACAGATGGGTGGCGTGGCTCACGCCCCAGCCGATCGACATCGCCGCCTCGTCTGCGCTGGCGTCGGAATGGCCGATGGACACCACGACTCCGGCTGCGGCGAGGCGGCGGACGACCGGCTCCGCCCCGGCGAGTTCGGGGGCGATGGTCACCATCGTCGGGGGACCCGCTTCGATCAGGCGCTCGGCCCATTCGATCGTGGGTTCCTGCAACGCTTCGAGCGGGTGGGTGCCCCGTTTGCGCGGGGAGATCACCGGACCTTCGACGTGGACTCCCAGCGGACGGGCGCCGACGAACCCGGGAGGAGGTCCGGCGGCGACGATAGACATGGCTTCGGTCGCCACCTCCACCGGGCTGCTGATGACGGTGGGCAGGAAGGCCGCGACGCCGTGGCGAGGAAGCAGTCTGGCCACTTCCCAGATGGAGCTCGGGTCGTTCGTGAAGTCGTGGCCGTAGGCGCCGTTCACCTGGATGTCCACGAGACCGGGGAGGACGTGGCCCTCTTCAGACGCGAAGGGGACGGTGGCTGTCATCGGATCACTCCATGTCCGCGGGGATACGCGTCGGGGATCGCCGCCGGCAGCCTTCCCCGGGTGGGTTCGACGCCGAACAGCACGTCGGCGAGGGCGTCCATCGACGGCGGGAGGATGCTGTAGGTGCAGAGGTGGGTGGTCGCCCTCGGGTACGCAGCCAGGTCGAAGGGTGTCCGGAGGGCGACGGAGACGACCGGCTTGCCCGTCTCCAGCAGCACCTCGACGAGGGCGCCCTGTTCGGGGCCCGCGCTCAGGGTGCCGACGACGACCGTGTCGACTTCCCGGGCCGCCTGGGCAACGGCAGCGATGTCCTGACTGCTCGGGGGATGTCCCGTGACGATCTCCTCGACGTCGGGATGGTGGCGTCGGAGCGCCCGTGCCAGGAGCGGGGGCACCGTCGACGACGTGTCGGCGGGGGTGAGATCGGCAGGTCGAGGCATCACAGCCAGCAGTGAGCCGGTCGGCGCCAGAGGCAGGACCGGCGGCTCGTCGCGGACCAAGGTGATGGACCGGCGTGCCACCTCGGCAGCGAGCGTCTGGTGCTCGCTGGAGCCGACGACTGCGATGTCGGGGCGGGGGAACCCCGCCACCCAACGACGGAGCCGGCGGACCCGCTCCTGCGATGCGCGCATCTCCGCTGAGTCGATCAAGCCGCGGGCCACCGCCAGGTCGAGACCGGCCCGGAGACGCTCTTGGGCTTCCGGGTCGGGCGTGGTCAGGAGGAGGTCGATGCCGGCACGGACCGCGGCCACGGCGTCGACGACCTGGCCGATGCCTTGCGGCAGTGCTCCCATGTCGAGGGCGTCGGTCATGACGACTCCGTCGAAGCCGAGTTCCTTCCGCAACAACCCGTTCACGGCGGCCTCCGACAGGGACGTGGGGAGGTCGTCGCGGCCCGTCACCGAAGGAAGGGCGTAGTGGCCGATCATGAACGCCGACACTCCGGCGGAGACGGCGGCCCGGAACGGCACCAATTCCACTGCTTCGAGCCGGGCGCGGTCGAGTTCGAGGCGGGGTAGTTCGTGATGCGGGTCGACGATCGCCTCGCCCTTGCCCGGGAAGTGCTTGGCGGTGGCGGCCACTCCTGCAGCCTTCAGGCCGGCGATGGTCGCCGCCGCCAGCTCGGCGACGAGGTTCGGGTCGTCGGAGAAGGCCCGGATCCCGAGCGACGGGTTGAGCGGGTTGGAAGCCACGTCACACACGGGGGCGTAGTTCACGGTCACCCCGAGCGCCCTCATCTCGGTGCCGACTGCCTGCCCCACTCGGAAGGCGAGGTCGGCATCACCGACCGCGCCCAGCGCCATTGCCCCCGGGAACTGGGTCGTGTCGGGTCCGAGGCCGACCAGTTGGCCGGTCTCCTGGTCGGCGGCGACGAGGAGGGGGAGTCCGTCGGGGGCGGAGGAGTGGAGCGACTCGGTGAGCGTCGCCACCTGGTCAGATCCGACGTTGGTGTGGGGAAAGAGGGTGACGGCGACGATGCCGTCCTCGGCGATGGAGCGGATAGTCGACGGAGGAGGCTCCTCTCCTTCGAACGCGGTGATCAGATAGGAGTCGCCCCGCACGTCCCGCTCACCCTTTCAACGACCCGGCCAACAGGCCTCTCACGAAGAACCGTTGTAGCCCGAGGAAGACCGCCACCGGCACCACCATCGTGATGAAAGCGCCGGCCGTCAACAGGTGCCAGTCCTGACCTCGGCTCCCCACCAGCTCGTTGAGGCGCGCCGTCAGAGTGGCGACCGCCGAGTCGGTCCCGAGGAACACCAACGCGACGAGGAGGTCGTTCCACACCCAGAGGAACTGGAAGATCGCGAAGGCCGCCAGTGCCGGCATCGAGAGTGGCAGGACCAGCCGGAAGAAGGCAGTGAAATGGGAGGCACCGTCTATGAACGCCGACTCGAACAGGTCCCGGGGGAGCTGGGAGATGTAGTTGTAGAGGATGTAGACGGCGAGTGGCAGCCCGAAGCCGGTGTGGGCCAGCCAGATGCCGAGGAAGGTGCCGGTGAGGCCGGTCCGGTTGTACACCTGGAGGAGTGGCACCAGCGTCATCTGGAGGGGCACGATCAGGAGGGCCACCACCACGGCGAACAGGATGCTGCGTCCCGGGAACTCGATCCAGGCGAACGCATAGGCGGCGAAGGCGGCGAGGGTGATCGGGATCACGGTGGCCGGCACGGTCACGATCAAGCTGTTGACGAAGGCATCGAACATGCCGTTGGCGGTCAGGACCTGCTGGTAGTTGGCGAGCGTCCAGGTCGTCTCGAAGGGGTGGATCAGCGCCGTCCACCAGCCGGTCGAATTGATGTCGTTGACGGAGCGGAACGAGCTGATCAGAAGGCCCGCAGTGGGGAGCGACCAGAAGACGGCGATGACGACGACCGCCACCCGCACCCAGGCCCGGGACCACAACGATGAGCCGACGGGATCGAGATGCGGGGCCACCGAGCCCTGAGGACGGAGGTCGGCTCCCTTCCCCGAACCACGACCGTCGGCAGATCGCGTCAGCCTCTGCCCGAGGGCGCTGCTTCCGACTTCCGCCTTCCGCCTTCCGACTGTCAAGACCCCACCCCCTGGCGGCGCAGGTTGCGGATGTTGATGACCATCACCGGTACGACTGCGACGAGTAGAACCACCGCCAGGGCCGATGCCAGGCCGGGGTTTCGGAACCGGACGAGCTCTTGGAACATCCGGTTGGCGATGACGTCGGTACCGAATCGGCCTCCGGTGGTCACGAAGACGATGTCGAAGACCTTGAGGATGACGATGA
>Ga0079224_100006237_pt1 | contig 15780 bp, 15 predicted proteins | sample Stecom2015_FD_80414 | JGI IMG/M metagenome (GOLD analysis project Ga0079224, IMG submission 80414) | Agricultural soil microbial communities from Utah to study Nitrogen management - Steer compost 2015 | ecosystem: Environmental > Terrestrial > Soil > Agricultural land | place: USA: Utah...
CCGACCACATCGCCGGCAAGAACCCCGAGCCCATCCGCTACGATCGCTGCCCCTCCGCCACCTACTGCTCGCCGGAGGTCGCCTCCGTGGGCCTGACGGAGCGGGCCGCGCGGGAGAAGGGCTACGACGTGCGCGTGGGCAAGTTCCCCTTTTCGGCGATCGGCAAGGCGCGGATCCTCGGGGAGACGAGCGGTATGGTAAGGATCGTCTCCGATGCGAAGTACGACGAGGTCCTGGGCGTCCACATCGTCGGGCCGCACGCCACGGACCTCATCTCGGAGGCCTGCGCGGCGCTCCGCCTCGAGTCGACCTCCGAGGATCTCGTGAAGACGATCCACCCCCATCCGACGCTCTCGGAGGCGGTGGGCGAGGCGGCGTACGCGGTCTCCGGCAAGACGCTGCACATGTGACGCGGGAGTAGGACGGTGTCGCAGAACCTGGTTCGTCTCAACACGCCCGGGAAGGCGGGCGAGCGAAGGCGCAAGCCGGACTGGATCAAGGTGCGCCTGCCCTCCGGCCCGGTGTACGAGAAGGTCCGCGCGACCCTCGAGAGGCTGAACCTCCACACCGTCTGCCAGGAGAGCCTCTGCCCCAACATCGGCGAATGCTGGGGCGGAGGCACGGCCACGGTGATGGTGATGGGCGACACCTGCACCCGCGGTTGCCGCTTCTGCAACATCGCGAGTGCGAAGAACCCGCCGCCGCTCGACCCCGACGAGCCGCGCAGCCTCGCGCTCGCCGTCGCCCAACTCGGCCTGCGCTACCTCGTGGTGACCTCGGTGGATCGCGACGATCTGCCGGACGCGGGCGCCTCGCACTTCGCGGCCTGCATCCGCGAGCTGCTCACCCACGCGCCCGAGACGATCCTCGAGGTGCTCATCCCCGACTTCAGCGGGCGGACCGAGTGCCTCGACCTGGTGGCGCAGGCGGGGCCGGCGGTGATCGCGCACAACGTCGAGACCGTCGAGCGGCTCACGCCCACCGTCCGCGACCGGCGCGCCACCTACCGGCAGTCGCTGGGCGTGCTCGAGTACGTCAAGAAGACCTACCCGCACATCCACACCAAGTCCTCGGTCATGCTCGGCCTGGGCGAGACGGAGGACGAGCTCTTGCAGACCTTCCGCGATCTGCGGTCCGTGGGCGTCTCCGTCCTCACGCTCGGACAGTACCTGCAGCCCTCGAAGTGGCACCTCGAGGTCCAGGAGTTCGTGCCGCCGGAGAAGTTCGCGGAGCTCAAGGCGCGGGCCGAGGAGATGGGCTTTCTCTACGTGGCCTCCGGTCCGCTGGTCCGCTCCTCGTACAAGGCGGCGGAGCTCTTCCTCGCCGGCCTGGTGGAGCGGGAGCGCAAGGAAAAGCTCAGCAGCTTCGGGGTGCCCATCGACTGAGCCGGGCCTCGCCTCGGGAGGATTCGCCTGATGCCGGTTCTCAATCTGGTGCAAGCCGTCAACGACGCACTGCGCACGGAGATGCGCAGGGACGACCGCGTGGTCGTGCTCGGCGAGGACGTGGGCAAGTTCGGCGGCGTGTTCCGCGCGACCGCGGGGCTGTACGAGGAATTCGGCGAGAATCGGGTGATCGACACGCCGCTGTCCGAGACGGGGATCATCGGCACGGCCATCGGCATGGCCCTGTACGGCATGCGGCCGGTGCCCGAGATCCAGTTCCTCGATTTCATCTATTCGGCCTACGATCAAATCGTCAACGAGCTGGCCAAGATGCGGTATCGCTCGGGCGGGCAGTACGCCTGCCCGATGGTGATTCGCACGCCCTACGGCGGCGGCATCAAGGGCGGGCTGTACCACTCGCAGTCGACCGAGTCGGTCTTCATCCACCACGCCGGGCTGAAGGTCGTCGTCCCCTCCAATCCCTACGACGCCAAGGGCCTTCTGCTCTCCGCGCTGCGCCAGGAGGATCCGGTGCTCTTCCTCGAGCCCAAGCGGATCTACCGCGCGGCCAAGGGAGAGGTGCCGGAGGGCGACTACACCGTTCCGCTCGAGAAGGCGGCGGTGGTGCGCGAAGGCAACGACGTCACCGTCGTCGCCTGGGGCGCGATGCTGCACGAGGCGAAGGCGGCGGTGGACAACCTCGCCAAGGAAGGCATCGAGGCGGAGCTCATCGATCTGCGTACGCTCTGGCCGCTCGACATCGAGACGGTCCTCGCCTCCGTGGCGAAGACGGGCCGCGCGGTCGTCGTGCACGAGGCCGCCCGCACGCTGGGCCTCGGCGCGGAGATCGCCGCCTTGATCCAGGAGCGGGCCTTCGTCTATTTGGAGGCCCCAATCAAGAGAATCACCGGCTGGGATACGCCGTTTCCGTACACCCTCGACGATGCCTACCTCCCGCGCGCCCCGCGCATCGAGCAGGGCATCCGCGAGACGGTGGAGTTCGTCGCCTGAGAAAGGGAAACCGTAGCGATGGCTAGATTCGAGTTCAAACTCCCGGACATCGGTGAAGGGGTCGTCGAGGGCGAGATCGTCCAGTGGATGGTCGAGGTCGGCGACACCGTGGCCGAGGACACCCCCATCGTCGAGATCATGACGGACAAGGCCACCGTCTCCATCCCCACGCCGAAGGCGGGCAAGGTGGTGGAGCGGAACGGCAAGGTCGGCGACATCTTCCCCGTGGGCGGCACCCTGGTCGTGCTCGAGACGGAGGAGGGCGCCGCGGAGACGGAGCCGGCTCCCGCTCCGGCGGCGGCGCCCGCTGCCCCTGCTGCGCCGGCCGTGGCCGCGGCGGCCCCGACGAACGGAGCGACCGCGCCGGTCGCGGCCAAGGCCGACGGCAGGCGGGTCCTCGCCACGCCGGTGACGCGGCGCATGGCGCGCGAGCTCGGCGTGGACCTCGCCGCGGTGCCTGGCACGGGGCCGCAGGGCCGGGTGCTCAAGGCCGATCTGCTCCGCTTCGTGGAGGCCGAGAAGAACCAGGCCGTCGCGCGCATGGAGCCGGCGCCGGTGCCCGCCGCGCCGCGCGTCGAGACCGTCGCCGGCGACCAGCGCGTCCCCCTGCGCGGGCTCCGACGGAAGATCGCCGAGAACCTGGTGCGCTCCAAGCACAGTGCGCCGCACTATCACTTCGTGGAAGAGGTCGACGTCACCGAGCTCGTCGCCTTCCGCGAGCGGCTCAACGCCAAGCTCGCCGCCTCCGGCGAGAAGCTCACCTTCCTGCCCTTCCTCGTGAAGGCGGTGGTGGCGGCGCTCAAGCGGCATCCGCGCTGCAACGCGGTGATGGACGAGGCGGCGCAGGAGCTCGTGATCCGCGGCGAGTACAACATCGGCATCGCCGTGGCCACCGAGGAGGGCCTGATCGTCCCCGTGGTGCGCAACGCCGACCGCCTCAGCCTGCGCGAGATCGCCAAGGAGATCCTCCGGCTCTCCGAGGCCGCGCGCAGCCGGCGCCTCGCCCCCGAGGATCTCGGCGGCGGCACCTTCACCATCACCTCGCTGGGCCAGACCGGCGGGCTCTTCGCCACCCCGATCCTCAACCACCCCGAGGTGGCGATCATGGGCGTCCACAAGATGCGCAAGCGGCCCGTGGTCGACGAGGTCACCGGTGAAATCGTGGTCCGCGACATGATGATCCTTTCCTTCGGCTTCGATCACCGGAACGTGGACGGGGCGGAGGGCGCGGACTTCGCCTACACCGTGATCGACCTCATCAAGGATCCGGATCGGCTCGTCATGGAGCTTTCGTGATGAACACCGCCGCGAAGGGAACGAAGGCGAAGGCGCGCAAGTCGAAGCAGGCGCCCGCCCATCGCCTCGAGGGAGCGCAGGCGCTGCAGCTCTATCGTGCGATGGTTCGCATCCGGACCATCGACGAGCGGATGATGACCCTGCAGCGCCAGGGCCGGATCGGCTTCTACGGCGCGTGCACCGGCCAGGAGGCCGCATCGCTCGGCGCCGCCTTCGCCCTGGAGCCGACCGACTGGGTCTTCCCCGCGCTGCGCGAGCAGGGGGTGATGCTCTTGAGCGGCTTTCCGCTCGTTCCCTTCCTGGCGCAGGTCTTCGGCAACGCCCTCGACGAGACGAAGGGGCGGCAGATGCCCAGCCATCCCGCCTCGCGCAGCGTCAACCAGGTCTCCTGGGGGAGCTGCATCGGCACCCAGCTCCCCCAGGCGGTGGGCGCCGCGCTCGCGGCCAAGCTCCGCGGCGATCCGACGGTGGTGATGGCCTTCTCGGGCGATGGCGGCACCTCCACCGCCGACTTCCACGCGGCCATGAACTTCGCCGGGGTCTACAAGGCGCCGGTGGTCTTCGTGGTCCAGAACAACCACTTCGCCATCTCGGTCGGTCGCACCCGCCAGACGGCCTCCGAGAGCTACGCCATCAAGGGCGTGGCCTACGGCATCCCCGGCGTGAAGGTGGACGGCAACGACGCGCGCGCGGTCTATGCCGCGGCGAAGGAAGCCGTGGAGCGGGCGCGGGCGGGGGACGGCCCCACGCTCATCGAGTGCGAGACCTACCGCATGGGCGCGCACTCCACCTCGGACGATCCCAGCCGGTACCGGGACGAGCGCGAGGTGGAGGCCTGGGCCCGGCGCGATCCCATCGAGAGCTTCAAGAAGGTCCTCATCCAGGAAGGCATCTGGAGCGAGGAGAAGGACGAGGCGCTGCGCAAGGAACTCGTGGACGAGGTCAACGCCGCCATCGCGGTGGTCGAGGCTGCGCCCGAACCTCCGGTGGAGTCCCTCTTCGACGACGTCTACGCCGAACTCCCCTGGCACCTGCGCGAGCAGCGCGACGAGTGCCTCGCCGCGCTCGAGAAGGAGCGCGCGGGCCGGTAGCATGGAAGCGAAAAGGAGGATGATCGTGCGCAAGCTCGGCCTCGTCGAGTACGAGGACGGGCTCGCGTTGATGCAGACGCTCGCGCGCCGCCGCGAGGCGGGGGAGGGCGAGGACGTCCTGCTCCTGCTCGAGCATCCGCCGGTCCTCACCCTCGGCCGCGCCGCCAAGCGCGACCACATCCTGCTGCCCCCCGAGGAACTCGAGCGGCGCGGCGTGCGCGTCTTCGAGACCGATCGCGGCGGGGACGTGACCTACCACGGCCCTGGCCAGCTCGTGGGCTATCCCGTCTTCGACCTCAAGCCCGATCGCAAGGACGTGCGCCGCTACGTCGGCGGCATCGAAGAGGCCGTCATCCGCACGCTGGCCGACTACGGGATCACGGCGGGGCGCATCCCCAAATGGACCGGCGTCTGGGTGGGCGAGGAGGACGATCCCACCGCGGTCAAGGTCTGCGCCATCGGCGTGCACATCCGCAAGTGGATCACCACCCACGGTTTCGCATTCAACGTCCGGCCGGATCTGACCCACTTCGGCATGATCGTCCCTTGCGGGATCCGCGAGCGCGGCGTCACCAGCCTCAGCGAGCTCCTCGGCCGCCCCGTGGGATTGGACGAGGTGGCCGAGCGCGTCGCCGCGCGCATGGCCGAGGTCTTCGAGTCCGAACCCGTGGAGGCCGGCTTCGATCGGGAGACGGTTTCCGTCGCAGTGCTGCGTCCGGCCCCGGCTGGGGTGGAGGCGCTGGTCCTCGAACGCACCCCCGAGCGGGGCGGCTTCCCGCAGATCGTGACGGGCGCGATCCAGGCCGGCGAAACGCCCCTCGCGGCCGCACGGCGGGAACTCTTCGAGGAGACGGGGCTCGAGGCGGAGGTGCGCCCGCTCGACTATGTGCACGCCTTCGGCATGGGCGACGCGCCCCTCTTCGTGCGCGAGCATGCCCATGCCGCCTGGGTCCCCGCTGGGGCGGGCGTGCGGATCCAGCCCGAAGAGCACGTATCCGCCCGTTGGCTCCCCCTCGAGGAGGCGATCGCTGCCATGCCCTTCCGCGGCCTCGCCCAGGCCCTTCGCCGCGCGTTTGACACGCTCGCGGGCCACCGTTAGTTCTTTATTCCGCCAGGGGTTGTCCGGGGACGAAGCGACGTGCCGAACGAGAACGCCAACGCCACGCTCAGCACCGGGGATCTCGCGCGCAAGACGGGGACCACCCTGCGCACGGTCCGCTTCTACGAGGAGGCGGGCCTGCTCGAGCCCTCGGTCATCGGCAAGGGGGGCCGGCGCTTCTACACCGACGCGGACCTGGAGAAGCTCGGCTTGATCGCCGATCTGCGGGAGCTGGATCTCTCGCTCGAGGAGATCCGGCAGCTCCTCGCCCTCCGGGCCGGCTGCGAGACCGCGCCCGAGCTCGCCGAGCGCTTCGGGCGCATTCTCCACGAGCAGCTCGAGCGGACGAGCAAGCGCCTGGCCGCCCTGATGCGGCTGCGCGACGAGTTCGCCGCGGCCCTGCGCACCCTCGGAAGCTGCAAGACCTGCGAGGCCCACCTCGACGACCGAGGCTGCATGAGCTGCGAGGTCGTCAAGCGGGAGGGGACGCCCCGCATCATCAAGATCCTCGTCGGAGGCGGCGAGAGTTCCCCTGCCGACCCGTCCACCTGAACCCTCCTGGCTGCCCCCGCGGAGGGTGCCCAATGTTGGGCTGAGAACCACTCCGAGGAGGTGGCATGCAGGTCGCACAGGGGGGATACCCCTACACCGTGGTCCGTCCCGACGAGCTGCGACGCCGGTTCGAGCTGCAGGAGCCGTTCGCCGTGGTCGATGCCCGGTCGGACGAAAACCGCCGCGAGAGCGGACGGACGATCCCCGGCGCGGTGCGCATCCCGCCCGCGGAGCTCGAAAACCGGCTCGAGGATCTCCCGAGGGGGCGCACGCTCCTTCTGCTCGCCGACCTCCACGAGCAGGCCGAGCGCGCCCAGCAGCTCGTCCGGCATGGCGTCACCGACGTCTGGGTGATCGAGGGGGGCTTCGAAGCTTTCGCGCGCGCGGGGGGAGACACCGTGTCGATTTCCTGATAACGCGGGCTGCATGATCAAAGACGAATCGATTCTCCGCGCGCTGGACCAGGGGAAGGGCGAAGCGCTCTCCTTCTGGGAGATCGCCGTCCGCGCCGGAGTCCGCCCCGGCGAGTTGAACGAGCTGCGGCGGAAGCTGGGCGAGCTGACCGAGAGGGGGCGCCTCGTCCGGCAGGGCAAGGGGTGGGTCCGCGCCCGCCCGACGCCGCAGCCGGCCCGGCGGGGCGCGGGGGCGCGCACGGGTCGCGGCAGGACGGCATCGCGCCGCGGCGACGTGCTCGTCGGCGTCGTCCGCCGCAAGGCGGAAGGCTACGGATTCGTCCATCCGCTCGACGGAGATGGAGAGGATCTCTTCCTTCCACCGCACGAGGCCCAGCTCGTGATGGACGGCGACCGCGTGCGGGTGCGCGTGGTCTCCGGTCGCTACGGGCGCGACGTGGCCGAGATCGTGGAGGTGCTCGAGCACGCGCGCCGCCAGCTCCTCGGCACGTACCGCGCGCGGCGCCGGCGCGCCTGGATCGAGCCCCTCGATCCGCTCCTTCCCCCGTCCATCGCCGTCACGCCGCGGCCCGACGTCCCCGACGGCGCCATCGTCAAGGCCGACATCGTCCGCTACGAGGAGGAGGGCGGCTATCGCGCCGAGGTGGTCGGCGTGGCCGGCGAGGCCGGCGATCCCCGCCTCGAGATCCTGGAGATCGCCTATCGCCGCGGCTTTTCCGATTCGTTCCCGCTCCAGGTCCTCCGGGAGGCGCGCGCCCTCCCCATGCGCGTGCGCGCGGTGGATGCGCGGGGGCGCGTCGATCTGCGGGCGACCCGCCTCGTCACCATCGACGGCCCGGACGCCAAGGACATCGACGACGCGATCTGGGTGGAGCGCACCCGCGCGGGTTATCGGCTGATCGTGGCCATTGCCGACGTGGCCCACTACGTCCGACCCGGCACGGCGCTCGACGAGGAGGCGTTCCTGCGCGGCACCTCCGTCTACTTCCCCGACCTCGTCCTCCCCATGCTCCCGCCCGAGCTCTCCAACGGGATCTGCTCGCTCAATCCCGGAGAGGATCGGTTGTGCATGGCCGTCGACCTCCTCTTCGACCGGGAAGGGAGGGTGAAGGCGGCGGAGCTGTATCAGGGCGTGATGCGCTCGCACGCGCGCTGCACCTACGACGAGGTGGCCGCGCTGCTGCGCGGGGAGCGCACCTCGCTGGAGCCGTTCGCGAAGGAGCTCTCCGCCGCCGCGGACCTCGCGCGCAAGCTGCGCGAGCGCCGGCTCGAACGCGGCGCCCTGGACCTCGACCTGCCCGCCACGAAGATCCTGCTCGACGCGGCGGGCGAGCCCGCCCTCGTCCAGGTGGAGGAGAGGACCCAAGCCCACCGGATGATCGAGGAGTTCATGCTCGCCGCGAACGAGGCGGTGGCGCGGCACTTCGACCGGCTCGGCCTGCCCACCATCTACCGCGTGCACGACCTCCCGGACCCCGAGAAGCTCCAGCACTTCGCCCGCCTGTGTCGGGCGCTCGGGCTCGACATCGGCGACACCGAGGAGGGCATCCCTCCCGAGCGGCTGCGCGGCATCCTGGAGAAGGTCGCCGATTCGCCCCGCAAGAAGGTGCTCAACATGGTGCTGCTGCGGGCAATGATGCAGGCGACCTACCACCCGAAGAACATCGGGCATTACGGGCTGGCGTCAAAGTACTACCTCCACTTCACCGCGCCCATCCGGCGCTATCCCGACCTGGTGGTCCACCGCCTGCTCAAGGAGCACTGGGGACGTCGGGGGCGCATCCCGGGCAAGGCGAGGCTCGCCTCGCTCACCGAGGAGCTCGAAGCGGTGGCGGTCCACGCCTCGGAGAAGGAGCGGGCCGCCATGGAGGCGGAGCGGGAGGCGGACCGCTACCTCAAGTGCCTCTTCATGCAGGACCGCGTGGGCGAGCGCTTCGACGCCACCATCATCGGCGTGGCGGACTTCGGCCTCTTCGCCGAGATCGACGACCTGCTGATCGAGGGTGCGATCCGCGGCGAGGAGATCGGCGTGGACTTCCACCTCGACGAAGAGAGCCAGCGGCTGGTCTTCCCGCGGTCGGGCCGTTCCTTCGGCATCGGCGAGCGCGTGCGCGTGGAACTGGCCGGCGTGGACGTGGCGCGCAGACAGATCCACCTCGCTTTGGTCGCCGACGAGACGGGACGGTTGCTCCCGCCGCGCGGCGGCGGCCGGCGGGCCGGTCGGCGCGGCAAATCGCCGCGGCAAAGTCCCACGTTGCGTGCGCGCGGTCGCAACGTGTAGAAGAGGCCCACCATGCGAGCACGTTACGTGACGGCTCTTGGCCTTCTTCTCGCCGCCTTCCTTTGGGGCGCATGCGGCGAGGACGAGGCGGACGGCCCCTTCCCCATGGAATTGGTGGGCGAGAATCGTCTCTTCCACGCCACGCTCTCGCCGGTCTCCGAGCCGCTGGTCGTGGGCAGCAACGACTTCGACCTCACCGTAGTCCGCGCGGAGGACCAGGCGCCGGCGGAGGGGCTGGCCATCGAGGTGGTCCCCTGGATGCCGCACCACGACCACGGCGCGCCGACGGCGCCGAGCGTCGAGGAAGTCGGCGGGGGGCGCTACCGGATCCGTGGGGTGGCCTTCAACATGGAAGGCGAGTGGGAGCTTCGGATCTCCGTCTCCCAGGGCGAGATCGAGGACCGCTTCGTTGCGGCGTTTCGCGTGTAGCGTTCTCGCGATCGCGGCGGCGGTCCTTCCCCGGCTCGCCGAGGCCCAGGCGTGCTGCGCCGGCGCCGCCGCCGGCGAACTCGGGCGGCTCACCCTCCACGAGGAGGCGCTGCTCGGCGTCGACCTGCGCGCCGTGCGCACGCTCGGCGCCTTCGGGGACGACGCCTCCTTCCGCGCCGCACGCGTCGAGGCTCTCCAGTTCGAGCAGAGCTTCGTCGGGACGCTGCGCCTGGGCGAAGCGGTGCAGGTGGGCGCGGTCCTTCCGCTCGTCGGGAGCTTCGCCCGCACGCCGCGGGAGAGCGGTTTCGGCGGCGGTCTCGGGGACGTCCGGCTCTCGGCCCGCTGCGACTTCACCTTCGCCGGCGCCTCGCGCACCGTTCCCGGCATCGCGCTCCTCGGCGGCGTCGCCGCGCCCAGCGGAAGGCCCGTGGAGGCGACGGACCACCCGCTCGGCGTCGAGGCCACGGGGATGGGACGCTGGCGGAGCTGGCTCGGCGCGGCCGTCGAGCAGAGCCACGGCTGGGCCTTCGCCCAGATCGCCGGTGCGGTGATTCACGATGCGCCGCGCGACGTCGGTGACCGACGCGCCGACGCGCGCTGGGGCGCGACCGGCTCGGTCGTCCTCGGTGCCTCCCTTCCCTCGGAGTGGACGTTGGCGGCCTCGGCGCTGTACGAGGTCGAGCCGCGTTCTCCGCGCCGCAACGTGCGCTTCGGCCTGGGGGTGGGCCATCCGCTGCGGGATTGGCGCCTGCAGGGAGGGGTGTTCACCGACGCGCCCTTCGGCGGTCTGGGGCGCAACCAGACCGTCCAGGCGGGTTTCCACTTCGCGTTGATGAGGATTTGGACGTGAGGCGTATCGTCCCGTTTCTGCTCCTCCTTCCGGCCTTCGCTTTCGCGGAGGATCGTCTCCCCGCGGCGCTGCTCGGACATCCCTTCCCCTCGACCGACGCCGAGGCCCAGTCGCTCGAGGGGGTGCGGGGCGAGCGGCCCTTCCTCGTGGTGACGTTCTTTTCCGCTTCTTGCCCCTGCCAGCGCGCGCACGATCCGCGGTTGCTGGCGCTGGCGGAAGAGTTCGGCGACCGCGTGGCCTTCGTCGCCGTGGACGCGGAGGCGCATTCCACGCGGGAGATCGATCGCCGCGAGAAGGCCGCGCGCGGCTACCCCTTCCCGATCCTCTCCGATCCCGAGGGCCGGCTCGCCGACGCGCTCGGCGCGCGCTTCGCCACCCACTCCGCCGTCCTCGATGCGGAGGGAAGGGTGCGCTACCGCGGCGGGATCGACGACGACCGCGGCCGCCTCCGCGACGACGCGCGGCTTCACCTTCGCGAGGCGCTCGTGGCGCTCTTGGGCGGCGGGGAACCGCCGGAGAAGGAGACGAAGGTCTTCGGCTGCTTCCTGCGCAGGAAATAGGCGGGCGACCGCAGGCGCATCACTGCCGCAGCTGGATGACGGTCACCCCCTCGCCGCCTTCCTCCTGGGGCGGCGAGAAGAAGTGGGCGGCGTAGGGCGAGGCCGCGAGCGCCTGGCGGATGGCCTGGCGGAGCGCGCCGCTGCCCAGGCCATGAACGACCCGCACCTCGCCGAATCCCTCGGCATAGGCGTGATCGAGGAAGTTCTCGAGCTCGCGCAGGGCGTCGTCGGCGCGCAGGCCGCGCACGTCGATCTGGCGGGCCTCCTCCTTCACCGCGGCACCCGGCGCCACCTTCTCCACGGCGAGGCGGTGGCTCTCCGGCCGCTTCGCCTTGCCCGCCATGCCCACCAGGTCGGAGACGGGGACGCGCGTCTTGAGGATGCCGACCTTGACCAGCGCCTCGTCGCCGTGCACCTCGAGGATCTCCCCCTCGGCCCCGAGGCTCGCCACCTTCACCCGCACGCCGGGGCGGAGCTTCGCGGGCGGGGGCTCCGCCTCGCGGGCGATCTCGACCCGGGCGCGGGCCTTCTCGATCTCGGCGCGCGTGGCCTGCACCCTCTCTTGGATCCTCTTCTGCGTCTCCACCGCCTCGCGGACGCTCGGCCGCTGGGTGAGGCGGGCGACCCAGCCTCCCACCTCGCGCCGCATCGCCTCGAGCTCCTCGGCGAGCTCCTCGCGCACCTTCGCCTCGACCTCGGCGCGGGCGACGGCGAGTTCCTGGCGGAGGGCGTCGGCCTCGCGGCGCGCCACTTCGAGCTCCGCCCGCTCCCTGCGCGCGGCCTCGCGTTCGAGGGCGAGGGCGCGCCGTTCCGCCTCCACCTTCTCGAGCGCCGAGGCGAGCGCGCTGCCGCCGTGCAGGTGCCGGCGCGCCGCCTCCAGCACCGCCTCCGGCAGCCCGATCCGCCGCGCGATCTCCAGCGCGCTCGAAACGCCCGCGTGGCCCATCTCCAGGCGGAAGGTCGGCGCGAGCGCCACGGGGTCGAGGCCGACCCGCGCGTTGGCGAAGCGCGCATCCACCATCCCGAGCGCCTTGATCTCCTCGAGGTGGGTGGTGACCACCACCTGCACGCCGCGGCCGACCAGCGCCTCGAGCACCGCCCGCGCGATGGCCGCGCCCTCCCGCGGATCGGTGTCCGCGGCGATCTCGTCGATGAGGACCAGGCTCCCCTCGCGCGCCGCCTCGAGGATCGAGCGCAGCGCGGTGAGGTGGGCGGAGAAGGTGGAGAGATCCTTCTCGAGGTTTTGGTCGTCGCCGATCGCCGCGCGGACCGCGCGGTAGAGCGGCACGCGGGAGCCGGAGGCGGCGGGGATGGGCAGCCCCGCCCGCGCCAGCAGGGCACAGAGGCCCACCGTGGTCAGGGTGACGGTCTTGCCGCCCGCGTTGGGGCCCGACAGCACGAGCGCGCGCTGCCCTTCCTCGAGGGCGATGTCGTTGGCCACCACCTCCTTGCCCTGGAGGACGAGCAGCGGGTGGCGCGCCTGCCGCAGCGCGAAGGGCGCCCTCCCTTCCACGAGGGTGGGCCGCGTCGCGTCCAGGTCGTCCGCCAAGCGCGCCGCGGCCTGGAAGCGATCGAGGATCGCGAGGCGTTCGACCGCATCTTCGATCTCGGCCGCGCGCGCGCCCACGTCGCCCGAGAGCTCTTCGAGGATGCGCCGCTCCTCCTCGGCCGCCATCGATTCGGCGATCGAGAGCTCGTTGCCCATGCCGACGATCTGCTGCGGCTCGATGAAGAGCGTCTGGCCCGAGTTGGAGGCGTTGTGGACGATGCCGGGCACCTGGCTGCGGAACGAGGCGTTGACCGGCACCACGTAGCGGTCGTTGCGGATGGAGACGTAGGCCTCGCGCAGGTTGGCCGCGAAGACCTCGTCCGCGAGGAGCACGTCGAGCTCGGCTTTGATGCGCTGGTGCAGGCCCCGCACGCGATCGCGCAGCGCGGCGAGGGTGCCGCTCGCGTCGTCGCGCAACCGCCCGGAGGGCTCGAAGCTGGACTCGATCCGGTCGGCCAGGTGGCGGGCGTCGAGCAGGTCCTCGGCGATCGCGGCGAGGCCGGGTACCTCGGCGGCGGATTCGGCCACGAAGCGTCGCACCCGCGCGGCGGCGCGGAGCAGGCGCGCGCAGGCGAGCAGCTCGGCGGGATCGAGGGTTCCGCCCTTGGCGGCGCGGCGGGCGAGGGCGCGGACGTCCTCGGCGCCGCCGAGCGGGAGGGAGAGCTGCTTGCGGGTGAGGCGCCGCGCCTCCTCCACGCGGTCGAGCCTCTCCTCGATCGCCGCGCGCTCGTCGAGGAAGTCGAGCCCCTCGGCGAGCTCGCGGCCGCGGGAGGTATCGGTGCGACGCACCAGCGCCGCCACGATCTCCCGCCAGCCGAGATGGTCCAGGGTGCGTTCTCCGAAGGCCACGCCCATGGCGCGAGGACTTAGCCGAGCGCCTCCCTCTTGTCCAAGGTTCCCGCGCCTGGTAGGGCCGAGCCGATGGTCCGCGTCCTCGTGCTCATGCTGCTCCTCCTCGCGTCGCGCGCGCAGGGCTCCGCGCAGGACGCGCGCGCCCACTTCGACGAGGGGAGGGCGCGCCTCGCCGAGGGCGACCAGGCGGGCGCACGCGCCGCCTTCCTCCGCGCCGTCGATGCCTCACCCACCTGGATCCTGCCGTGGATCGAACTCGGCGAGCTCGCGGTGGCGCGCCGCGAGGGCGTACGCGAGGCGCGGGAGGGCCTGCTCGCGCTCGACGCCCCGGTCGGCAATCCGCGCTTTTTCCGCGTGCTCGGCGACCTCGCGGAACTCGACGGCGACGACGCGGCGGCGGTGGCGGCGTGGCGGACCTCGCTCGAGGCCGACGGCCGACAGGACGAGCTGCGCCTGCGCCGCGCCGCGGCCCTGGAACGGCTGGGGCGTCCGGCCGAGGCGGCCGAGGAGTACGCGCGGATCCTCGCCTCCCAACCCGCCGATCGGGTCGTCCTCGCCCGGCACGCCCATGCCCTGGAGGCGGCGGGCGACTTCGAGGCGGCCCGTGCCGCGCTCGAGGCGTTGGTGCGTCTGCAGCCCGGCAAGGAAATTCCTCTGCGCCGGCTCGCCCGCTTCCTCGAGCGGCGTGGCGCCCACGAGGAGGCCCGGCGCGTGCACGCCGAGGCCGATCGCGCGGCCAACAAGGGCCCGCCGCGCAAGATGCGTCCGCTCCCTCCCTCGTCGCGCTGACCTCAAGCGCGCGCGAGGGGAAGGCGCAACACGTGCGTCGCGCCCCCGTTCGGCCCCGCCTCCAGAAAGGCGCCGCCCCCGTGCGCCTCGGCGCTCGCGCGGGCGAGCGCCATCGCCAGCCCAGCCGCCATCCTTCGGGCCCGCAGCATCTGGTACTCCGGATCGAAGGCGCGTTCCCTTTCCTCGGCACCGGGGAGCGGGCCCTCGTCTTCCACCTCCAGCCGCACCTCGCCGTCGTGCGGACGCAGGCGGACCCGGATCGTCGAGCCGGACGGGGCGCGGCGCAGCGCGGCCTGCACGATCGCGCGGACGGCCCGGCGCATCCGATCCGCGTCCAGCGCGAGGGGCGGGATCGCCTCGTCCAGATCGGCCCGAACCTGCACCCCCGCCTCGTCCGCGGCCGCCTTCTCGTCGGCGAGCGCCATGCGGACGAGGCCGGGGAGCGAGGTGGGCGTCGGGTGGAGCTCGAGCGTGCCGGCACCCGAACGCCGCACGTCGAGCCACGCCTCCACGAGGTCGAGCGCGCGGTCGGCGTTCTTCACGATGATTTCGAGCGCCCGCCGCGTCCGCGGGTCGAGCTCCTTGCGGGCGAGCGCCATGCCGGCGTACTGGCGGATGTTGGCGAGAGGGGAGCGGAGGTCGTGCCCCTCGATGCGGAGGACGTCCAGCTTGCCCGGCCTGGGTTCCATCCTCGAAATCTGGGGCCTGTCCGGGCCATCCGAAAGGGCGTTGCGCGCTCGGACGCGCCGTGCGAAAACCGGCGCCATGCGCGAAGGGGCGAACGGGGAGAGAGCGGAACGGATGGTCGTGCTCGCCGTGGCCGGCGCGCTCGCGATCTTCCTTCTGGGGGCGGAGTTCTGGCCCGGCCGGGCCCCGACGGGGATCCGCGGCATCGGCCCGGGAAAGACCGTCACGGTCGACATCACCCTGGTCACCGCCGACGCGCACGATCTCGCCTGCGCGGGCGACTTCGAGGTGGGCGGTGCGCGCTGCGCCTTCGACCGGCGGGGCGATCCGTGGAAGGAGCCGCCCCAAAGGCTGCTCGCCCCCTACATGACCACCAACAACGTGCTGCTGTTGGTGCAGGACCTCTTCGCGGAGCCGGCGGTCGCCCGCCGGCTCGAGGACGAGCCGCCGGCCGGAAAGCCGCGGTCGGAACTCCGCCGCTTCGTGGCCCGCTGCAAGTTCCACGCGGAGCAGAAGGTCCGCGATTTCTACGTGCGCTGGACCCCCACGCAGTCCTGGGGCCACCGCGGGGATGCCTGGGCCGGCCGGGTCTCCGACTGCGTCATCCGGGAGCGAGCGAACTGATGGGCGCGGGCCCGGCCGGTCCGGTCGCCGTCGACCGGCCGGTCGGGGTGCGACGGTGCGTTCTCGGCGTTCGTGGCCTAGCGCGCGCCCATGCCGCCGGTGCCCATTCCGCCGACGCCGCCCATTCCACCCATACCGCCCATGCCACCCATGCCGCCCGCGCCGCCCATTCCAGCGCCGCCGGCGCCACCGCCGCCCATCGTGCCTCCGGCTCCACCGGCCCCGCCCGGGCCCGTCTGCCGCGAGCCCATGCCGCCCGTGCCCTCGGCGGCCATTCCGCCGTCGTCCGGGCTCTGGGGTTGACGGCAGCCG
>Ga0079224_100006238_pt1 | contig 15779 bp, 13 predicted proteins | sample Stecom2015_FD_80414 | JGI IMG/M metagenome (GOLD analysis project Ga0079224, IMG submission 80414) | Agricultural soil microbial communities from Utah to study Nitrogen management - Steer compost 2015 | ecosystem: Environmental > Terrestrial > Soil > Agricultural land | place: USA: Utah...
CTGATGCGGGCCAGGAGGGGGATCACAATGAAGCGTTCGGTTCTGGCAGCGGCTCTCGTCACTCTTTTCTGCGCCTGCGGCGGCGGCGGCGGTGCCTCCCCGGAGGAGGCCTGCAACGGCCTGGCCGAGGTGACCTGCGAGAAGTTCTTCGAGTGCCTCACCGAGGATCAGCGAGCGGCCGCCGGCCTCACCACCGAGGCGGCCTGCGTCGCCGACTACAAGGCGCAGTTCGGCTGCGCCGAGCTGACCGAGGACAACGCCTGCGAGGCGAACGAGACCTACAACTCCGACGAGGCCGACAGCTGCATCGACCAGCTCGCGGGGCTGAGCTGCGACCAGGTGCTCGACGGGATCGAGGACTCCGAGACCCCCGCCTGCAACCGCGTCTGCACGGTCGAGTGATCCGGGCGGTCTAGGCGGCCCCGAGGCGCGCCGCGTTGCGTTTGGCAACGCGGCGCTCAAAGGCGCATCGCGCCGCGCGATCCGGGCCGCGATATCACAGGGCCAATGGTGGCCCTGCCCTTGCAGCGCGGCCCCTCGCCGTGCTGCGCCGCCGCCCCACGTACGCGCTCCTCGCCGGATTCGTCGCCGCCTGCGGCGGCGATCCCGGCGGGAGCGGGTCAGGCGGCGGCGACGGGGGCACCGGCGGCGACGGCGGGACGATCGGCGAGACCCGCCCGTGCGCGACCACCTTCTCGCTGCGCCCGGATCCCGGCACCGCCGCGGCGGTGGCCGGCGCGTGGGACTGGGAGGCGCGCACGCCGCTCGAGGATCCGGACGGCGACGGCCTCTTCACCGCCGAGATCGACCTGCCGCCCGGGCTCCACGCCTACAAGCTCGTCCTCACGCCGCCGGGCGGAAGCGAGGAGTGGATCCTCGATCCCGGCAACCCGTACCGCGCGTACGCCGGCGGGATCGAGAACTCGGCGGTGCGCGTGGAGGACTGCCGCGACCCGCTCCTGGTCCTCGACTCCCACGAGGTGACCGCCGCCGGCGCCCGCACCCGGGCGCACCTGCTCCTCGGCTCGTCCGGCGCGCCGGTCGCCGCCGGCCAGCTCGCCGCCGCGCTGCGCCACGAGCTCGGCGAAGAGCCGGTCGACATCGCCGCCTACGACGGCCGCTCCATCGAGGTCGCGCTCGACGGCCTCGGCCCCGGCAAGTACACGCTGGTGCTGTCGGCCACCGACCGGGACGGCCGCGCCGCCCGCCCGCTCCGCCTGCCGTTCTGGATCGAGGACGAGCGCTTCGACTGGCGGGGCGCCCTCATCTACATGGCGATGGTCGACCGGTTCCGAAACGGCGAGCCGGACAGCGACCCGGGCCCCTCGCTCGGCGCCGAGCCGGCCGCCGACTTCCACGGCGGCGACCTGGCCGGCGTCACCGCCGCCATCGAGGACGGGACCTTCGACCGGCTCGGCGTGCGCGCCCTGTGGCTGTCGCCGGTGGTCCGCAACACCGACCGCGTCCACCACGACGGCGATCACGGCGTCACCGCCTACCACGGCTACTGGCCGGTGCGCGCCCGCGAGGTCGACCCGCGCATCGGCGGCGACGCCGCCCTCGAGGAGCTGGTCGTCGCCGCCCACCGCCGCGGCATCCGCGTGCTGATGGACTTCGTCATCAACCACGTGCACGAGGACCACGAGTACGTCGCCGCCCACCCGGACTGGTTCCGTATCGGCTGCCAGTGCGGCACCGACGGCTGCGGCTGGACCGAGCGCCGGCTCGACTGCCTGTTCCGCCCCTACCTGCCGGACGTCAACTGGCAGAACCCGGAGGCGGGCGAGCAGATGATCGCCGACGCCCTGTGGTGGCTCGAGCGGTTCGACCTCGACGGCCTGCGGGTCGACGCGGTCAAGCACGTCGAGGACGCCGCCGTCTTCAACCTGGCGACCCGCATCCACCGCGAGCTCGAGCAGGCCGGCACCGAGTACTTCCTGCTCGGCGAGACCGCCATGGGCTGGGCAGGCCACGACCGCGCCGCCAACCAGCCGGAGTACGACACCATCAGCCGCTACGTCGGCGAGCACGCCCTGAGCGGCCAGTTCGACTTCGTCCTCTACCACGCGACCGCCTACCGGGTGTGGGCGGACGACCAGTACGGCATGATCCACCTCGACTACTGGACGCGGGCCAGCCTCGAGGAGTACCCGGCCGAGGCGATCATGACGCCGTTTGTCGGCAGCCACGACTCCGAGCGGCTGATCTCGCTTGCGACCTACGGATCCGGCGCGCCGATCGTCCACCACAAGTGGCAGGACCAGGGGCTGCCGGCGCCGCCCTCCGGCCCCGAACCGTACGACCGGGCCGCGCTGGCGCTCACCTGGCTGATGACCGTGCCGGGCGCGCCGCTCCTCTACTACGGCGACGAGTACGGCGAGCACGGCGGCGGCGATCCGGACAACCGCCACATGTGGCGACCGCCGGGCGCGCGCGACCCGGCGCAGGCAGCGCTGGAGGAGCGGGTGGCGCGGGCCGGCCGGGCGCGGCGCGAGCTCGAGCCGCTGCGGCGCGGCGACTACACGCCGCTCACCGTGACCGAGGACCTGCTGACGTTCGCCCGCCACACCGCCGACGACGCGGTGGTGGTCGCCATCAACCGGTCGCCCGCGGCGGTGGCCGCGGAGATCACCATCCCGGCCGGCCTGCCGGTGCCGGCGACCCTGGTCGACCGGCTGGCGCCCGGCTCGCCGCCGCTCGCGCGCGACGGCGACACCCTGACCGTCACCCTCGGCCCGCGCTCGGCCGCGATCCTCGCGGCGCCGTGAAGGAAGCAGCATGACGCCGACCTCGAAAGCCGCGACCCTCGCCCTGCTCGCCGGCGCGCTCTTGCCGGGCGCCGCCCTGGCCCAGCCCGACCCGGTGCCGTCCTTCCGCTACCTGCCGACCGGCAACGGCCACGGCATGCAGGTGTTCGACGTCAACCAGAACGCGATCGTGCAGTTCCTCGAGCGGCCGTACCGCTTCATGCGGCCCAGCCCGGGCAACCCGGACGCCGAAGGGGTGGTGCGGCGCAACCTCGCGTTCGACACCTACTTCGGCCTCAAGAGCGGCGGCACCTCGCTGTGGCTCGGCAAGGAGACCCCGAGCGAGGTCGGCTACGTCGACCAGACCAACGTCATCCGCTCGGTGGTCGAGGTCGGCTCGCTCACCACCGAGTCGTTCTACTTCGCGCCCTACGGCTACCCGGGCAACGCGATGGTGATGGTGCTGCGGGTCAAGAACGACGGCGGCTCGCCGGCCGCCGTCGCGGCGTTCTCGGTTCACAACTTCAAGCTGGGCAGCGCGCCAAACCCGGACTCGCCCGGAGCCAATAGCGAGGCGGTCGCCTTCGACGGCGGCCGGGGCGACGCCCGCGAGACCGGACCGGGCGGCGGCACCATGCTGTACGTCCCGATCGGCGGCGCCGACCTGTCCACCTGCGCCGACGGCGCCTGGGACGCGGTCGCGGGCGGCGGCTCGATGCCGGCGCAGGAGAGCTGCAGCGGCACCGACCGGGTCAACCTGTTCCAGAAGAGCCTCGGCTCGATCCCGGCCGGCGGGAGCCGGGCCTGGGGCGTCGCGGTCCTGTTCACCGACGGCAGCGCCGAGGCCGCGCGCGCCGCGTGGGACACCTTCGCCGACGGCCGCGACGCCCAGGGCATCCTCGAGGGCGCGCTGGCCGAGTGGGACGCCTGGCGGGTAGAGACCCCGGGCCTGTCGCGCGACGAGGCCCGGGTCTGGCGACAGTCGGAGGCGGTCCTGCGCATGGGCCAGATCCTCGAGCCGTACTCGACCTCTCCCAAGCGGAAGAACCACGGGATGATCCTGGCCAGCCTGGTGCCGGGGCAGTGGCACACCGGCTGGGTGCGCGACGCCATCTACGCCATCGTCGCGCTGGCCCGCATCGGCCACCACGAGGAGGCGCGCTGGGCGATCGACTTCTTCCTCAACGCCGAGGCCGGCAAGTTCAAGGAGTTCGTCAACGGGGTCGACTACAAGATCTCGACGGTCCGCTACTTCGGCAACGGCGAGGAGGAGGCGGACTACTCCGGGCAGCCGACCCGCAACATCGAGATCGACGGCTGGGGCATGGTGCTGTGGGCGGCGCGCGCCTACGTGGACGAGAGCGGCGACGTCGACTGGCTGAGCTCGACCACCCGCGACGGCGAGGTGGTCTACGACGTCCTGCGCGAGGGGGTGGCCGAGGCGATCGCCGCCAACATGGAGGACAGCGGCATGCTGATCGCCGACGCCTCCATCTGGGAGGTGCACTGGGGCAACCGGCAGCACTTCCTCTACACCACCGCCGCCGGCGCGCGCGGCCTGTGCGACATGGCGGCGCTGGCCCGCCGCGTGGGGCGCATGGACGACCGCGACCGCTACAAGGAGCTGGCGGACAGGGCGGTGCAGGCGATGCGCACCCACTTCGTCGATCAGAACGGCGTTCTGGCCGGCTCGCTCGAGCGCCTGGCGCAGGGCCAGAACTACCGCGACGGCGCGGTGGTCGAGGCGTTCACCTGGGACCTCATCCCGGTCACCGATCCGATCGCGACCGCGACCATGAACGCCTTCTCCTACCTGCTCACGCCGGTCGGCGGCTACAAGCGGGTCGAGGGGTCGAGCGACCAGTACGACTCCGACGAGTGGATCCTGATCGACCTGCGCGCGTCTGACGTGTTCCGCCGCATGGGCAACGTCGAGCGGGCCGACAGCCTGCTGGGCTGGGTGACCCGGCAGGCGCGGGTCAACTACGACCTCATCCCGGAGCTCTACAACACCAACGCCAGCGCCGGGACGATCGGGCGCTACACCGGATCGATCCCGATGGTCGGCTACGGCGCCGGCGCCTACATCCTGACCACCCTGGCGCGCGCCGGCCTCCACGGCCACTCGGACTGCGGCACGGTGGATCCGGCCGACTACCCGGACGCCGGCGCCGGCCTCTACGTCGACGCCGGCCCCGAGGGGGACGGCGGGGCAAGCGGCTTCTCCGGGCGGACCGGCACCGCGTGCCTGTGCAACGCCGAGTCCGGCGGCGGCTCCGGCGTCGGAACCGTCGCGATCGTCCTCCTGGTCGGCTTCTTTTTCTCGCGCCGCCGCCGCGCAGCCGCCGCCATCACCCTCGGCCTCGCCCTCGCCGCGGCCGCCTCGACCGGCTGGGCGCAGCCCGTCTCCGCCTCCGCCATCCCGCAACCCGCTACCGACACGGACACCGATACCGCCACGGGTGCGGGTGCGGAGACGGATGCCGGTGCGGATGCGGATGCGGATGCGGATGCGGCTGCGGACGCCGCTGCAGGCGCGGCCGTCGCCTCCATCGACATCCCCATCGAGACCACCGACGCCTCCCTCGGCTCCGGCGTCCCCGGCCAGAAGGTCACCTGGATCGAGGTCCACGGCTACGCGCGCATGCCGCTGAGCCTCGAGACCACGCCGCGCGAGCCGTACCTGGTGGACAGCGACTACTACCTGTCCGGCTTCGCCTACACGCGCCTGTACGAGCCGGACTGGACCGAGCTCTTCGTCAGCGCGCACCACCGGAACTACCGGGTCAAGTTCGGCCTGTTCGCCTCGCTGTACAGCGACTACGCCGAGACCCAGCTCGACGACCAGTTCGGCATCGCCCAGGCCTCGGTCGGGGTCGATCACTTCCTCGACCTCGCGCCGCTCTCCGTCGAGCTCGGCGTGTTCTGGGATCGCTACGGCTACATCGCGCCGTACGACACCTACATGTTCGGCCGCACCCACCAGGGCGGCCTCAAGCTGCGCTGGGACTTCTCCGAGCGCGCCTACCTGCAGGGCGGCGTCGGCGTCCACCAGGCGCTCTTGCAGCAGAACCAGGGCGTCACCCCGCTCGTCCACCTTGCCGGCGGTGTGCCGGTCGGCGACGTCGTGGTCGGCGGCTACCTCCTGCGCTCCTGGACCCGCGACAAGCGGCAGCTCAGCCCGATCGAGGACGGCACCATGTGGATCGCCGGGGTGGACGCGAGCTACGCCCTGCCCCGCCAGCTCGGCTCGGTGTACGCCGCGCTGTCGCACCTGTGGGCGGATCAGGTGCTGTTCCTCGCGCCGGCGGTGGAGGTCCTGCACTCGACCGGCGGCCGCGGCCTGACCGAGAACTTCTTCGGCCTGCAGGGCAGCGACAACGGCACCGGCCGCATCCTGTCCGGCGCGCTCGACGCGCCGCTGCGCCTGGCGCCGCAGGTCGACGTCCGCGTGTTCGGCATGATCTCCCACGTGCGCAGCGAGCAGGTCGACGAGATGAACCCGGTCCGCAACAAGGACGACCGCTGGTATCTCAAGTGGGGCGCCGACCCGGGCTACCACCTGGGCGAGCACGTGCGCGCCTCGCTCCGCTTCGACCGCGTCATCCTCGACATGCGGGACGCCGAGAACAGCTTCCGGGCGATATCGCCCCGCCTCGGCTTCCCGCTCGCCGACTGGGGCGAGCTTGCCGTCCAGTACACGCGCTACTTCTACGGCGACCGGGTGCAGCTCCGCCCGGGTCAGGTCCCGCTCGAGACCGAGCCGGACCGGAACGCCTTCAAGGTGCAGGCGCAGGCGGTCTGGTAGCGACCCGCCGCGCCGCCGGTGAATCCGGGAGCACGCGCCCGCCGTGCGCGCGCGCCCGGTGGGGCAGCCTGGCGCGAGGTGGCGCCGGGTGTCCCGCGACCTACGCGCCGCCCCGGCCGCGGAGTGCCGGCACGCGCCGTGCACAACCCCCGGCAGGCATGGCGCTCCTCTCTGGACGGCTGTTGCGGTTCTCCGGCGCGCTCTCGTTCGCGCTCGCCGCGGCCGGGTGCCCGCGCCCGGCCCCCGACCCGGCCGACCCGAACGAGCCGACCCTGCAGGGCGCCGAGGAGGTGAAGCCCGGCCAGGAGATGACGCCCGAGGGCGACGCGGAGCCGGAGGACGACGGGCCGATCGCGCCGCCCGACCCGGGCGAGCCGGGCCCGGAGCCGGACGTGCCGGGCGGCGGCCCGGGCGCGGAGGTCTCGCCGCGCGAGCCGCAGGTCGAGCCGTACCCGACGATGCCGGAGATCCCGGACGTGCCGCCCCAGCCGCCCGCCATCGAGATCGAGAACGCGCCGCTCCAGGTGTGAGGTGAGCGGATGGCCGGCCGACGCGAGGACAGCCTGGACGCCACCATGCCGATGCCGGCGCAGGTGGAGAGCACGCTGCCGGTCCTCAGCCCCGACGACGAGCAGGCCGCGAGCGTGTTCTGGCCGGTCGACCTCGACGCCCACGGCGCCACCGACCCGGGGCTGGTGCGGCCGCGCAACGAGGACCAGTTCCTCATCGCCGAGCTCGACCGGCAGCTGCTCATCCGCGAGAGCAGCGTCGAGTCGACCGCGCCGACCCGCTGGCGGACCCGGCGGCAGGCGGCGCTCCTGGCGGTGGCCGACGGCATGGGCGGCCACGCCGGCGGCGGCATGGCCAGCCAGGTGGTGCTCGACGCGCTGGCCGGCTACCTCCTCCACCGGCTGCCCTGGGCCGGCGAGCTCGGCGAGGAGGGGATGGCGAGCGCCGACCACCAGGCGCGCAGCGCGCTGGTCGCCTGCCAGGAGCGGCTGACCGAGGTGGCCGACCGCAAGGGGATGCTCGGCGGCAAGCCGGGCACCACGCTGACCGCGGCCTACGTGGCGTGGCCGCAGCTCCTCATCCTGCACGTCGGCGACAGCCGGCTCTACCTCATGCGCGCCGGCACGCTCACCCAGCTCACCACCGACCACACGGTGTTCACCAGCCCGGACCGGTCGGACAAGCGCGACGAGAGCTCGCCGATGCGTCACGTGCTGTCGAACGCGATCGTCAGCGGGCCGGAGCAGGCGTTCGGCGAGGTGCGGCGCCTCGAGCTCGACGCGCGCGACCAGCTCCTTTTGTGCAGCGACGGGCTCACCGAGCACGTGAGCGACGTGGAGATCGCGCGGGTGCTGGAGGACCACGCGTCGGTCGCCACGGCGTGCGACGAGCTCATCGAGCTGGCGCGCGACGGCGGCGGCAGCGACAACATCACCGCGGTGGTGGCCCGCTTCATCCAGCGCGCATGAGCCGGCGCGGCCGCGCCCGGCGCCGGCGCCGCGGCGCCTCTCGCGTCACAGGAGCGCGACGAGCGCGACCGCGGCGGCGCAGGCGAGCGCCAGCGGGGCCAGATCGCGCAGGCGGTGAGACCGCTGCGGCTCGGCGGCGCAGCCCGGCGCGGCGCGCACGCCGCGCGCGAGGCCGACCAGGCACGCGAGCGCCAGGGCGCCGGCGAGCGCCGGGCGCAGCGGGAAGCGGCGGTGCCGCTCCTCGAGGGCGGCGCGCGCCGCGGCGATCTCGGCCGGGGTCGGCGGCCGGCCGCGCGCCGAGCGCGCCTCGCGGGCGAAGCGGCGCAGGTCGCGGTCGACGTCGCGCGCGCTCTGGTGGCGCATGACCCCCGCGTAGGTCTCGTCGCGCGCCAGCGCGCGCTCGCCGGCGGTGAGCGCGCCGTGGCCGGCGGCGGCCAGGCCCGCGGCGACCAGGATGGCGCCGGCCCGCGCGGCGGCGCCGCCGGCCCCGATCCAGCCGCCGAGCTCGCGGGCGAGGCGCGCCGCGATGAAGACGCCGCCGGCCACCACCGCGGCGGCGGCCGGCGCGACCAGGAGCACCCGGGCGTCGCCGAGCAGGTGGTGGAGGAAGCGCCCGTCGCCGAAGCCGTGGTGGGTGCCGGTCGCCAGGTAGAAGCCGGCGTGCAGGAGATCGAGCGCGCCGGCCGAGAGCAGCGCGAGGCGCGACCGCGAGCCGGCCGGCCGCCGGCGCGCCAGCCACAGCGCCGCCGCGCCGAGCGCCACCTCGAGGGCGACGCCGCCCAGGGTGACCGCCAGCGCCGCGCCGGTGCCGGGCGGCGCGGTCCAGCGGTAGCTCACCCAGCCGCCGCCGAACCAGAACAGCCGCCACGCGCGCACGTCGGCGCCGACCAGCTCGGCGACGGCGCCGTGGCCGAGGAGCTCGTGCACCACCAGCGAGACGCGGCTGACCGTGAGGCCGATCAGGAGCAGCGCCGCCGCCAGGAGCGCCGTGCGCCGCGCCAGCTCGCCGGCGCCGGCGCCGGCCGCGTTCCGCTCCGCCGCCGCGCCGCTCAAAACGCCAGCAGGTACCAGCGGCCGTCCCGCTGCACCAGCTCCATCGTCTCGCGGTCGCGCCCCTCGGGGCCGTAGAGGAAGTGGAGCGAGGCGCGGTGCCCGGAGATGCGCGGCTCCCCGTTGAGGCGGGCGCGCGCGAAGGTCTCGCGGAAGGAGTCCCAGTCGGGCGAGCGCGGCGTCATGGCGCAGATCCGCGCGGTGTCGGCGTTGTTCTCGCCGGCCGGGTCGCACAGGCCCGCCAGGTGCGCGGTCTCGCCGGTGGCGGCGGCGTGGAAGATCGACGCGGTCACGCTCTTGGGATCCGAGAAGTCCACCTCGGCCGAGCGCGGATCGGCGATCTCCTTCGGCTCGCAGGCCCCCAGGCCGGGCAGGAAGATCGCGGCGGCGAGCGCGGCGAGCGCGGCGACGCGGGCGGCGGACATGCGGCGGGATTGTAGCGCCCGCGCCGGGCCTCGCCGCGCCGCCGGCGCGTTGCCAATCGCAACGCCAAACCCGCAACGGCCGGGCCGCCGAGCCCGGGCAGACCCGCGCGATTCCCGGCGCTTGTACTTGGCCTGGCCTGTGCTTGAAGCCGGCCCGATGGAGGTCCGCACCGCGAGCGAGGTCCGCCTCGAGGGGGTGAGCAAGCGCTACGACGGCGCCGCCGGCCGCCCGGCCCTCGAGGAGCTCGACCTCACCGTCCGCCCCGGCGAGCTCGCGGTCCTGGTCGGCCCGTCCGGCTGCGGCAAGTCGACCACCCTGCGGATCGTCGCCGGCCTGGAGGAGCCGTCCTCCGGCCGCGTCTTCATCGGCGAGCGGGAGGTCACCTCCGTCCCGCCGGCCCAGCGCGACATCGCGATGGTGTTCCAGAGCTACGCGCTCTACCCGCACATGAGCGTGTACGACAACCTGGCCTTCGCCCTGCGCATGCGGCGGCGGCCGGAGGCCGAGATCCGCCAGCGGGTGACCCAGGTCGCCCGCGCGCTGGCGATCGAGGAGTACCTCGAGCGCCGGCCGCGCGCCCTGTCCGGCGGCCAACGCCAGCGGGTCGCCATCGGCCGCGCGGTGGTGCGCGAGCCGGCGGTGTTCCTGTTCGACGAGCCGCTCAGCAACCTCGACGCGGTGCTGCGCGGCGAGATGCGGCGCGAGATCGCCCGCATCCACAAGCAGACCGGCACCACCGCGCTCTACGTCACCCACGACCAGGTCGAGGCGATGACCCTGGCCGATCGCATCGTGGTGCTGCACGGCGGCGTGGTGCAGCAGGTCGGCACGCCGACCGAGATCTACCAGCAGCCGGCCAACCGGTTCGTGGCCGGCTTCTTCGGCACCCCGGCGATGAGCTTCCTCGCCGCCGACGTGGCGGAGCGCGGCGACGGGCTGTGCGCGCGCGGGCCCGGCTTCGAGCTGCCGCTGCCGCTGCGCGCCCTGCCCTGCCCGCGCGTGGTGGTCGGCCTGCGGCCGGAGGCAGCCAGCCTCGAGCGCCGGCCGGACACCGCCGCGCTTGCCGGCGAGGTCGAGCTGCGCGAGGTGCTCGGCGCCGAGGTGCTCCTGCACCTGCGCTCGCCGGCCGGGCCCTTCACGGTCAGGACCGACGCGCGCTCGGCGCCGCGCGAGGGGGACGCGCTCACCGTGTGGATCGATCCGCGCGCGCTGCACCTGTTCGACGCCGAGACGGAGCGCCGGGTGTGAAGATCGCGGTGGCCGCGCTCGCCGCCGCGCTCGCGCTCGGCGGCGCCTGCACGCCGGAGGCCGACGACCGCGCGGTGGTCGTCTGGCACTCCTACGCCGGCGACGAGCGCGCCGCGCTCGAGGAGGTGGTGGCCGGCTGGAACCGGCGCGTGGCCGCCGGCGACGCCGACGCGCCCGGCCCGCGGATCGCGCTGGTGTCGGTGCCGCACGAGGCGCTGTCGGACAAGCTGACCAGCGCCATCCCCAACGGCAACGGGCCGGACCTGTTCATCTACCCGGGCCACGACCGGATCGGCGACTGGGTGGCCGGCGGCCTCATCGAGCCGGTCGAGTACTTCGTGAGCGAGGCGCTGGCCGATCGCTTCGCCTACGACGCGATCGCCGCGATGGCCTACCAGGGATCGCTCTACGGCCTGCCGCTGGCGGTCAAGTCGGTGGCCCTCTACTACCGCACCGATCGGATCGAGCGCCCGCCGGCGACCACCGACGAGCTGATCGCGCTCGGCCGGCGGCTCACCGGCGGCGGCCGCTTCGCGCTGGTCTACGACAACGCCGACCTGTACGGCCACGCCGCCTGGCTGCACGGCTTCGGCGGCCGCCTGTTCGACGAGCGCGGCCGGGTGCGGATCGCCGGCCCGGAGGCGGTCGCCGCCGCGCGCTTCGCCGCCGAGCTCGGCGGCCCGGGCGGCATCGTGCCGCCCGGCATGACCGGCCAGATGGTCTCCACCCTGTTCAACGAGGGGGTGGCGGCGATGGCGATCTCCGGCCCGTGGCTGCTCGCCGAGCTCGACGACGGCGTGCCGCTGGCGATCGCGCCGCTGCCGGTGGTGAGCGCGACCGGCCGGCCGGCCGCGCCGTTTTTCGGCGCCGAGGGCGTGTACATGTCGAGCCGCGCGCGCGACAAGGACGGCGCCTTCCGCGCGATGGCGGCGCTGGCCGGCGACGCCTCCGCGATCGCCCGCGCGCGCCGCGCCCGCCAGGTGGTGCCCAACCTGGCCGCCTACCGCGAGCCGGACATCGGATCGGATCCGGTGCTGGCGGCGTTCAAGGCGCAGGCGGAGCGCAGCGTGCCGATGCCGGCGACGCCGGCGATGCGCGTCGTGTGGACGCCGTACGAGACCGCGCTGCAGAAGATCATCGGCCAGGGCGCCGACCCGGCCGGCGCGCTGGCCGCCGCCGAGCGAGAGATCCTCGGCTACCTGGAGGACCCGTGAGCGCGGCCGCGACGCCGGGCGGCGCCGCGCGGGCGGCGCGGCGCTCGGCGCTCGGCGCCTACGCGGTGACCGCCGCGCTCGCCCTCGCGATCGCGCTCGGCTCGTTCGTCCTCCACCGCAACCGCAGCTACCGCGAGCGCGAGCACGCGCGGGCGCGCGCGGCGGCCGAGGCGATCGCCCGCGGCGAGCGCCCCGCCGCCCACCTGGTCGCCGGCGGCCTGGTCTCGGCGGCCCAGCCCTCGGCGCGCTACCCCTTCTTGCGCAGGCGGCTGGTCGACGGCCGCCCGCTCGGCGGGCCGGGCGCGCCGCCCGGCGACAAGATCCTCTACGACGCGGCCCAGCGGGCCGAGCGCGAGGGGGCCCAGGTCCGCTTCGCCGACCCGGACGGCGCCCTGGTCCTGGCCGCGCGTCCGGCGGAGGGCGGCGTCGCGGTCGCGCTGGTCGAGGCGCCGGGCGGCCCCGCCGGGCTGCCGGTCGGGCTCCTGGCCGGGCTCCTCCTCCTCGGCGCGCTCGTCGCCGCCGGCGGCGCGGCGGCCGGCCCGGCGCCGCGCGCGCTCGGCCTGGCGATCGGCGGCGGCGCGCTGGCGGCGCCGAGCGCGCTGTGGGGTGGGCCGGCGGCGGCGGCGCTGGTGGCGGCCGTCGCCCTCGCCGGCGCCGCGGCGGACCGCCTGGGCCTCCTGGCCCGGGCCGGCGCCGAGCTGCGCCGGCAGCGGATCGCCTACGGCTTCCTGGCGCCGGCTGGCCTGGCCATGCTGGTCCTGGTAGCGGTGCCGCTGGTGGTCGGCCTGGCGCTCGGCTTCTACAACCACCGCCACGGCACCTGGACCTTCGTCGGGCTGGACAACTTCGTCCACATCCTGTCGGGCGGCGGTCGCGCGCTGTCCGACCCGCTCAACTTCTACTTCACCCTCGGCGTCACCGTCCTCTGGACCGCGGCCAACGTGCTCCTCCACCTCGCCATCGGCGTGGCGCTGGCGCTGGTCCTGCGGCAGTCCTGGCTCGGCGGCCGCGGCGTCTACCGGGTGCTGTTCATCCTGCCGTGGGCGATCCCCAACTACATCACCGCGCTCATCTGGAACGGCATGTTCCAGAGCGAGTACGGCGCGGTCAACGGCATCCTGTCGGCGCTCGGGCTCGACCGGGTGTCCTGGTTCTCCGAGCTGGCCACCGCCTTCACCGCCAACGTGTGCGCCAACACCTGGCTCGGCTTCCCGTTCATGATGGTGGTCGCGCTCGGCGTGCTCGAGTCGATCCCGCGCGACATGCACGAGGCGGCCGAGGTGGACGGCGCCTCCGCCTGGCAGCGGTTCGTCCACATCACCCTGCCCCATCTGCGCCCGGCGCTGGCGCCGGCGGTGGCGCTCGGCGCGATCTGGACCTTCAACATGTTCAACGTCATCTACCTGGTGTCAGGCGGCGCGCCCGGCGGCGCCAGCGACATCCTGGTGACCGAGGCCTACCGCTGGGCGTTCGAGCGCGGCGAGCGCTACGGCCTGGCCGCCGCCTACGCGACCATCATCTTCCTCATCCTCCTGGTCTGGACGGTGCTGGGCACCCGGGTGACGCGCAGGGAGGCGCCGCCGTGAGCCGGGCGCGTCCGCCGCTCGCGCTGCGCGCGCTCACCTACGCCGGGCTGTCTGCCGTGTGCGCCGCCGTGCTCTACCCGGTGCTCCTGGTGATCAAGAAGGCGTTCGAGCCGGGTCACAGCTTCGCGCTGTCCCCCTCGCCGGTGCCCGAGGAGGTCACGCTCGAGCACTTCCGCGCGCTTTGGTCGGCCACCGGCGCCGGCGGCGAGCCGCTCCTGGCGCGCTTCGCCCTCAACTCGGCGCTGGTCGCGCTGGCCACCACGGCCCTCGGCCTGGTGCTGTCGACCACCGCCGCCTACGCGCTCAGCCGCTTCCGCTTCGCCGGCCGGCGCGCGTCGCTGACCGCGTTCCTCGCGGTGCAGATGTTCCCCGCCACCCTCCTGCTCATGCCGCTCTACGTGCTGCTCGACCGGCTGGGCCTCCTCTCCTCGCTGGTCGGGCTGGTGCTGGTCTACGCCACCACCGCGATCCCGTTCTGCGTGTGGACCCTCAAGGGCTACTTCGACTCGCTGCCGCGCGAGCTGGAGGAGGCGGCGCGCATCGACGGCGCGTCGGCCTGGGGCGTGTTCTTCCGCGTGGTGCTGCCGCTGGCGCGCCCCGGCCTGGCGGTCACCGCCCTGTTCTCCTTCATGACCGCGTGGAACGAGTTCATCCTCGCCTCCACCTTCCTGACCGAGGAGTCCTCCTACACGCTCCCGGTCCTGCTCAAGAGCGCGGTCGGCGAGTACTCGGCCCAGTGGGGGCTGTTCGCCGCCGGCGCCATCGTCACCAGCGTCCCGGTGATGGCGCTCTTCTACCTGCTCCAGCGCTACCTGGTCGGCGGCCTCACCGCCGGCAGCGTCAAGGGCTGAGCCGCGGCGCGCCGCGCGCGCTCGATCCCAACTCTTGCCGGGCTGAGCCCGCTTCGCCTGGCTACAGTGCGGGCATGCCATCGAGCGCACCTGCCATCGACATCGGGATCCAGCCCGACGCGCGCGCCGACATCACCGAGGGGCTGTCGCGCGTCCTGGCGGACAACTACTCGCTCTACTTCATGACGCACGCGTTCCACTGGAACGTGACCGGACCGATGTTCCGGACGCTGCACCAGATGTTCGAGGACCAGTACCGGGAGCTCTGGGGCGCCACCGACCTCATCGCCGAGCGGATCCGCGCGCTCGGCGCCTACGCGCCGGGCAGCTACGGCCAGCTCGCCCGGTACGGCTCGATCAAGGCGCCGGACGAGGTGCCCGCTGCCCTCGACATGGTCCGCCTCCTGGTCGAGGGGCACGAGGCGGTCGCCAAGCAGATCCGCACGGTCTTCCCGATCGCGGAGAAGGCGGACGACCAGGCCACCATGGACCTCCTGGTCGACCGCCTGCGCTCGCACGAGAAGACCGCCTGGATGCTGCGCAGCCTGCTCGAGTAGCCGCGGCGGCACCGCCCGCCGCGCGGCGGCGGGCGCGCCTGCCGATCGGCGCCCTCGGCTCAGGCGTCGTGGACCACGACCTGGATCATCTTGATCGGCGTGGTCGGGCGGTCCTGCGCGTTGGTCGGCGTGGTCTCGATCTTCTTGACCACGTCCATGCCCTCGATGACGCGGCCGAACACCGGGTGCCTGGAGGCGCCCGGCGTGAACCAGTCGAGGTAGGCGTTGTGCACCGTGTTGATGAAGAACTGGCAGCTACCGCTGTTGGGCCGGCCGGTGTTCGCCATCGACAGCGTGCCCGGCTCGTTGGACAGCTTGGCCTGCGGCGGGTGCTCGTCCTCGATGGTGCCGTGCGGCGCGTTGCCGGTGCCGGCGCGCGGGCTGTTCGGATCCCGGCTGTGCGGGCAGCCGAACTGCAGCATGAAGCCCTCGATCACCCGGTGGAAGTGGAGGCCGTCGTAGAAGCCGCTCTTGGCCAGCTGGATGAAGTTGCCGGCGGTCTTCGGCATGACGTCGGTGAACAGCTCCACCCGGATGGTCCCGAGCGAGGTGACGAGGTCGGCGGTCGGATTCCCCATGGGGGACTCGTGTATCAGGTGCCGGTGCCGGTGTCATCCCCGGGCGGCCGCTGCGCGACCGCGCGCCTGCGATCTGTGTCAGGTTGAGCCAGGTCGCTCCCGCGCCCGCGCGGGGAGACGGGCACATCGGCCGGCATGAGGCTTGCTCTTCGGTGCGCCATGCTCCGCGCGCGCCGCTGCGTCCACGCCGCCCTGCTGCTCGCCCTGGTCTCGCCCGCCTGCGCCGGCGATCCGGA
>Ga0079224_100006239_pt1 | contig 15776 bp, 14 predicted proteins | sample Stecom2015_FD_80414 | JGI IMG/M metagenome (GOLD analysis project Ga0079224, IMG submission 80414) | Agricultural soil microbial communities from Utah to study Nitrogen management - Steer compost 2015 | ecosystem: Environmental > Terrestrial > Soil > Agricultural land | place: USA: Utah...
ACACCAATAATTATTAATAAGGTTTTTTTGCTCATCGATTATAAATTAATATTGATCTTCTATGGAATATATTTTTACTTAAATCACAATCTAATTTGGTCAACCGGTATTCCAAAATATAATTCGAGGACTTTTACTTTAAAAATATAGTCATATTTTGCCTGAATCAACTTGCTCTCGGAATTTGTCAATTCGAATTGCGCCTGACGTAGTTCAAATGCGTTCGTAAGGCCTACATCATAGCGTTCTTGTGCATATTTGAAAGCGAGTTGTTGGGCTTCTAAAGCTACTTTTGCTGCGTCATAAGCTTTCGCCGCTCCTTTGGCATCCACGAAAGCCTGATAAACGTTGGATTCTAAATCCAGTTTGGCTTGCTCCAATTGATATTCAGCCCGCATCACATTCACTTTTTGACGTTTCACGGTATTGCGGGTGGATAAACCATTAAAAATAGGTACATTCAATTGAAAACCATAAGATATTCCATCAAACATATATAATTGTTCAAAGAAAGGCAATGGGGGCAAAGTGTTCACCTTAAAATTAGGAGCAACCACCACTTCGCCTGTGCTTTCTACATACCCAATCGGTCGGGAGGGAAAATCAGGGTCTATTTCTCCCTGAGTAATTCTTTCGGCACCGGATTCCCGGGTATTATAGTTGAAAAAACCACTTAAAGTCGGGTAATAAGCAGCGCGTGAAATCTGAACATCTTTTTGGGCAAGTTCCACATTCTTTTCAGCGATTTTTACTTCTGCTCGTTCCTCCATCGCAAATTTGATAATTTCGTCCACCGATCGGCTCATAATTGCATTGGGACGTACTTCGTATTCTCTTTCGGCAATATCAAAATTTTCATAATCTTCAATAAGCAAGGTTTGTGCTAAGCTTACTAAAGAAAGGTGCACGGCATTTTCTGCGGTGATGATTTGTTGTTCTTCTTCGGCACTCAAAGCTTTTATCTGCAATAAATCCCCTTGAGGAGCAACTCCCTGATCCACAAGTTTTTGTGTGCGATCCAGTTGATCCAAAGTGACCAAATGCTGCTCTTCCAATACCTTTAGGGTTTCTTTGTTTACAAGCACTTGCAAATAGGAATTGGCCACAAAAAGCGCAATATCATCTTGCATTTGTTCCAGAGAATATTGTGCCGCCAAGCCTGAAAGTTTTGCTCGTTGTAGTTGTCGGAGGTTTCGAAGTCCCGAAAAAAGAGTCAGATCCAGTGTTACCCCCGCTGAAAAATTTCGAGTGGTTTGATTTTGCAAAACCCCGGTGGTTACATTTTGTGTAAGTCCGGTGTTCCAAGAGTTTGTGGCAAATCCATTGATACCCGGCAAATAATTACCGATAGCCATATTTTTATCGATTTCCGTCATTTCTAAATCCAATTCGGATTGTTTGATGGAAATGTTATGCTCCATGGCGTGTTCAATGCATTCTTGCAAGGTCCAGGCTTGTTGTTCTTGGGCATTCACCTTTAGCCCAAAAAGTATTAAAATAAAAAATAGAATTGATTTTTTCATATGCTTTTGGTCTGTTGGATAGGTCTTATGTTTTTTAAAAATGTTACGTTCAAAATCACTTTTTGTTACAATTGAGATGGTTACCCCATAGTTCGGGCAGGTTTAACGGGATTCCAGATTTTGATTTCATCCTCTTTCTTCAAGCCGCTTTTCACCTCCACATAAATCCCGTCACTCACTCCGAGTTCGATATCTTTTCTTTCAAAACCCGCACCGTTTTTCACTTCCACAAAAGCCTGTTTGGTTTTATTGTCAAACTGCACCAGTGCTTCTTCAATGGAAAGCACTTCTTCGGCTTTTGCAAGAATAATTGAAGCATTTGCACTCAATCCGGCACGAATAAAGATACTGTCTTTCTTTTGAATCGTTCCTTCAATTTCAAATTGAACTGCGCCGTTTTCCTCGATTCCTTTGGGAGCAATATAGTCTAACACTGCATCAAAATGCATATTTTCGATGGCTCCCACTTGAATTTCGAGTGGCAATCCTTCTTTTAGTTTTCCCACTTCCGACTCGTCCACTTTTCCCTGAAAAATCATTTCCGACACATCAGCGATTGCGGCGATGGTGGTTCCTTCATTAAAGTTATTTGCCTGAATCACTTGGTTCCCGGCTTTTACGGGTACTTCCAAAACCATTCCGGCAATTGTGGCCCTGATTTTAGTATTTGCAGCATTTCCCACACCGGAGCTGGTGCCGGTTTTGATAATATCATAATTTTCCAATGCCGATTCATGCGTGAGTTTGGCCTGATCGTAAGCGGTTTTTGCATTGTCGAAATCATTGGCAGAAATCACTCCTTTTTCATAAAGTTCTTTCTGTCTGTTGAAAATTTTTTGCTCATTATCCAAAGCGATTTTTGCTGCCGAAATTTGATTTCTCGCTTGCACAAGGTTTTGCACATTGGGCACCACCTCGAGTTCTGCGATAAGATCACCGGCTTGAACGATTTCGCCTGCCTCCACATATATCTCATCAATAATTCCCGAAATATTGGGTTTAATCAAAATCTCCTCTTCCGGAACTATACTTCCTGTGGCCACGGTCTTCCTAACAATGGTACGAATCTCAGCAGTTTCGGTTTTATAGGTCACCGGATCTTCTTGGTTTTTTTTATAAAAATAATAGAGTGAACCCGAAAAAAGGATTGCAATTAAAACCAGGATTGTGATTGTGATTTTTCTCTTCATTTGATTGTTGATTAAAGCTGATAATTAATCCAAATCGAATTAATTTGAAATTATAATTCCTCTTTTTTATATTGTATTTATCTGTATTTCAACTATATACACATTTAATTATTCTGTTCTCAAGGCATCTACCGGTTTTACGCGAATTGCATTTTGGGCGGGTATCATGCCTGCCATCAATCCGGAACAAATCAAAATAAATAAAGCCACGGAAACCACCCCGAGGTTTACACTCGGATTAAGAAACATCATTTCCGAAGTATCCACTGATTCCAAATAAGCATTCACAGCATACAGCACCCCGCACGCCATGATGATTCCCACCATTCCGGAAATAATGGTCAAAAAAACCGATTCCAGTAAAACCTGTCCCCGAACCGCCCACGGTGTGGCCCCGAGAGCTCGACGGATGCCGATTTCTTTGGTTCGTTCGCGCACCACAATGAGCATAATATTACTGATGCCGATAATTCCTGACGATAAAACCATAAATCCCACGAAATAAGCCACGAAATTCAGGGCAATAAACAAACCATTAATTTTGTTGAATTCTTCATATAAATCGAAATATCCCACTGCACTATCATCTTCCGGGTGGATTTTATGACGTTTTTTGATGACGCCCATCACTTCGTCTTTCAGGTTAGTAATCGAAAAACCATCCTTTGCGGTAATCGCCATCCAACCTACATCATTGCCTCGATTAAAAGCCTGCGAAAAAGTGGTAAAGGGAACATAAATTTCCTTCTGAGCTTGTTCCCCCTGACCTTGTCCTCCTTTTTTCATATAGGTGCCGATAACCATAAAATTCACTCCACTGATTTTTACATAACTACCCAAAATTGTTTCTCCTTTTTCATAAAGTGCATCCACAACCCCTTGACCAATGATGGCTACCTTTCTTTTTTCCTCGATATCGTTGTGATTAATAAATCTACCGGAAGTGATATCCAACGGCTGTTGATTGATAATTTCCGGATAATCCCCATACACATTAAAAGCACCATTTTTCAGACCGCGTACCACGTTGTTATCGCCCCCAAAACCACCCAATTGATTTCGTGGAGAGACATATTGCAATCCCGGCACATTCTTTTCTATGGCAGCTACGTCGTCCAATTGAAAATTATATCTCCTGCCTTTTGGCATACCTTGATAGGGAAAAGTGGTCGTTTGAGCCCACATAAACATCGTGTTGGTAGCTAAGCCGCCAAAGCCTTGTTTTACTCCATTTTCAAGGCCTTTTCCCGCTGCGAGCAAAATCACAAGGATGAAAATTCCCCAAACCACACCCACCGCCGTGAGCACTGTCCTGACCCAATTTGCAGTCAGTGACTCCATAATTTCCGTCCATCTATCGCGATTAAACATGGTTTTTATTAATTTTCATTTTACTCCTGTTAACATAGCATACAGCTCGTGAACCTATTCATCTTTCAAGGCTTCAATCGGTTTGATTCTCGCCGCACGCCATGCCGGAACAAATCCTGCTGCCGCTCCTGCAATCACCAAAATAAATACTGTGGTCAGCGCCACATTAAAATTGACAGATGGATTAGTTATAAATTCAGTTTGTACTTTCGGACCGACGGTTTGCAGAAAAAACATACCCAAAATCAGTCCTAAAAAACCGGCCATCAAAGTGATAAAAACCGATTCCTGCAAGATCATTCCCACGATGGATAGGGGTTCTGCCCCTAAGGATTTCCTAATTCCGATTTCACGGGTGCGCTCTTTTACGATAATCAACATGATGTTGCTCACTCCCACAATTCCAGCAAAAATGGTAGCAATTCCCACACCCCAAAAGAATAATTTAATTATATTCATCAAAGTGTAAAAGCGCTTGGCATTTTCCAGTTGGTTCCAAACCGTGATTGCACTTTCATCTGAAGGAGCAACGTTGTATTTTGTTTTTAAGGTTTTTTCTAAATCGGCTACAAACGTCAAGGAAGCTGCAAGAGTCTGATCGAAATTATCCTGTGCGGGAAGGGTAAAGCTCAGGTTCCCGATTTTGTCTCCTCCATTAAAAATGCGTTGGGCAGTCGTTACGGGAATAAAAACACGACTCTCTTCCCGGTCGCCGCCCGGATCCGAAAATACTCCGATTACTTTAAAGTTTAAGCCTGAGATTTCAATTAATTTGCCGATTGGATTTTCCTCATTTTTAAATAAATCTGTCTTTACTTTATTACCAATCACGGCTACCTTATCATAATTTTTCAGGTCATTGTAATTAAGATAACGTCCCAACACCATGCTTTCATTTTCCAAAAACTGATAATCAGGCATTACTCCTTCGATACGATAGCTGCCGGTTTGGTCCAAATAGTTCACCATCCCGCCCCAAATTCTATAGCGTGTAGAGGAATATTCCAACTCCTCCCCGTGTTTTCTCATCGTGAAATCATAATCCGAATTTCTCAACTGGATGTGTCTTCCGGGATTCATGCCGTTGTATTCCATGGAAGTCATGCCCGTCCAAACTGATATACGGTTGGTAGCATCCGTAGCAAATTGATTGGAAATACCGTTCTGCATGCCCTGCCCCACGCCGAGAAGGATGACCAGAATAAAAATTCCTGAAAGCACAGAAAAACCCGTGAGAATAGTCCGCAAGGGATTTTTACGGATGGTGTCGAATATTTCTTCCCACCGTTCCAGATTAAACATTGGCCAATGCTTTTTGTTGTTCCACTATGGAATCGTCGATAATCACCCCATCTTTCAAATGCACAATTCGTTTGGTCATATGTGCAATGTCTTCTTCATGAGTGACGACCAAGATGGTTTTTCCTTCCTCGTTAATGCCTTGTATCAAATCCATCACCTCATAAGAGGTTTTGGTGTCCAACGCTCCCGTGGGTTCATCGGCTAAGAGGACTTTGGGTTCGCTTGCCAGCGCTCTCGCAATGGCCACTCGCTGTTTTTGTCCTCCCGAAAGTTGGTTGGGTAAATGATCGGCCCAATCCGCAAGACCGACTTTTTCAAGGTATGACATCGCCTTTTCGGTTCGGGCTTTTCTTTTTAAACCTTGATAATAAAGTGGCATACCCACATTTTCTACGGCATTTTTATACCCTATAAGGTTAAATGACTGAAAGATAAATCCGAGAAATTTGTTACGATATCGAGCAGCGATTTTTTCATTTAGGTTTTTGATGGGAACGCCGTCCAAAACATATGAGCCTTTATCTGCTTCATCCAACATTCCTAATATGTTAAGCAAAGTTGATTTTCCGGAACCGGAAGAACCCATTATGGAAACGAGCTCGCCTTCAGAAACATTGAAATTAATTCCTTTGAGTACATGGAGCCAGTTTTCACCGGTGCGATAGGATTTATGCAAATCTTTGATTTCAATCATTCGGTTAGGGGATTTTCAATTATAAAAGCAGATTTACCCATAAGACTGATGAATAGAAAGAATGTTACAGCATATTTGCAGAAAAATTGGAATCATCTACTGTCCTGCTCCACTATCCAACACAAAATCTAATACCTGAAAATTTGTGAAAACTTATTGTTTTCAAGCTTTTTTCACAAATTCGGATTTGAGTGCCATTGCTCCAAAACCGGGGATTTTACAAGAAATATTATGGTCGCCATCGGTCAGCCTGATATTTTTGACCTTCGTACCGGCTTTAAGGGGTTTGGGCGCTCCTTTCACCGGCAAATCCTTAATCACGAGAACTGTGTCGCCATCGTTGAGCACATTTCCCATAGAATCCAAAACCTCGTTTTCATCAGCCTTTTCATCCTGTTGATGTTCCTCGGAGGGGTTCCACTCGTAGAAACACTGCGTACAAACCATTTTATCTTGATTTTCATAGGTGAATTCAGATCCGCATTTTGGACAATTGGGTTGTGTACTCATGATGAAAAAAATTTAAAAATAGAAAGCCCAAAAATACTGCTTTTACCCAAACGGCCACTTATCAAAACTCGTTTGTCTTAAACAAGTATTCAATCCCTCAAAAAAAGTGTTGACCTACATCCCGGGAGGTCATATAAAATTATAAAATTCTCTTTATCAAAAGTGAAATAACACTTGTTTAACAGGGCTCTTGAGGCTATTTTTCTAATTTTCCATTTGTTTTTTTTAAAAAAAGAAAGAATATGAAAAGGACATTAAGTTTTGGTTTGTGGCTATTTTTTTTCTCCCTTGTATTGAACGGCCAAACATCGGATCAACAAGAGTTAATCCGCGACGCTGAAAAAGCAAAAGCGGCTTTTATTGCCGAGGATTCAGACATGGAGGAGCTTTTTAATAAAGCTGCGGGTTATGCTATTTTTCCTAACGTAGGGAAAGGTGCCTATATTGTGGGTGGCGCCTCCGGAAACGGAGTGGTTTATAAAAATGGGGAAGTCATCGGAATGGCGGATTTAAAACAACTGGATGTGGGATTGCAAATCGGTGGAAAAGCTTTTAGTGAAGCCTTGATTTTCCAAACACACGCCGCATTGGAAGATTTTAAAAGTGGTGATTTTAAACTTTCCGGAAATGCCTCTGCGGTGATCGTGAAAGAAGGTGCCGCCAAATCTATCCAGTTTAATGAGGGAGTGGCCGTCGTCACCTTACCCAAAGCGGGAGCAATGGTGGATATTTCCGTGGGCGGTCAAAAATTTGGTTATGAAAAGTTTTAATAATAGTTTTTTTTATGAAAACCCTCAGGAGGATGTAAAACTTCGAGTATCTATAAATATATATAAATATGTATCATACAAAAGAAATCATGACGGATGGGAAAGAACATAATCACCTTGCCACGAATCAACCAATTATAGATCAGTTTAGAAAATTTATTTTAGAAAATAATCATCCCTGCATCATGGCTCAGAGTGTTTGCACGATGGAAAATATAAATTTTCATGTGTATGATGAGTTAGGCACAAGAAATACCGCCCGGCAACTTTTAAAGGATTTGAGCGTCTATCTTTCTTCATATGATTTTCAAAGCAAAAATTTCTTTTCTTTTATTGCTGTTTTTAATGAGGAAAAACAATTTACCGAAGAAGAATTTGAAAATGCTTTATGGTTTCAACTTCGATATTTACACCAACTCGACGATATTCCCTGGGATAAATCTGTGAGTGACAATCCGGAGGACGATGATTTTAGTTTCAGTTTGCTGGGAAAAGCATTTTATATAGTCGGCATGCATCCCCACAGTTCTCGAAAAGCACGACAAAGTCCTTTGCCGGCTTTGGTCTTTAACTTGCACGAACAATTTGAAAAACTCCGAGAAATGGGAGTTTATCATAAAGTACGCGACAGGATTAGAAAACGCGATTTGGAATTGCAGGGCAGCATAAATCCCATGTTGAAAGATTTTGGAGAAGAGAGTGAAGCCAAACAATACAGCGGTCGAAAAGTGGGAAAAGAGTGGAAATGCCCTTTTCATCAATAATGTTGAAAAAAATAAAAAAATCTATATGGAAGAAATCATACCCAAACAATCGGGAAAGGCTTTTGTTTTAAAAAAATCAGCACGTCTAAAAGTCATTGATCCTTTGGGACAGCAAGTAAGCGATATGGTGTTGTTTAACTTAGACGATCCACGCGAAAAACTATCTTCAGGAAAAACTCTGGATTTTGAAGAAAGCATCCTCATCAGTAAAGGCAATTTTTTATGGAGTAATCGTTCCCGAAAAATGATGGAAATCCTTGAGGACACCAACGGTCGAAACGATTTTTTGTTGGCTCCTTGTAGCCCGGAAACCTTTCAAATCATGTATGATAACCACGAACCTCATCCGAGTTGTTTGGATAATTTGCATATAAACCTGAAAAAGTATGGCATTTCACGCGACGATATTCCCACAGCTTTCAATATATTTATGAACGTGCAGTTTCAAGAAAACGGAAAACTTAGCGTAAATCCTCCCACAACCACAGCCGGAGACTACGTGGTGTTTGAAGCCAAAATGGATTTGATTGTTGCCCTGACAGCTTGCTCTGCCGAAGATAGCAATAATGGCAGTTTCAAACCAATACATTATGAAATAAACCCTTGATTAATCCTCGGATTTTAGGGCTTTTATCGTTCTCGGATTTCCAAAAACATCTCTTCTACAGGTAGATTTAAAACCCAATTCGTGAAAAAGTTTTTCTGTTTGGGGTTTTAAATATTGATTTATTTCCAAATAAACCGCGCCTTTCGGTTTGAGACTGCGTTGGGCAAGTTGTGCTATTTTCCGATTAAAAATCATCGGGTCACTGTCTTCGACATACAACGCAATTGGCGGCTCGTATTTCAAAATTTTGCGCTGTACGTCCTTTTGAGCTTCTTTTAGAATGTAAGGCGGATTGGACACGATAATATCAAATTTTCGGGGAAGATCATCAAGCGCAAACAAATCAGCTTTCAAGAATTTCACAGAAGCCTTCAACCGCGATGCGTTTTCACGGGCAATGGATAAGGCTTCTTCTGAAATATCCATCGCCATCACCTCCACCTCCGGCATTTCTTTATGCAGACTAATCGGCAATACTCCCGAACCGGTGCCAATATCCAAAAGAGAAAGCTCCTCCTTTTTTGCCCTATCTCGAAAATCCCGTAAAACCCACTCCACCATAGTTTCTGTTTCGGGACGCGGAACATGAACAGCCGGACTTATCTTAAAATTTCTTCCATAAAATTCGGCTTCCCCAAGGATATATTCCACAGGATGATTGGCTTTTAATTTTTGCAATACTTCCTCAAATTTTTCTTGAACCACATTACTCACCAACCTATTTTGTAATTCCGATTTTCCCATAAAATATTTTTTGGATAAGGATTGAAACACCAACTCGATTTTCTCCGGTGTATATTCCTTTTGAAGTTCGGTGAAATATTTTTGTTTTAGCGTGGAAAGATTCATATTTTTATTGGACTTTCATTATTTATTAAAAAAACACAGTCCACTAAAATAGATGATCACTTTCTTCTAAAATCTTTTTATAAAGTTAAATTATATTGATTTTTATTAATATTCTGTTATAATATAAATAATAATTTCGTAGAGATATTTATATTTTTATGCTGTAAAAATGAAATATTTTCTACTTTTTTCCGGTAATGATTATTTTTCTTTCCCTTAAAATTCTTTATTTTTTTGAGTTCTATATTATTTCTCTATAGTGTTATAGAATAAATAATGTTAGGAATGTTTGGTCAACTCGTCAAAAATTCGTATAATGACGAATTATTTTAAAGGACGGGAGAATTTATAATTTATTCAATTTCAATCCGTTTTAAAAAAATAAAAATTACAACACTCACAATAATACAAAAATCATAAATGAGACAACTTAAAATCACCAAACAGGTCACGAACCGGGAGTCGAAATCCCTGGACAAATACCTTCAAGACATCAGCAAGGTAAGTCTTATCACCGCCGAGGAGGAAGTGGAATTGGCCCAGAGGATCCGGGAAGGTGATCAAGCGGCTCTTGAAAAGCTAACCAATGCCAATTTGCGTTTTGTGGTTTCCGTCGCTAAACAATATCAAAACCAAGGCCTGACCCTTCCGGATTTGATCAACGAGGGAAACGTCGGACTGGTTAAAGCCGCCAAACGTTTTGACGAAACGCGGGGTTTTAAATTCATTTCCTATGCCGTTTGGTGGATTCGCCAATCCATTTTGCAAGCTCTGGCCGAACAGTCGCGAGTGGTGCGGCTTCCCCTCAACAAAATCGGGGTAATCAATAAAATCAATAAAGCGTATTCCCACCTGGAACAAGTGCACCAACGTCCACCTGATGCCGAGGAAATTGCCAAAGAATTGGATATGTCCGTGGCTCAAGTGAAAGTAGCCGTAAAAAACTCCGGCCGTCACCTTTCCATGGATGCTCCTTTCCGCGAGGGTGAAAACGAATCGAATTTGTATGATGTTTTGAGCTCCGGAGAATCTCCAAAACCCGATAAAGAACTGATGCGCGATTCGCTGAATGTCGAAATCAACAGAGCCTTAGAAACTCTTTCGCAACGCGAAGCTGATGTCATCCGTTTAAATTACGGCCTCGGAGACCAACCGGCAATGACTTTACAGGAAATCGGAGAAACTTTTGATTTAAGCCGTGAACGCGTACGGCAAATTCGAGAAAAAGGAATCCGTAGGCTGAAACATCAATCCAAAAATAAAAACCTGAAAGCTTATTTGGGTTAATACAGGAATTTTTAAATATAAAAAAAGGGTTTGTTTTTTTCCAAACCCTTTTTTTTATTTGATAAATAAAACCGAGGTTTCCTAAATCAAAAAACAGCCTCAAAATATGATTATCTTTGTGGCTGAAAAACATCATCTTCCAACATTAAAAACAATATTGCTTTTGCCGAAACGGCGTTGATATAAACAATTTCCCTTTGAAAAAGCTCATTTTTCTCCTTCCTATTCTCCTATTTTGTTTTGGCACTTCTATTTATGCCCAAAACAAAATCGATTATGACGCCGACCGCGTTTTAAAAAACGAACAAGAATATCCCGGAGCGATGATTTTGCGAAAAGCGACCAATCAGGTTTATTTTAATCATGAAGGAATTGAAGTTTGGTGCGACCTTGCCATTTTTTATCGAGGGGAAGATTTTTTTAAAGCCTATGGAAACGTAAAGATGGTTCAAGGCGATTCCATTGTGATGAACAGCGAATATGCTGAATATGATGGAAATACGAAGTTTGCTTTTGCCAGCAAAAACGTGAGTTTGCGCACACCCAAAAACACCTTAACCACAGATACCTTGTTCCTGAACCGCAATAAACAACAAGCTTTTTATAGAAGTGGTGGCACCTTAAGAGATTCTGCATCCGTGATTACCAGCCGAATCGGAAGATATTATATGGATGCAAAAAAATATTCTTTTATCACTGATGTGCAGGTGAAGAATCCTGAATATACCATCAATACACAGCAATTGGATTTCTATAACGAAACCGGTCATGCTTATCTTTACGGTTCCACTACCATCCTTGGAGAAACTAGCAAAATCTATTGCGAACGGGGTTTTTACGATACCCGGGGAGATATGGGATATTTTGTGAAAAACTCAACCGTGTATTACGAAAATAGGAAACTCCGTGGAGATAGTATTTTTTTTGACCGCAAAAGAGGATTTGCTTCGGCCACCAATTTCATCAAAGTTACGGACACTATCAATCAATCGGTAGTTACAGGTCATTATGCGGAAGTTTTTCGTGAGAAGGATTCGGTTTTCATTACCAAACGCGCGGTGGTTTCTACGTTGCAGGGCGGGGGTTCGTTGCATATTCATAGCGACACGCTTTTTGTTACCGGCAAGCCCCAAAATCGGATTATCCGTGGATTTTATAATGTGCGGATTTATGGCGATAACGGTATGAGCGGAAAAAGTGATTCCATTCACCTCAATGAAAAAATCGGATTGACGCAAATGTTAGGAAATCCGGTGTTATGGTTCGGAGCAGGTCAAATTACCGGCGACACCATTCATTTGTTGAGCAAAAATATCGGGGAAACAGAAGACTCGCAAAGCCAAGAACTGGATTCATTGCGGGTTTTCGAAAATGCTTTTATTATACAACAAGACAGCATCAAAGGCTTCAACCAAGTGAAAGGCAAAAGAATGTACGGCCTTTTTGAGGAAAATGAACTCTACGAAGTAAACCTTATCCAAAACACCGAAACGATTTATTATCTTCGAAATGATGAAGACTCTTTGGTAGGTATCGACAAAACCGAATCGGCTTCGATAAAAATGCTGATTCAAAACCGCCAAATCGAAGATATTTATTATTACAATAAAGTGGATGGCATAATTTATCCCGAGGAAGAACTTCCTGAAAACGCCCGAAAACTCAGTGGTTTCAATTGGCGCGGAGAGGAACGCCTCCTTTCAAAAGAAGCCCTGTTTGAAGATGAACCTCCTTTAAATCTTCCGAAAATACAAGGAATCCCTTTACCGGATGATGAGGAAACTTTTTTTGAAGAAAATCAAGATGGAGAGTCGCCCGTACTCAATGAGCATTCACAACTGAATTCAAAAATCTTGAAACCACAAAAAGCGGATTCGATTCCACCTCCCAAAACGGATTCAATTCAGGTTCCACAAACTTTTAATCCCCCGATAAAAGATTCTATTCCGGCAGCTGAATGAATTAAATCCAAGCTATCTTTGCACCGATTTTTCATCATACTTTTTTGAAGCTTCGCAAATGAAGAGCGATTTTCTGAAATATCAAGCTCAAACCACGACTCATCCTTTGGGAATGGAAGTATCTCATGCCCGGGGAAGCTATATCTACTCCAAATCAGGAAAAAAATATTTGGATTTTGTAGCAGGAGTTTCAGCATGTCCCTTGGGCCATTGTCATCCAAAAGTCACTGAAGCCATAAAAAATCAACTCGACCAATATGCTCATGTGATGGTTTATGGGGAATATGCCCAGGGTCCGGCAGTAGAGTTTTCAAAATTATTGGCCTCTCTCCTGCCCGATCCTTTAGAAAAAACCTATTTGGTAAATAGCGGAACCGAAGCCATCGAAGGAGCAATAAAACTCGCGCGGAGATTTACAGGAAGAAAAAAGATTATTGCCGCCAAAAATGCCTATCATGGAAATACGCTGGGTTCATTGAGTTTGATGGATAATGTGGAGCGTACAAAAGTCTTTATGCCGGGAATTGGCGAGGTAGCCCATATTGGTTTTAACGAAGAGACAGATCTTGAAAAAATTACTTCGCAAACCGCAGCAGTAATTTTAGAAAGCATCCAAGGAGGCGCCGGCTTTATCCTTCCGGAGAAAAATTACCTGAAAAAGGTCAAGGAAAAATGTCAGCAAACCGGAGCATTATTAATTTTAGACGAAATCCAACCGGGGTTTGGAAGAACGGGCAAACTCTTTGGTTTTGAACATTTTGATGTGATTCCTGATATTTTAGTTATCGGGAAAGGCATGGGCGGCGGAATGCCTGTAGGGGCTTTTGTTTCCTCGTCTGCAATAATGGACAGCTTGAGTCACGATCCGGAACTCGGTCATATCACGACTTTCGGTGGTAATCCGGTGATTGCAGCTTCGGCGTTGGCTACTTTAAAAGAAATCACCGAAACAGGACTTATCGAAGAAAGCCTGCAAAAAGAAAAATTATTCCGAAAATATCTCGCTCACCCTTTGATTTCTGAAATTCGCGGAAAGGGATTGATGTTGGCTCCCATGCTTCCTGATGCTGAAATCGCAACCCAAGTAATCTTGAAATGTCAAGAAAAAGGGCTCATCTTATTTTGGTTGCTCTTTGAAAAAAAGGCGCTTCGCATTAGCCCTCCCCTAAATATTTCCGCTGCTGAAATCGAAGAAGGTTGTGGCATTATTCTTGAAGTATTAAATGAAATTATGAAGCGTAAATGATTTAAAATGAAGCAACGAAAGGTGAAGTCAGATTAGTTAAAATTCATAATTCCTTCCCCCACGTATCCCCCAAAACCTGTTCATTAATTTGTTGACAACAAAAGAAGAAATGCTTGAAACATACGTTATTCAAGTTATAACTTTAGTTGCATGAAATAGGATCTTGTTTAAAATCTCTTTTCTGTATTGCCAATACATCCTTTGTTTCATCAGAAAAAACATTTAAATAAGGTCAAAGAAAAAACTCGTGTATGCAATTCAATCAAAATGAAGAGTACGGTTTCGCACTCACACGTTTCGAGTCTATGCTGAAAACAAATGAAGTTTTGTTTTTTGACTCAGATGAATTCGAGGAAATACTCAACCATTACCTTGAAATAGGGAAAATCAGTTTGGCAAAAAAAGCTTTGCGTCTGGGACTTTCTCAACATCCCACTTCCACCAATCTTCGACTTTATGAAATCGAATTGCTGATTTTTGAAAACAAGCTGGAAGTCGCGGAAATAATGTTGAACGAGCTTCAGGGTCTGGAGCCGTATAACGAAGAAATTTATATTCATAAGGCCAATATATTTTCCAAACAAAACAACCACCACGAAGCCATCAAACTCCTAGGAAAAGCTTTGGAAATCACCTCCGATGCTGCCGATGTGCATTCCCTCATCGGGATGGAATACCTGTTTGTGGAAGATTATGAAAACGCCAAAATCAGTTTTATGAAATGTCTGGAACTGGACGAGTTGGATTATTCGGCTTTGTATAATATTATTTATTGCTACGACTTTTTAGAACAGCAAGAGGAAGCCATCGAATATTTGAATATGTTCCTCAATAAAAATCCATATTCCGAAGTGGCTTGGCATCAAATCGGAAGACTTTATGCCGACTTGAAAGAATATGATAAAGCCTTGACTTCCTTCGATTTTGCGATAATTTCCGATGAATATTTCGTTGGTGCCTATCTTGAAAAAGGTAAGGTTTTAGAGAAGATGGGGCGCTATAAAGAGGCTATCGAAAATTTTCAAATCACTTTAAACCTTGATGATCCCACAGCTTTTGCCTATATGCGCATTGGGAAATGCCATGAAAAATCGGGAGAAGATAAATTGGCCTTAGACCATTATAAAAAAGCCGTTTATGAAGACCCGATGTTGGATAAAGCTTGGATTGCCCTGACCGATTTTTATTTTAAAAAGAAAGAATATCGAAAAGCCCTTTATTTCATCAATAAAGCCATCAATATCGATGAAGAAAATGTGCTTTATTGGAAACGCTATGCCAAAATAAACCATCGTTTGAAACTTTTTGAAGAAGCAGAGCACGGATATCGGAAAAGTTTGGAGTTGGGAAATTATGAACTTGAAACCTGGATTACGCGCTGTGATATTCTTATCAAGCTGGGAGAATATAGACCCGCGATAAAAAACCTGATGCAGGCTTCGGAGTTTTATCCGGAAACTGCCGAAATCGAATTTCGATTAGCAGGATTGTCTTTTATGCTGCAGGATACAGAAAAAGGTCATTTCCATCTAAAAAATGCACTGAAAATTGATGCAGAATATGTGATTATTATCGAGGAATTATTTCCGAAACTATTTAAGCGCAAAAGTCTTCAAGACATAATTTCCAAATACTATACTCATTAAGATTGAGGGATAAATATTATTGCCAACTGAAAACTGCTCCTGAAAATGCAGTCCAT
>Ga0079224_100006240_pt1 | contig 15775 bp, 14 predicted proteins | sample Stecom2015_FD_80414 | JGI IMG/M metagenome (GOLD analysis project Ga0079224, IMG submission 80414) | Agricultural soil microbial communities from Utah to study Nitrogen management - Steer compost 2015 | ecosystem: Environmental > Terrestrial > Soil > Agricultural land | place: USA: Utah...
AATCTGGCTGACCAGAACCGCGACGCGACAGTCCAGGTGCGCGAGATTCTGGGCGAGATTCAACGGGCCACCAACGCCGCTGTCATGGTCACGGAAGAAGGCAGCAAAGGCGTGGACGAGGGGCAGGTGCTGGTGAACAAAGCCGGCGACTCGATTCGGGAGCTTTCACACGCTATCGAAGAAGCGGCGATGGCGGCCATGCAGATCGCGGCCAGCACGCGCCAGCAGACCATCGGTATGGATCAACTGACACAGGCCATGCGCACCATCAAACATTCGACAGCGGAGATGGTCACGCGCACGATGGAGGTCGAATCCAGCGTCCAGCGACTGCGCAAGGTCAATGACGATGTGCACAAGCTCCTGTCGGATCTGAAGCTGTAGGGTCATGAGCGATTCGATTGACACCGACCTGCTGAATATTTTCCGGGACGAGGTCGGTGAATACCTGGAAACCCTGAATACGCTGCTGATGCAGATCGAGACGGCGGCAGCGGCGGATTCGGAGTCGCTGCGGGAACTCAACCGCGTGGCGCACAGCATGAAGGGCGCGTCGCGGGCGGTGGGCCTCAAGGTGATTGAAACCATCGCTCATTATATGGAAGAGGTCTTCGCTGCCGCCATGCAGAGCCATCTCGATCTGTCGCCGGATGTCTGCGACCTGCTGTACGACGGCCTCGACTTGATTCAGACGGTGGTGGCAGGCGGCGAAAACGACGAGGCCACGCTGGCGCAGGTGCTGACTCATCTGGAGCAGGTTGTGGCAGGCAGCGCAATCCAGGCGGCTGATCGCATTGAGGCAGAACCACCGGCAGCCGACCCCGCCGAACCCCCGACTGCTGTGACGAATCACCGGGAAAAGCCAGCAATTCATATCGGAGAGGTGGCAGAAACAGCCGCGGTGCTGCCGAGTTCAATGACGGATACCGGAACTGTCGTGATCCGCCCGGCTGAGGAAAGTATTCGGGTTTCGGTGAGCAAACTGGATCGGCTGATGGCCGAGGTCAGCGAACTGCTGGTAGCGCGGATGCAGTCGGAAGAACGGGTGCGCGATGTGCAGGCGCTGCGGCGGCTGCATGGCAAGTGGCGGCGTGAATGGCAGGGTATCCGGGCGGCGTACATCCGGCTGGCGCGGCGCGTTCAGGACGAACCGGACGCTCTGACCGATGATATGCTGGTTATCTTCCGCTTTCTGGAAAACAACCAGCGCAACTTGCTGGCCGCAACCCAGCATCTGGCGCAGCTTGTCCAGACACTGGGACAGGATAACCTGCGGCTGGCGACGCTCACCGACCAGCTTCAGGATGATGTGAGCCGGATGCGCCTGGTGTCGTTCGAGTCGCTGCTGGGCGGTTTCCAGCGCATTGTGCGCGATCTGGCACGCGATACGGGCAAGCAGGTGCATTTCGACGTAACCGGCATGACGGTTGAGGTCGATAAAACGGTGCTCGATGCGCTGAAAGACCCGATCATGCATCTGCTGCGCAACGCGGTCGATCATGGCATCGAACCGCCGGCCCTGCGCGAGCAGCGTGGCAAAGCGCCGGTAGGGCGGCTGGGACTGGAAATCGAACAGCGGGGCAGCGAAATTGTCGTGCGCGTGTGGGACGATGGCAGGGGCATTGACACCGATGCCCTGAAACAGAAGGCGCTCAAGGTAGGTATCATTTCGGCACAGGAAGCCGACACGATGGCCGATGACGATGCGCGCAGCCTGATTTTTCACCCCGGCCTGACAACGGCTGCCGAAGTCACCGCCATCAGCGGGCGCGGCATCGGTATGGATGTTGTACGCGACCGGGTAGAAAGCCTGCGCGGGCGTGTCAGTGTGATGAGTGTTCCCGGCGAGGGCACGACCATCAGCCTGAATGTGCCGGTTTCGCTGACACGGATTCGCTGCGTGCTGCTGGAAGTTGGCGAAGAGACTTATGCTGTGCCATCGGCGGTGGTCGTGCGTATGACGACCCTGCGCCGTGACGAGGTGTTCACCGCCGAAAATCGTGACATGATCGTGTTGGACGATCATCCGGTCCCGCTGGTTTCGATGAGCGATTTGCTGGGTATTCCCGGCGCGCCGCGCAATTCTGAGGAGTTCACCATCACGGCGCTGCGGGCCACGGATCGAACTGTTGCCTTCGAGGTGGACGGGCTGCACAGCGAGCGGGAACTGGTACTCAAACCGCTGGGGCCGGAGATTGCGCGAGCGCAGTTTGTATCCGGCGCGGCGCTGCTCGGTACAGGGGCGGTGGTGATTGTGCTGGACGCCAATGACCTGGTGCGCAGCGCCACCGGAAGGACGCTGCCGGCCCGGCGCGCGCCGGTTCTCACGCGGCAGTCGGTGACGCTCAGCAACCGGCTCAGCATTCTGGTGGTCGATGATTCGATCACGACACGCACACTGGAGAAGAATATCCTCGAAACGGCAGGTTTCGCAGTCAGCGTTGCTATTGATGGCGAGGAAGCGTGGAAGAAGATCAGCGAACAGCATTTTGATGTCATTATCAGCGATGTTGAAATGCCCAAAATGAATGGCCTGGAACTGGTCAAGCTGATTAAGGGGAACGAATTCACACGGCACATTCCGGTCATTTTGCTGACTTCGTTGGGCAAGCCGGAACATCAGGAGGCAGGTTTGAAGGCCGGGGCGGATGCCTATCTGGTGAAGTCGCAGTTCGATCAGGGTGAACTGCTGCGCATGATTCAGGCAGTGATCTAACGTGACATTGGCGGTTGTAATGCGGTGTAATATTAAGACGGGGCAACAACCACTTATTAGGGGTGCGGGTCTGGTGAAGCAGTTGCACAATTGCGGGAAAGCTGGAATACGTTCATGACTCAGCGGTTGACACGGGTATTGATCGCCGAAGACAGCCCAACAATGCGCCGCCATCTGGCGAATGTGATTAATAACGTGCCCGGTCTGCGCGTGATTGGCGAGGCACGCGATGGTAACGAGGCGCTGGCGCTGGTGGGCGAACTCAAACCGGACGTGGTATCCATGGATATTCGGATGCCGGTTATGGATGGCCTTGAGGCGACACGGCGCATTATGAACCAGCACCCTACACCGGTGGTGGTTGTCAGCGGGCTGGTGGAGCAGGATATTGACCTGTCGTTTCAGGCGTTGCAGGCGGGGGCGCTGGCAGTGGTTGAGAAGCCGCTTGACCGCAGCGACCCCGGTTACCATGCCAAGCAGCAGCTTCTGGTCAACACATTGGCGGCTATGGCGCGGGTGCGGGTTATCCGCCGGTGGGAAGCCCGCGCCGAACCGGTTGATGCCCATGCGGGCGGAGCCGTGCCCGTTGCAGGGTCGCCTGTCCGCATTATGCCGGAAATTGTGGCAATCGGAGCCAGCGCGGGCGGACCCAGCGCCTTAAGTGTGCTGCTGCGCGAACTGCCGGCAGATTACTCTGTGCCTATTGTCATTGCCCAGCATATGCCGGAAGAATTTACGTCAGGGCTGGCGCGCTGGCTGGATAAGGCCACACCCTTGCGCGTGCAGGTAGCGCAGGATAATCTGATACTTGAACCCGGCGCGGTCTATCTGGCGCCGGGCAACGCACATCTCACCATTGGGCGGCGGCAGGGCCGGCTGATCTCTCGCCTGATTCGAGAGCAGGGGCAACATCGTTACCAGCCGTCGGTTGACGTGCTGTTTGAATCAGTAGCGCAGACCTGTGGCAAAGCCGGGATCGGTGTGGTTTTGACCGGTATGGGCGATGATGGCGCGGCGGGTCTGTTGGCGATGCGGCAGGCCGGGGCGCAGACCTTCGCCCAGGATGAGGCAAGCTGTACGGTTTTCGGGATGCCCGCTGCGGCCATTGCCAGCAATGCGGTTGTACATGTGTTAGGTTTATCAAACCTGGCAACCACACTTGCGCAGCTAAATTGAGGTAAACTAGGGACAAGAGTAGGATAATATGGCGTTAGAAGCGCTTCTCATCGAAGATAGTAAAACCCAGGCCGCGCAGATCAAGGACACGCTGGAAAGTGTGGGGCTGCGGGTGCGGGTAGCTTATGACGGGCCGGACGGTCTGCGCGACGCAATCGAGGACCCGCCCGCTTTGATTGTGCTGGATGTCAAGCTGCCGACGATGGACGGTTTTCAGGTATGCCGTCGCCTGAAGCGCAACCCGGCGACTCAGGATATTCCGGTTATTATGCTGACGGAAAAGGCTGATCCGAAAGCGACGATGTCGGGGCTGCGAGCCGGCGCAGATGATTATATCCCGAAGGATATTTTCGCTGCGGAGCATTTGATTAACACGCTGCAAGAGCTGGGCATTCTTTAGGGCTTAAGGCAATGACGCGAGCATCTGGGCCTTACTTCATGCAGCCCCCGGTGATGTCAGTGCGGGTTGAAGACAGTATGGACATCATGATTGTGCGCGACACGGTGCGGCGCGCCGGCAGTTTGCTGGGGTTTTCGCCGGCCAACCGGGCACAATTAGCCAGTGCTGCTGCTACCCTGGCTGAACTGGTCCTGAAGACCGGTGAGCCGCAGGATTTGAACCTGAACGGGGTGCGGCAGGGCGAAAAGGTGGGGTTGCAGGTTTCTTCGGAAGCGCCCTGGCTTGCGAATGTGGCTACCAGCAACGTGTTGATTGCGCTGCGCTCGAAACTGGGTGATCTGGTCGATGAGATTCTGGTCGAAGGGGATGATCCACCGGTTATTTACATGGTGATGTGGTTGAGCGAGGCTGCCCGGCGTGATGGCCGCCGCCCGGATGAGGATGAGGACAGTGACGAAGGTTGATCGTGCGCCGGTCGCGCATCTGATCTTTAGCCTGGATCAGCAGCTTTATGCGCTGGCAATCGACTATGTGGTCGAAGTAGCGGCGATGGTCGAACTGCTGCGCACCCCAGCCAGTGACGAGGTGTTTCTGGGGGCTGCCAACCGGCATGGCGAGGTGCTGCCCATGCTCGATCTGCGTCCGATCTTTCGCCAGCCGGCTGCGCCGATTGATACGTCCACCCTGTTTATTGTTGCCCGGTCAGGGGAACAGCAGGTCGGCCTGGTGGTCGATGAGGTATTGCGTATCCAGTATTTTGATCTGGAGCAGGTTGCGCAGGGTAGCAGCCGGGACCCACTAGTGCAGGGGATCATCACGCATGGGGAGCATCTGATTCAGATGGTGGCGCTGCCAGTGCTGCTGGCACAGCATCTGCCGCTGGATGTTCCGGCTTATTTTGAAGGTACACAGGCCACATGATGAACGCGCACAGGACCAGAGACCGTATTTTGATTGTTGCCCGTGACGACGAACTGCGCACCGGGTTGAGCGAAACGCTTGAAAACGCCGGGGATTACGTGGTCAACCTGGCGGATAATTTTGAAGAGGCCCTCAGCGAAATCCTGCTTACCGAATTTGATCTGATTATCACCGAGGCAGAACTGCCCGATTTGAGCGGCATGGATTTGCTGGCTGTTGTTGGCGGCCTGCGGCCCGGCGCAAAAGTGATCGTGATCGACGACGATCTATCTGCCAAGAGCGCCGTCGCGGTTTTCCGCCTTGGCGCGGTGGATTATCTGTATAAGCCGCTGAACATGACGTTTGTGACGATGCAGATTGAACGGCAGCTTGAGCAAAAACATCGGGCGGTTGCCAGCAAACGCGCCGAGCAGCCGGCCCCGGCCCAGCCTGTTGTTCGTGACCGGGCCAAACGGCTCGACCCGCGCACCCGGCCGGCGGTGTTGATGCTGCGCCGCGAACACTTTACGCTTATCAATAAGGAACTCAACCTGCTGCTTAATCATGTGAAGGCCAGTTTTGTCGGGTTGGTAGATAACGATGGCAACATGGTCGGGGCGGCAGGCACGCTGGAAGATTACGATCTCAAGCTGCTTACCCACGCGCTGAGCATTGACCATACTGCCCAGCGTTCGCTGGCGAACATTCTGGAAGAAAACAAATTCCACTCCACCTATTTTGAGGGCGACCAGAGCGGCGTTTATATCATCGAGTTCGGGCAGCCGTATGTGGTGTCGCTGGCGGTGATCTGCGGCGCGGATGTCAAGCCGGGTATGGTGTGGCTGTACAGCAAGCGCACCGCAGCGATCATCGACGATATTCTCAAATCAATCCCCCAGCCCAAAGCCCTGCCAACCCTGCAAGATTGATTCAAAGCATGGCGTTGTAGAGATCGGCCAGTTCCTCTTCGTCCGCATCTGTTTGCTGGTGGTCGAGGACATGGTTGATAAAGGCCGCCAGTTTGTCCACCTTGTCTTTGGAGGTTACACCTTCGCGCAGGCTCTGGTCGAGGCAGACCGCGCCATGATCTTTGACGGGCAGCACCACGACAAAACGCAGCTTGGGGAAGGACTGGTTGGTCACGGGGGCTTTTGAGGGGTCAATCGTCATGGTGTAGTTATCGGTGATGATCGGCTGGCCCTGGCTGATCGCTTTCTGGACGCACTTGATGTAGGGCGCTTCTACCTGTTCCGGCGACATATTCAGCGTGCCGACCACTGTCATATTGGAGTCAACCGCAAAAGCGCGCTCGGCTTTGGTAGCATCGAAAGCCACGCGCATGATATTCGACAGGAAAGCATCATTCATAGTGTTCTGAATCCTGATAACTACATTTGTGCCTGCAAGCTTAGCGTTATCAGCCCGACTCTGCAACTGAGAAGGTTGTGTAACTGTTCAGTAATTGCGCAATCTGCTCGACCCCCTTGTCACCGGCAAGCTGCCATATAATGGGCGTGAGCCAGCCGAGGGACAGGACTGTATCAGCAAACGGCTGGTTTGCCAGATACTGCGCGACAGTCTGCCACAGACGGTAGCATTGATCCTCTTCACTTATGTCGATCCATAACTGCGCGCCCTGCGCCAGAAGCTGCCCCCGGGCTGTGGGGTCAGCAATTTCCAGCGCAGCCAGAACACCTTTTTCCAGGGCCGTGTATTTATCCGGCATAGGGCCAGATTCGGATGTTTCCTTCTGGGCAGCCAGCAGCGGGGCCAGAATTGAGATGGCGCTGGCCTGATCGTACTCGTCCATAATCGAGCCGATAATCATACCGGCGGTGCGCGCCAGATCGTTGGCTGCTGATTTGGGCAGCAGCGGCGCGAGGGCAGATAAAGCACTGGCAGCATCGTAATCGTCTTCGATGGTGCGCAATAACTGCCAGCAGTCGATTATGACCTGATGGCGCTGGTTGGCGGGTAAATGAGGAACCAACGCTGTCAGGGCCGATACCCGATCCACCGGCTCTTCCAGTTCGCGGCAGAGGGCCAGCGCTTCGGGGATCGTAGTTGCAGAAAAAAGATCAGCAATCTCAGCAATGGCGCGCGACCGTTTGTACTCAAACGGCAGTTCTTTAATGGCGGCTATGAGTTCCACATCCAGCGCCTCGCGCTCTTCAGGCGGCAGGCTGCGAGCGATGCTGGCAAGGGCGGTCAGACGCTGTTCGGCGTTGCTGATCTGCCGGGCAGCATCCAAAGCGCGGGGGAGCAGGCGCGCAGGTAAGCCGGGGGCCAGCAGGCTCAAGGCTCTGGAGCGGGCATTTTCGTTATCGATCAGCCGCGCGGCGTCCAGCGCATCGGTATAGGCGCGCGCCTGATGGTGAGGCGGCAGCACATCAACCAGCGCCAGCAGGGCGTTCACCCGTTCGTAACGATGGGGCAGACTGGCCGCGGCAGTCAGGGCGTCGAGCATGGTGCGCTCCTGCGCATGTTCTGGCACATAATGGGCCAGCACGGTCAGCGCGTGGATGCGCGCATCCGGTTCTTCCATGCTGTGGGCCACAGCCAGACTGGCGACCAGCATATTCGGCGGCAAAGTGGGGGCCAGTTGGGCGAGCAGCATAGCGCGGTCGCGTTCGCTGCTCAGGCTGTGGACAGCCGCCAGCGCCTCACCCTGAAGATCGAGAGTCAGGTGTGGGGCCAGCGCAACCAGCACCCGCGCCCGCAGATGCCGCCGTTTGATGCTGATGGCGATGCCGAGGGCCTGTTCCAGCAGATGCGGGAAATGTTCGGTATCGGTGACGTATTCGAGATGCGGCGCGAAGGCGATCAGTGCTTCGGCCCGTTCTTCCTCGTCGGTGATAGTCGCAATCGCCCGCAGGGCGCTGCGGCGCAAACCGGGCTGTAGTTCAAGCGGCAGATAGCGGGCCAGCGCCGTAAAAGCCCGCGCTCGTTCGGCAGGTAGCTGGATGCTTTCGGCGCTGCGCAGTGCCCGCGTTTCGATTTCAGGCGAAAGCTGGCTGGCAAGCGCACACAGCGCCGTTGCGCGCTGCGTGTCATTATGCAGCCTGTCGATTTCATCGATGATGCGGTGCAGCACGCGCACGCGCATGGTATGAGGCAGATAGGGCACAAGCGCCGTCAGGCTGCGAATGCGTGCCTCGATGTTGCTGATGGCCTGTGCCAGCGCCACGATTTCGAGCAGAATCGGTGGGGCAGTGGGTTCATCATGCACCAGTGTGAGCAGCGGCGTTAGCTGAAACAACACCCGCGCACGGGCTTCCGCCAGCGTCAACTGCGACGATTGATTCCAGATAGTACTCACGATGGTCTGGAAATACTGTGGGGGCAGCAGCAGCGCCAGCCTCGCGCTGTTCAATAACCGGGTTTCGAGATCATCAACGGCCTGAATGTCTTTGTAGAGCTGGATCAGCTGCGCTTCGGAAAGCTGCTCTGCCATCTGGGTCAGGGCGGTTACGCGCGCCTGCGCTGGCGTCAGCGGTCTGGGCGGGGGTATCTCCGGGGCGGGCTGCGCTTCGACCTGCATACTGAGTTCGAGTACGTACTGCACCTGTTCCAGCAGATTGGCAGGGCCGCTTGCCAGCAGCGCCAGCAGCGCGCGTTCAAGCTGGTTTCTGCTGGATGGATGGTCGCTGGATGGCACATTCTGCGGCGGGGATGCAAGTTCAGTCATGAGTCAGGCCACATTACAGGGCAGTCCTTCATATTCTAAAGCGAATTGCCTGTATCAGGCAAGATTGTACAATAGATGCAGCACTGTACTTGCAGCAAGGAGCCTGTGATGTCGTCCATACCCACTCTGATTATCCTCGCCGGTGGTGCATCATCGCGGATGTGGCCGCTGCGCGAAAAGTCGCTGCTGCGCTTTGGGACCGAGCCGCTGATGATGAGCCAGCTTCGGCGTTACCGCGAACTGGGGTTTGAGGCGGCGGTGATCGTTGGCAATCCAGACAACGCCGACGATATTCGCGGGATGGTCGCGGGTCTGGATAGTATGAAAGTCGATGTGGTGGTGCAGGCTGAGCCGAAGGGTATGGGCGACGCGATCTTACAGGCGGCTCCGCTGCTGCAACCGGACGCGGCGGTCTATATCACGCAGGTGCATGATGTAGTAGACGGTCATCTGCATCTGGATGTGCTGGCGAGCTACCAGTCCAATCCTGGCCACAGCTTCATCGTCGGCTACGAAATGGAAGATTACTTCCCCGGCGGTTATCTGATTGTCGATGCTGAGGGGCGCATCACCGGCATGGTCGAAAAGCCCGGCCCGAACAACCGCCCAAGCAAGCTGGTGAATATCGTGGCGCACGTCCACAGTCATGCCGGACGCCTGCTGGACGCTATCCGCGCTGAGTACGCCCGCGATCTGGCATCCGACGATCACTATGAACGGGCGATGGACGGCCTGATGAAAGCCCACGTATTCCGGGCGATCCCTTACAGCGGGCACTGGAGCGCGCTGAAATTCCCCTGGCATACGCTGGACATCATGGATTACTTTCTGTCCCAGATCAAGGGGCAGACGGTAGCAAACAGCGCGGTGATCGCGCCAACGGCCTCGCTGGTCGGTGACGTATACATCGGCGAGAGAGTGCGGATTTTCCCCGGCGCGGCGGTGGTCGGCCCGGCGTACATCGGGAACGGCACGATAGTTGGCAATAATGCGCTGGTGCGCGGGTCGATGGTGCTGGACAACTGCAATGTCGGCTTTACAACGGAAGTCGCCCGCAGCTACGTGGCTGACGGCTGTCAGATGCACGCCTGCCGGGTGCTGGATTCGGTGTTTGCGCCCAATGTCAATTTTTCGGCGGGCTGTACCACTGCCAATCTGCGCATTGACCGGGGGACGGTCAGCAGCACTGTCAAGGGCCAGAAGCTGGATACCGGGCGCGACAAGCTGGGCGCGATTATCGGCAGGGATGCGTTTCTGGGTGTGGATGTGATGACCATGCCCGGTGTGAAGATCGGTGAGGGTGCGCAGATCGGCCCCGGCACGCACGTGCGGTATGATGTGAAGGACGGTCAGCGCGTCTATGTCAAGCAGGAACTGGTAGTTGTGGAGGGTGATTAGGGGATCGAACCTGAACAGCCGCATCAAACATAATTCTGGCCTATAGAGAGGGGTACTGGTCTGGAGGGGTTGACATGGATTACAGCCATCTGGTGAACCAGCAGTATGGTCGGGAGAATCTTGGTGAAAAAATACTCGCTGCCTTGCAGCAGGCCGGAAAAGACGTAAACGCGCTTTCCCGTGCTGACCTGAGTACATTTGATGAATTTCATGTCGGCGGTGTTATGCAAACGCGCAGCCTTGCTAAAGAGGCGCAGTTGCAACCGGGGATGCATGTTCTGGACATCGGCAGCGGACTCGGCGGCCCAGCCCGGACGCTCGCGGCTGAATTTGGCTGTCGTGTCACGGGCCTTGATTTGACCGAAGAATTCTGTCACGCAGCCGAATTGTTGACCCGGCGTGTCGGGTTAAGCGATCAGGTGACATTCAAGCATGGCAGCGCCCTCGATGTGCCATTTGAGGATAATACATTTGACGCGGTATGGACTCAGTTTGCTGCCATGAATATAGGTGACAAGGAGCAGTTGTATTCCGAATGTCGTCGGGTACTCAGGCCGGGCGGTTTGCTGGCGCTGCATGAAGTCATGCAGGGAGAAACAACAGATTTGCATTATCCCGTTTTCTGGGCAGACGATGAATCATTGAATTTTCTGCGTTCGCCTCAGGAAATCCGGCAACTGCTGGTAGATAAGGGGTTTGCCGAGCGCACCTGGAACGATCTGACGCAGCAGTCTTTTGAATGGTTTCAGGCCATGACCGCCACGCGCCAGAAGGAACAGGGGACGCCACCGCTTGGCTTTAACGTGTTTGTTGGGGACGGCGTACCGCAGAAAGCGGCAAATGTCGTCCGTAATCTGGAAGAAAAGCGTATCACAGTCATTCAGGCTGTGCTTCAGTTAGACAAACCCAATTAAAGATCGAAGGCTGACTCATCCGGCTGGCGCTCCGGGTGCAGCATGTCCAGCGCCTGTTGTTCGTACTGCCACAGCTCAAACCGGCTGTGTGCGCGCAGCAGCTTGCGCAGGCGGTGGTAGCCGTCACCATATTCCTTGGCCCATTCCTGAGCAAATGCGCCGCTGCGAATTTCTTCGAGCGTGACTTCCATCAGCCGGTTAAGTTTGAGATCGCTAAAACGTTCCATGCGGCTGAATGTGCCGTACTGGCTGGTCAGCGAAGCCAGCCGGAGGGTGGGGAACAGACCTTCCTGCGCCGCGCGCGCCAGCATATCCTGCAATTCGCCAGACAGATACAGGTCGGTAAAGGTGGCTTCAGGCGGATAGCCGGCCTCGGTCAGCACCTGAGCCGCTGTCATCAGCACATGATTGAGCATCGGCAGAACCGCCTGCTGGACGAACAGGTCCAGTTCGGCCTCGCGCTCGAAACCGATCTCGATAGCGCCCGATTCCGGGTGCAGCGAACCGACAGCTTTTGCCAGCGCCAGCACGGTGTTCCACGCCTGCCCACTGGCGTCCTGCCCCACAGCCACAAAGCTGTAGAACCCGCGATTCGCCAGGTAGCGTTCGCGCACAGCCACACCCAGAGTACGCGGCGCCACCAGCCCGACATCGACAAACGGCGGCGCTTCGATGTAGCCGAAAGCGATGTTGTAGGAACTGGCGAAAATCAGTGTATCGCCGCGTTCAAGGTGGGGTGAAATCTGTTCAAGATAAAGCTGCGGCATCACTTCGTCGGGGACCAGCAGCATTATTACATCTGCCTGACGGACGAGTTCGGGGGTCGGAATCAGGGTGAAACCTTCCGTTCGCGCAAGGTTGCACCGCGTTTCATCGCTTTCGCTGACCACCACATCAACGCCGCTGTCGCGCAGGTTAAGAGCAATCGGGCGGCCCAGATTGCCGTAGCCAATGACGCCGATCTGTTTGCCTGCAAGATAATCGAGATTGCCATCTTCTTCGCGGTAAACGATAGACATAAGAATCGTTCCTTCAGAAAGGTATCCAGGGGATCGAGAACGAGTGCGGCTGACCTGTGCTGTCCGGGTTGCTAGCGGGGCAGAGTGTAGCACCACACTGGCAGATCATAGCCGTTGCGCTGAAAACCGAAACGCTGGTACAGGCGCTGCGAACGCAGGTTGCTGGCCTGCGTATTTACCGTGATCGTCGTCAGGCGGCGCTGGATCAGCCGGCGCAGCAGGTCATACAGCAAGGCGCTGCCGATTCCCTGCCCCTGGAAAGCAGGGTCTACTGCCAGCCGGGCCAGATGAGCAGCAGAATGATACAGTGTACTGATCTGATAGCCAACGATCTGGCCGCTGCATTCTGCTACGGTACAGATTTCGGCTATGCGGCTGGCCTGGCGGACTTCCTCGAAGGTCATGTGCCAGGGCGGGCCAAACGCAGCCTGATCAATTCGGGCAGCGCGCAGCAGATCGGCGGGTTGGAGATGGCGGATCCGAACCGGCGCGGTGGGTGGTTCGGGCAAATGTGTCCCATTGCGTTCCAGTGTCACCACGTCCTCGACAAAGTCGAAGTGGAGTTCGCGCAGATAGGATTTGATCCAGGGACGCATGACCAACAGGGATACGGTCTCGATTTTCAGCGTTCGCAGTTCGACCAGCAGATCGTTCCACAGGGCCGGGAAGATCGTATCCGCTGGCCCGTGATTGTCGAGCGCCGCGATCCGTACCCACGATGCGCCGTTCAGCGGCTGAGAAACAGCCAGCAAACCCGCCAGCCGCTTCCCGTGCCACGCCAGGCGCACAGGTACAGCGTGCTGGCTCAGCCACTCGATAGGTTCGTACCAGTCCAGATGGGTATGCACCTGATCGGTGTGGAACAGCAGATCATCGACGGCGCGGCGGTGCTGGCGTTCAAGTGGAGTCAGGGTAATGCTGGCACTGGTCATCATAGCGATTTTAACGCTGACGGCGATGAATACGCTGGGCAAAGCTGGGCGAGGTGATGGCGATGATCTGGCAGCGCCGCCAGTCAAGCAGCCGGGTGGCGATACGCTCGTCCAGTTCTTCGACCTGCTTGGCGGTGGTAATGACGGTGGGCAGTTGTCCGGTGTAGCGATATTCAATAATCTGGAACAGCTTTTCGCGCGCCCACGCGGTTGATTGTTCGGCGCGCAGATCATCGAGAACCAGCAGCGGAATGTTGAGCACCATGTTGAACCGCTGCTGCAAGGAAACCGTCATGGTGTTGTTGAAGGTGACGCGCAGATAATCCATCAGGTCCGGCACGGTGGTGAAAATCACACCTGTGCCCCGGTCGCGCTGGAAATTGGCAATGGCTGCTGCCAGATGCGTCTTGCCGCTGCCGTATGGCCCGATGATCGTCAGCCAGCCCCGGGGCGCGCTGGCATACTGCCGGGCGACACTCAGCACATGGTCGAGCCGCTTCTGTTCGTCCGGGCCGACGCCGGTGCGGGTATCGAAGTTGTCCAGCGTCATGTCGCGGTAATGGGACAGATTGGTAAGCTGGTGCTGCTGGTTTTCTGCCGGGGTGCGATAATCCGGCGCGGTGATACGGGCCTGGCGGATCAGTTCTTCATCCAGCATCCGGCTGCGAATGCGCCCGTCAATGCGGTCAAGATCGACGTTGGTGGTAATCACGGTTGGCAGGCGATGGCTGTAACGGTAATTGAGCAGTTGGAACAGTTTTTCGCCGGCCCACTGACTGGGATTTTCCGCGCCAAGGTCGTCCAGAATCAGCAGTTGAGCAGTACGGACACGATCAAACATCTCATCATAGCCAACTTCAGACGATGGGCCGTAGGTGCTGCGCAGATGATCCAGCAGGTCGGGCACAGTGATGAACAGCACCATATCGCCATGCGCCAGCCGTTCGTTGCCAATGGCTGCTGCCAGATGAGTCTTGCCACAGCCGTAAGGCCCTTCCAGTATCAGCCAGCCTTCGGGCGCTGCCGCGAACTGGTAGGCCATATTGTGCGCCAGCATCAGCGATTCGCGTTCGGAATTGGTCAGCAGGGGGCGCTCGATCTCGAAATTGTCAAAGCGTTTGTCGCTGAAGGCCGACAGATTGCTGATGCGCCGCATCCGCGCCTGATGCTCGCGGTCAGCTTCGACAGGATAATTGGGGCAGCGAAACAGCTTGCCAAAGTCGGGATGATCGACTGGCACTTCATAACTGATGACACCCAGCCCACCGCAGATAGATGGCTTGCCGCACAGGGCGCAGGGTTCGCCGTTATTCGTCGGGGGCGTTGTTGATGAAGGTGGCGTATTTTCCTGAGATATATTTTTGCCCATCCGGTTGAGCAAGTCGCCCAGCGAGTCCACGATCGCGTCCTTCCCTGTCCCATCGATCCAGTATAGCGCGGATGTAGCGCCATGAGCGTTTATTGTGTTCAACCGCCAGCCGCACCGCCTCTTCCAGCCAGAAAGCCGGAAATTCGGCCTCCGCGTCTTTCAGTTCCTCCGCAATCATCGGCGTGATTGAGCCGATATTGGCCTCGTAGAGCTGATAGATGTTGGGGCGTTCCGGCAGGATTTCAACCGGGTTGTGGGCGTCTCCGGGCTGCCATCTGCCCCCTCGCACGGATTCCGCTGCCTGGCGTCCGGCAGCCGAGTTCATAAAATAGAGCGTTTCGGTGCCGCTGTCCAGCGTGACTTCGACTTGCAGCAGCGTACCTCGTTCGACTGCTCGCTTGAGTGCGTGGTGCAGGATGTCTGCCGGCTCGGTTTCTGATCCGGCCAGCCGCAGGCCTTCCATCAGTGTGGCGTTATGGAGAAAGTCCCGATCGCGCAGGTAGCGAAAATTGCCGTCTTTTTGTGGCAGCGCCCACAGGCAGAACAGCGTCACTTTTAATTCGGCCAGATCATCGATCAGCGGCAGCAGGTCGCTGAAAAAGGGAGCCGGAACCTTGATGTGGCGGTATTTGCCTGCTTTGAAGCCGTCGAACTTCTGCATTAGCCTCTACTCAGGTCGATATTCTGGGCGGTGGCGTCGAGAAAACGGGTGATTTTACGGTCAAAGTACAGCGAGACGGTTCCCGTTGGGCCATTCCGGTGCTTGGCGACGATGATGTCCGCCTGATTCGGGAACTCTGTCGCTTCATTATAGACCTCATCGCGGTACAGGAACATCACAATATCCGCATCCTGCTCGATACTGCCGCTCTCTCTCAGGTCGCTGAGCTGCGGGCGTTTGTCCTGACGCTGCTCGACAGCGCGGGAAAGCTGGGCAGCAGACAGCAGCGGCACGTTGAGTTCGCGGGCCAGTTCCTTCAGGCTGCGGCTGATGTAGCTGATTTCCTGCACGCGGTTATTTTCGTACAGCCCGCCGGCGTTCATCAACTGCATGTAATCGACAATGACCAGATCGATGCCGGTTTCGCGGGCCATGCGCCGGGTCTTGGTACGCAGTTGGAGCGGCGTAAGCGCGGGGGTATCGTCAATAAATACCTGAAACTTGCTCAGCCGGCCCATCGCCTCGATCAAACGCGATTCTTCCTGCGGGCTGATCTGACCAAGCCGGAGCATCTGCATGTTGATGCCGGTCTCCATCGAGAT
>Ga0079224_100006241_pt1 | contig 15773 bp, 14 predicted proteins | sample Stecom2015_FD_80414 | JGI IMG/M metagenome (GOLD analysis project Ga0079224, IMG submission 80414) | Agricultural soil microbial communities from Utah to study Nitrogen management - Steer compost 2015 | ecosystem: Environmental > Terrestrial > Soil > Agricultural land | place: USA: Utah...
CGATCTAAAGGAACTTCTACCGAGATCCACATATTCTCCTGATACGAGTCAATATAGTTAGCTAATTCCACCATTCCAGTTCGACTCGAATCCGCATAAATAAGCTGAATCGCAGGAAGCTCCGCAGTGGCTGTCGATGACTGCACGTACAATTTGAAAATTAAAACAGAGTTGCTTTCCGGGGCATAGTGATCTGGATAGAAAATATCGGCATTCCACTGCCCGCCTTCAGCCGAAACATATTTTAATACTAATGAGTTCGTAGGTGTGAAAAAGACTGAGTCTGATACAGGTAGATTCTTCCTCACGTTCATAATCCAGCTTGCCCCGGAATAATCGACAACACTATTAGAATAGCTATGAGGTAAATTGCTATCAGCAAACAAAACTTCAGGATATGACTCCGCTTTAGCAACCGTAAAAAAACACGTAAACAGGCTATAAAGGACAAAATAAAAAATTAGGTAAGTTTGTTTCATCATGTCATTTAGAAAAACAACAGGTATTACAAAAACCAAGCCATGTCCAAAAATAAATTAATATATTTAGAGTCTAAGTACACAAAACCCGACGAATGCTGTCTTTCTTTCACCGACAAAATCACCTCATTCACCGATTTTTTTACGGTCTCCAACTATTTACCCTTTTGAACACGCGGTGATGTCGGTATATTTGATTAAAACTTTTGGAAAATGAACAAACAGCATAAAAATAAAAACAGCAATTCAGGTCGGACACTCATCGGACTTATTATCATTCTGATTGGGGCGCTCCTACTAATAGATAAACTTATTCCAGCCCTCTATCTAGGTTGGCTTTTTCAATGGCCGATGGTGCTTATTATTGTCGGTGCCGTCATCGGAGCTAAATCTAGTTTTGAGAACCGAGCGTCTTATATACTAATTGGCATAGGTGTCTTTTTTTTCCTCAGCAACACTCTTGATTTCAGTATTGGTCCCCTTATTTGGCCCTTAATGCTTATCGTCATCGGTTTCTTCCTGATTAAGGGAAAATCAAAAAAACGAAAAATGCAATACAGAGCTTATACTCCTCCGGCAAATGAAGATTTCGTCTGGGATAAAAGAGTAAAAGGCGAACAGGAAACTAAATCTGCAGGTTCTGAAGATGCAAATTATACAGAAACAGAAAATTCCAACGAAAACAATATGGGACACACCGCCGACGAGGGTTATGGGGAAGAGTATACAGGCAGCCCTGATGATTTTATTGACTCGACATCCATCTTCGGCGATGGCAAGCACTATGTTGTTTCTCAAAACTTCAAAGGCGGAGACATTGTTAATATTATGGGAGGGTCAACGGTCAATTTAATGCGTGCCGATTTAAAGGGACCGGCTACCCTCGAGGTTGTTCAACTATTTGGAGGCACGACCATCATCGCACCTTCTCACTGGGTTATACAACCTGAAATGGCATCCATTTTCGGAGGTATAGAAGATAAGAGATTCCACACACCGACTGTACCAGATCGTTCGAAGGTGTTATACATCAAAGGGACATCCATATTTGGTGGTATCACCATCAAAACCATCTAACGGGATTCAGTTAAATGCTTCAGACCAACCAACAACCTACTATTCAAAGAAACCGCTTTCTGCTTTTAAGCTGCTCTATAATTTTTGTTGGTTGGTCGATCATTCAAGGCGGGCTCCTATTTTGGTATGGAACTACCCTATATGCTGCAATCATCGATAGCCTCATATCAGCCGCAGTCATTACAATAGCTTGCTATATTATAGCAAGTGTCCTATATTACTATCAGCCTCAAAAAGAAAAGACCACCTATATTCTTGTGTGGGTCATCAGTTTAACTATTATTAGCCTGGCGGTTACCCGTTATGCAATAGCTTGGATCATTGCTTCAGAAGGATACCAGGATTCAATAGATTATTCACTCCCTTTACGTTTTCTAGCCGCAGGATTGTTGATCGGTTGCATGGCTATCATCAATGTATTATGGAATATACAACAAAATAACAGAGAGAATGAAAGCAGGAAAGCTGATGCAGAAAAAATGGCACGGGAAGCTGAACTTTATAGTCTAAGACAGAAGCTTCAACCACATTTCTTATTCAATAGTCTAAATTCCATCATCGCACTCATCACTCAAAAACCCGATCTCGCACGAACAATGGTATTCCAATTGTCGGACTTTCTACGAGGCACATTACATATGGATGATCAACAGTTGCTTGATATCGAGGATGAGCTCGAACATCTTCAACTGTATATAGACATTGAGAAAGTACGTTTTGGACATCGTTTAAACATTACAATCGATAAAGTAGATGCCGAAGATGCGCAGTTACCAGCGATGATCATTCAACCGCTCCTAGAAAATGCAATCAAATATGGATTATACAATACCACCGGACAGGTAGATATTCAAATCAATGTAACGAAACAGGACAATTTACTGAACATTAACATTACAAACCCTTTTGACATTGACAGTCAGACCAAACAAAAGAGCTCCGGTTTTGGCTTAAGAAGTATCGAGCGGAGATTATTCCTTATTTACGGTCGCACCGATCTGTTGCATACAAATGCAGGAAAACATATCTTTACTGCATCAATCTCTATTCCTCAACCAGAATGATCAAAGCTTTAATTATAGACGACGAACCATTAGCCCGCAGTATCGTGAGCGAATACCTGCTTGATTTCCCTCAAATAGAGGTGGTCAAAGAATGCGGTGATGGGTTCGAAGCGGCGAAAGCGATCGCCGAAGTAAGCCCTGACTTGATTTTTTTAGACGTCCAAATGCCCAAAATAACCGGGTTCGAATTATTGGAACTGATCGAAGAACCGCCCGCAGTCATATTCACGACCGCATTTGAAGAATTTGCACTTCGCGCTTTTGAACAGCATGCCGTAGACTACTTATTGAAACCAATAAGTAAAGCCAGGTTCGTAAAGGCTGTTGAAAAATTCTTGTCCCAGAGTGCAAGCTCCGCAAAAGAAAAGACAAAATCTTTTATCGAAAAGGTGCAGGAAAAAGAAGAGAACAAATTGGATCGGGTATTGGTACGCACGGGAAACAATATCAAAATCATACCTGTAGAAAAGATAAACTACCTGGCAGCAGACGATGACTACGTATCTGTCCATACCGATGAAGGAAGTGCTCTGAAGAAAAGTACCCTAACGTTTTTCGAAAAAAACCTTGACCCAGATGAGTTTGTAAGGGTACACCGATCTTTTATCGTTCGGATTGATCAGATAATCCGTATCGAACCTTATGAGAAAGAGAGTCATAAGGTTATCCTCAAAGACAAAAGCTCGATCAGCGTAAGCAAATCGGGCTATGCAAAGTTAAAAGCAGCCCTTGAAAAATAATCGTTTTCTAAAGCCGCGTTATTGATTCACAGCTGAAACAAGTTTATCCAGACCGTTTTCACCATCTAGATAACTCTTCAACTTCCTATCCGGTCCATACACATAAAGGGCGGGATATTGAATGGGCTGAAACTTGGCTAAAAACTCATATTGCTTATCTAACAGAACATGGACGTTCGGTTTGCCCTGCAATCCTTTGCCATAGGTATTCATAAAATCAGCAACAATGGCTCTATCTTGTTGAGAAACCAAATAAAAGGTCGCGTTTTTAAATTGATCGAAATTTGCCCCCATCATTTCAATCTCGTTTCTACAGTGTATACAGCCTGTATCAAAAAACAGAAATACGATATTTCCGTCAATGGCCAGGCTCGTTCTCATAACAGGTCGATCATCAACCATATTAAAGAACGTGAATTCCGGTATCATATCCGGAGCATTCGTTGGTTTTGAATTTGAACAAGCTGAGCTAATTAAAACAGCCAATAAGAATATCAATAAAGTGCGTTTCATGTGTAGTCATTTGAGTTCCATTGCTAAATGGGTCAAAATTATAAAAATAAATCAATTTCCTGCTTCGTTACTTTTTCTATGTCAAGTGATATTGATATCTTTGAGAAAAAATTTCACAGTTTGAAAAAGCGTATCGCAATATTTGCATCCGGATCAGGATCCAATACCCAAAAAATTCTGGAACACTTCAAAAACCATGAGTTAGCGGAAGTATCAATTATCCTGAGCAACAACCCGGATGCCTATGTCCTTCAACGTGCAGACAATTTTGAAACCCCGTCGCATGTTTTCGATCGCAATGAATTTTATAAAACAGACTCCGTTGTTCGTTTATTGAAAGGTTTAGAAATTGACCTTATCGTTCTTGCTGGATTCCTTTGGCTGGTCCCTCAAAATCTTTTGGATGCTTTTCCGAACCGGATCATCAACATCCATCCAGCACTTTTACCTAATTACGGAGGAAAAGGAATGTATGGTGATCACGTTCATCATGCTGTTTTAAATGCCAAAGAAAATGAGTCGGGTATAACCATCCACTATACCAATGACAAATTTGATGATGGAAAGATTATCTATCAGGCTAAATTCAAGATCGAACCAGATGACACGATTGAATCTATCAAATTTAAGGGACAACAATTAGAGCACCAACATTTTCCCAGAATTATTGAGACAATCATCAAAGAACTCCAATAGTTAACTTTTTGAATAAAAATAATGAGCCATCCTGTTAAAATTAAAAACGCACTAATATCCGTTTACTACAAAGACAATCTAGAACCAATTGTACAACAATTAGATAAATATGGTGTTAATATTTATTCTACCGGAGGAACGGAGAAGTTCATCAAAGACCTCGGGATCAATGTAATACCTGTCGAAGATCTAACCGGCTACCCGTCAATCTTAGGAGGTCGAGTGAAAACACTCCATCCATCCGTATTCGGAGGAATCTTGTCACGTCGGGATCACGCGGACGATAAAGAACAAATCAATGAATACAAAATTCCGGAAATAGACTTGGTAATCGTTGACCTCTACCCTTTCGAAGAAACGGTTCAATCAGGCGCCACGGAGCAGGACATCATTGAAAAAATTGATATCGGTGGCATATCGTTGATACGAGCTGCGGCCAAGAACTATCAGGATGTGACGATTTTATCTTCAAAAGATGACTATCGGGAATTCGAGATGTTTTTAGTAGAAAATGAGGGTTATACCACATTGGAACAAAGAAAATATTTTGCAAAACGCGCCTTTCATATTTCCTCACATTACGATACGGCCATTTTCAACTACTTTAACTCGACAGCGGAAGAACCTTTAACCTTATTCAAACATAGCGAGAGTCAGTTTAAAGCATTACGTTACGGTGAAAACCCACATCAAAAAGCCGTTTTCTATGGTGACCTGGATGCAATGTTCGAAAAGTTAAACGGCAAAGAGCTTTCTTATAACAACCTCGTGGATGTCGATGCAGCTGTCGCATTGATTGATGAATTCAGTACGCCGACCTTCGCTATTTTAAAACATACAAATGCCTGTGGTGTGGCCAGCAAAGATTCCATTTGGGATGCGTGGAAAACAGCACTCGAATGCGATCCGGTTTCTGCCTTTGGCGGTGTACTGATCTGCAATGGAACCATTGACGAAGAAACTGCTCAGGATATTAACAAGTTATTCTTTGAGGTTCTGATAGCTCCTGAATTCAGCGAGGAAGCCTTACGGGTTTTAACAAGCAAAAAGAACCGGATCATTCTTCAACGAAAAGAAGTAGAGTTACCTCAACATCAATTCAAAACACTATTGAATGGTATCATCCAGCAGGACAAGGATCTTTCAATCGAAGGTGTCGAACAAATGGAGTCTGTTAGCCAAAGACAACCTGAACCCGGAGAACTCGAAGATCTTGCCTTCGCGAATAAAATCGTCAAGCATACGAAATCCAATACCATTGTCCTCGTCAAGGACCAACAGCTTTTGGCGAGTGGTGTGGGTCAAACCTCTCGGGTGGATGCATTGAAGCAAGCCATCGAAAAGGCTAAATATTTCAAATTCCCTCTTGAAGGTTCTGTAATGGCTTCTGACGCATTTTTCCCATTCCCCGACTGTGTTGAGATAGCGAGCAATGCTGGCGTCAAAGCGATCCTACAACCAGGAGGTTCAATAAAAGATAAAGAATCGATTGAAATGGCTAATAATAAGAACGTTTCAATGGTTTTGACAGGTGTTCGACATTTTAAACATTAATTTTCTATTTTAGGGCTTTTATTGCAGAACAGCGTTTTTTGAATATCACATTTTATTGAATCTTTTTTATAGCTTTAATAAGCTTCTTTTGTAAAAAGCGATTAACTTTGCAATCTATTTTATAATTTTTAAAAGAAATCCGAATGGGGTTATTTAACTGGTTTACTCAAGAAGTTGCCATTGATTTAGGTACTGCTAATACACTTATAATACATAACGACAAAGTTGTTGTCGACGAACCTTCTATCGTAGCATTTGATCGCACTACTAACAAGGTAATTGCCATTGGTCGCCAAGCTATGCAAATGGAGGGAAAAACCCACGCAAATATCCGGACGGTTCGTCCTTTAAAAGACGGTGTGATAGCTGACTTTAACGCAGCGGAACATATGATCAGAGGGATGATCAAGAAAATCAACAATGGAAAGGGTTGGTTTTTTCCTTCCTTGCGAATGGTTATTTGTATTCCTTCGGGCATCACAGAAGTAGAAAAACGAGCCGTTCGTGATTCAGCCGAAATTGCAGGTGCGAAAGAGGTTTACCTCATCCATGAGCCGATGGCAGCGGCAGTCGGCATTGGAATTGATGTTGACGAACCGATGGGTAACATGATCATCGATATCGGTGGTGGAACAACAGAGATCGCCGTTATAGCTCTTTCAGGTATTGTATGCGACCAATCCATACGCGTCGCAGGTGACAACTTTGATTCGGATATTATTAATTACATCCGTCGCCAACACAATATCATGATCGGTGAACGTACTGCAGAAAAAATTAAGATAGAAGTAGGCTCTGCCCTACCTGAACTTCAGGATCCACCAGAAGACTTTGCTGTTCAAGGTCGTGACTTGATGACCGGTGTACCTAAACAAATTACCGTTTCTTATACAGAGATTGCACACTGTCTGGACAAATCGATTTCAAAAATAGAAGAAGGTATCCTGAAAGCACTTGAGATTACCCCTCCTGAACTTTCGGCTGATATCTATCAAACAGGAATCTATCTAACCGGTGGGGGCGCTTTGTTGCGTGGACTTGATAAACGTGTACATTCAAAAACTAAATTACCGGTTCATATTGCTGAAGATCCTTTACGTGCCGTTGTAAGAGGAACAGGAATTTCGTTAAAAAATATCGGTAGTTTTAAATTTTTAATGCAATAAAAAGAATTGAGATATGAGCTCCAACCCTTAGAGGTCGACTAGCTGATAGCTAACTCATATCTTAAGCTGAATGATAAGATATGCGAAACCTTTGGATATTCATTAATCGATATAGCACATTCTTTTTGTTTATCCTGTTCTTTGCCGTTTCCTTTATCTTAACCATTCGTAATAATTCTTTTCAACGCGCAAGTGCGTTAAATTCCTCCAACGAGGTTATCGGACGGGCTTATGAAAAAATCAATTATTTTAAAGCCTACATTAACCTCAATGAAACAAATCTGACCCTCGCTCATGAAAATGCTGCTTTACGAGCGCTTTTAAAAAGCTCTAATTACGATAGCGAGGTGATTTCCCGTACAATACGGGATACATTACTTGAGCCACAATATAGCTATATAGAAGCGCGGGTGATAAACAACAGCGTCAACCAAAAAAACAATTACCTGACGGTCAACCGAGGCTCCCGACATGGCATAAAGAAAGGTATGGGGGTTATCTCCTCCAATGGTGTCGTTGGTATCGTCCTAAATGTCTCCCCTAACTTTTCAACGATTCAATCGCTACTGCACTCAGATACCCGAATTAGTGCCAGTTTATCTAAAAGTGAAGCCTTTGGTTCATTGGTATGGGGACAGAATGCAATAGACCCGCAATATGCGGTTCTAAGGGATATCCCTAACCATGTCGAGGTCGAAAAAGGAGAACAGGTCGTTACATCGGGTTATTCTCTTTTTCCACCGGGTATTATTGTAGGGCAGGTCGAGGAAACTGGTATCACAAGTGGAAGTAGCTTTTTGGATATCAGGATTAAACTAAACAATGATTTCAGCACATTACGATATATCTATATTGTAATCGACAAACTGTCCGTCGAGAAAGAAAAACTAGAAGAACAAAATACGGAAAATGGCTAAGTTGTTTATAGAGAATATCATACGATTTCTTGTGCTTATTCTTGCTCAGGTCTTCCTTTTTAAGAATATCGGTTATTACAACCTGGCTTCTCCTTTTCCGTATATCATGGCTCTTATGTTATTGCCAGCGAGAATACCAAAATTCTTTCTTTTTACGATCGCTTTCCTTACTGGGATCGCAGTAGACGCATTTTATGATACCTTAGGCATCCATGCGGCCGCCTGTGCGACCCTCGCTTGGGCACGCATTGTCTTTATTAACCTTACTCTTCAGGATGATGATTATGATGCCTCCTCTACTCCCGGTATCGGACAAATGTCATTCCGATGGTTTCTAATCTATACATTCATCCTCAGCTTTTTCCACCACTTTACATTATACTTCTTAGAGGTATTTTCTTTAAATAACTTCCTCTATACATTAACTAGCATTCTTTTTAGTTGTATCTTTACCACCATTCTGATTGTTTTATTTGAGTTGATATTATATAGAAGGAAAAAGCGGTGAACAGTTATTTTGCACGAAAATACATTATCCAAGGTATCATCATTGCAGCTGCCGCGGTTATTCTCATGCGACTCTTCTACATTCAGGTTATCGATGATTCGTATTATCTGTCTGCGGAAAATAACGTATTAAGAAAAATAGTCATTTACCCTGCTCGAGGCGTTATTCTCGACAGAACGTCAGAAGTTCTCGTCCAAAATGAACCGGTATACGACCTCATGGTAACGCCACGCGAAGTCAAGGAAATGGACACGACTCTTTTCTGTGAACTCGTTGGTATCGATAAAGAAGGCTTTGATAAGCGTTTCCTAAAAGCTAAAAATTATTCGCCTTATAAAGCTTCCATCTTCGAAAAACAATTATCCGCCGAAACCTATGCCCGGCTACAAGAACACCTTTATGAATTCAGGGGCTTCTATGTACAAAACAGAACTGTGAGAAACTATCCTGATAGTATCGCCGCCCAGTTCCTAGGCTATATTAATGAAGTCACCGAAAAAGATATTGAGCGGAGCAACGGTTTCTACCGACCCGGAGACTACATTGGCGTCAGTGGTGTCGAGCGTGCTTACGAAGAGCTGCTCCGTGGTCAGCGAGGCGTGCAGAATGTTATGGTAGATGCTTTCAATCGCCCGAAAGGTCATTTTGCAGATGGGAAATACGACACACTTGCTGTTGCTGGGGAAGATTTAATGTCTTCTCTGGATAAGGAACTGCAACAGCTCGGTGAAACCCTCATGAAAAATAAACTGGGGAGTATCGTTGCCATCGAACCAGCTACCGGTGAAATATTAAGTTTTGTTAGTAGCCCTTCCTATAATCCCAATATGATGGTGGGTCGGGAACGTGGAAACAATTATATGAAATTGCTTTACGACCCATTAAAACCCATGTTTATACGACCCATGCAGGCTCAGTACCCGCCCGGATCGATTTTTAAAGTTGTGTCTGCACTAGTGGGACAGCAGGCAGGGGTTATCGATAAAGATATGAGATACCATTGTGTAGGAGGTTATCGATACGGACGGAGCGGTTACATGCGCTGCACCCACGTCCACGGTTCCATTAATCTGGCAACTTCAATTCAAGCTTCATGTAATCCATATTACGCATTCACCTTTGCCCGGATGATTGACGGACGGGGAAAAAAACCGTCTGAGTCTTATAAAGATTGGTATGAAGCTGTTCAGCGTTTCGGCATAGGAAAAGAACTGGGAATCGATCTTCCCGGTGAAAACTCAGGAAACTTACCGACATCAGAATATTATACCAAGCACTTTGGCAGTGATAAATGGACTTCAGCATATAATATATCGTTGTCGATCGGTCAAGGTGAAATGGGTATTACACCTCTTCAGATGGCAAATGTCATGGCTATTGTCGCCAACCGGGGTTTCTATTATCGTCCTCACCTCATTAAATCTATCGGTAAAAAGAAAATTGTCAAACCTGAGTTTTCCGAGAAGATACCTGTTGGGGTAGATGCTCAATATTTCGAACCCGTAATCGAGGGAATGAGCAGAGCGGTTAACCAGCCCGGCGGAACTGCCTACTCGGTCAAAATCAAAGGCATCGAGATGGCGGGAAAAACAGGAACAGTCCAAAATCCTCACGGAACAAACCACGCTGTTTTTTTCGCTTTCGCACCAAGGGAAAATCCGAAGATTGCAATCGCCGTTTTTGTTGAAAATGCCGGGTATGGTGGCGTATGGGCGGCGCCTATCGCAAGTATGATGGTCGAGAAGTATTTGACGGACACGATCACGCTGCCAAAATACATTCAAGATCGGATTTATAAGGGTAGTATTTTACCAGAAATCAAAAAGGCAGCGGAATGACTAATTTAAATCGAAAATTCTTCGGCTCTGGAATCGATTGGCTAACCATACTCTTATGGCTCGCACTCTGTGTAATCGGCTGGTTTAACATTCACGCTGCCGTTTATGATCCGGAACACCCCAGCCTGCTGAGCATTGATACGAATTATGGCAAACAATTTATCTTCATCGTATCGGCTATTATATTGGCTGCCGTAATCTTGATTATCGATAGCCGATTCTACTCTTCCGTCGCCCCTATATTTTACGGAATTACGATTGTACTGCTCATTGTCGTTTTGATAGTCGGAAAGAATGTCGGAGGGAATCAGGCATGGATTCCACTTGGTTCATTTCGCTTGCAGCCTTCTGAGTTTGCGAAATTAGCATCCTGCCTAATGCTGGCTAAATACCTGAATGTCCATAGCAATAAAAACCCAAGCCTCCAGACACTTATCATCGGCTCTCTATTGTTACTATTGCCAGTCGGTTTAATTATGCTCCAACCAGATACGGGATCGGCTCTTGCGTTCTTTGCATTGATTTTTGTATTCTACCGAGAAGGCTATGTTTCAGGGATTTTTCTATTGATTGGAGCTTCCGCAATCGCCTTATTTATTTTGTCCCTGATCTTTCCTCAGTGGACGGTAATTTTGGGTGTTGCGGTTATTTGTGCTCTGCTCGTTTACTTTACTAAGAGATCCCGTAAAGCCATCATTACGGGCGTCATGTTGTTTGCAGCCGCAACGATATTCGTATTGGGCGTCGATTTTGCATACAATCAAATTTTACAAAGCCACCAACGCAATCGGATTGAAGTGCTGCTTGGGAAAATTGATGATCCACGCGGCGAAGGGTATAATGTCAATCAATCGCTAATTGCTATTGGCTCCGGTCAGCTTCTAGGCAAAGGGTATCTACAGGGAACACAAACAAAATATAACTTTGTTCCTGAACAGAGCACCGATTTTATTTTTTGTACTATAGGTGAAGAATGGGGTTTTGCTGGATCATCCGTCATGGTTCTAATCTACTTGGGCCTTCTTTTGCGGCTGATTCAAATTGCGGAGCGACAGCGATCGCATTTTGCGAGAATCTATGGTTATGGCGTAGTCTCCATTCTTTTCTTCCATTTCTTCATCAATATCGGTATGACATTGGGAATCGTACCGGTAATCGGAATACCACTCCCCTTTATCAGCTATGGAGGATCGTCTCTATGGAGTTTTACCATCCTTCTCTTTATCCTGCTTAAATTGGACGCAAACAGAAAAGGACTGTTTAATATACAGTCCTTTTAATGTCAAGATTCCAAAAGTTGATTAGCGGAAAATAAAACTAACCATATCTCTTTCTTAAAATAGCATATAGTTTTTCAACGGTAGCTTTCTTTGCATCCCAATTGTTCTTGGACGCATAGTTCGTCTGAAGAAAGCGATCCGCATCTTCCATCGTCTCAAATCTATTTAACAACTCAATAGCCTCGCTATACGCTAAACTGTAACCATTAAATAAATCCTTAATGAACAATAACTTATCGTTCAAGTTAATGCCAGATTTAATGTCACGTACCCGTTGTTGTTTAGGGAGTGGGCTTTTAGCTATGCCTGCACTTTGATTTAACGGCAGAGACGGCTTCTCTTCGGAAGCAGCATTTTTTCTCTGAGCAAATAAACGCTCGTTCAAACTCATGGGCCGCTCGGGCGCTACATTGACCGTCTTTTCTTCTATTACAACCTCTGAAGTGACCTTCTCCTCTTCTTCAGCTGGCTGTTGATTTACAGAGGCTGCTTTTTCTTCTTTAGCGCTATCTCCAAGTTGATTTCTGTCAGTCTCTGATGCCTTCGGAGTTGGTTTTTCTGCATTGATCTCCCCTGTCGCTTGTTCAGCTAATTCCTCCGGAACATCAAAAGGCTCAAAAAATGATTTCAGTTTGGAATGATTCATTTCTTCATTCTCTTGATTTCTATTCGATGATGGATCTTCAACTGGCTTTTCAGCCTTTACTTCCTTGTTTTCCGTTTCCTCTTCAGTTTGCTCGGTATTTGACCCTTTAGAATCTACCTTTTCTTCCTGATCATCAGCTTCCTCTTTCTTTTCTTCATCATCAAGTTCCGCAGCCTTCTCATCTTTCTTCTGATCCTCTACTTTATCCGCGTCTTGTTTACCCGGATCCTGGTTTTGATCCTCATCTCCGTCCTGCTCCGGAATTTCCTCAACCGTTTTTTGCGTATCGGCATCTTCTTCCGGACGGTCTTCTATCGGCGGCGTAAAGAAAATATCTTTATTCGAATCCTTTTCTTCCTGATCGGCTACTTGTGTAGATCCATTCTCTTTCGGAGCTTCCTCTTCTCCGACATTCTCTTCATCTGCCGCATTCTCGTCTTCATCTTTCGTCTCGACTGCGACCTCCTCTTTCGTGGCAGCTACTTCCACACGATCATCGCTTAGGTCAGCAGACTGCAGATCATGATCAGTCGTCCGTTCATTCAGATAACTCTCTTCCTCCAGCTTACGCAAAATCGTCGTATGCTCCATAAAATAGGTTGCATTCGCCTCAAACAGCTGGAACTCCAACGGGTGAATATCTTTTTCTGAATCCGATATATGATCAAACGACTCAGAAAGTTCCTTCATCAAAACACGTATTTTATCGACAATCTCTTCTTTAGATATCATAATAATTGCTCTTAATTTTCTTACAATTTTGTATTATCAAATTTAATTAAATAATAGTATTTATCCCCACCTCACCTACTCTTTAACATCACTTAACATTTGGTCGGTCACCCACTTTTGTAAAAATAGGTTCATCCGTCCTCACCTTCGTAAAGTCATCCAAATAATTTGGAAAATAAATATCTGACAAGTGCATGAATTCATCTCCTCTCATAAACATGTCCATGCCAATATCCCCAAAGCTCTTCTTGCCACAGGCTGCTAATAACTCCGTAGCTGCGTGCAAGGTATTGTGATGGAAATGATATACCCGATCCTTTTTTTCTTTAACCACGAGTCCTTTAACCAGCATTTTATCCTGCGTAGCAACTCCCGTTGGGCATTCATTGGTATTGCATCTCAGCGCCTGGATACAACCTAAGGAAAGCATAAACCCTCTTGCACTATTAACCACATCCGCACCGATGGATAATGCTTTCAAGAATGATGCAGCCGATATGATCTTACCACTACATATTAAACGTAGCTTCTTCCGTATTCCGTATTTTTCCAGAGATTGATGTACAAAAATAAGTGCGGGTTCTAATGGTATACCTACGGCATCAGAGAACTCTAACGGAGCAGCTCCGGTACCCCCTTCCGCACCGTCAACTGTAATAAAATCAGGATAAATCTGAAGTTCATTCATCACCTCACATAGCTCGATAAACTCGTCCGTCCGTCCGATACACAGTTTAAAGCCAACGGGCTTACCATCGGAAAGCTCCCTCAGAGTTCCAATAAATTGAATCAGTTCCCGCGCATTGGAGAATGCCCGATGATGCTGTGGCGAGAGGACCGTCGTATGAGGGATCAAGCCCCGAATCTTGGCAATTTCCTCTGTATTTTTAACCGCCGGCAACACACCTCCGTGCCCGGGCTTCGCACCCTGAGACAACTTCACTTCTATCATTTTCACTTCTTTCAGCGCCGCTCGCTCTCTAAACATTTTCGGATTAAAATTCCCGTCAGCATCCCGGCAGCCAAAATAACCTGTTCCGATTTGCCAAACCAGATCACCTCCCTGCAAATGGTATTCAGAAATCCCTCCCTCACCCGTATTATGATAAAATTCACCACGGAGAGCACCTTGGTTCAATGCCATGATGGCGTTCGAGCTTAAACTGCCATAGCTCATGGCCGAAATATTCAGTCGCGATGCACTATAAGGTTGTTTACATTGTTCGCCACCAATTGTAATCCGTGGCAGCTCCTCTGTAATCGGCGCCGGATAGATTGAATGACGTAAGCCCTCATAATTACGATTGTTAATTTCCAATTGCGTACCAAATGCAACGGTAGATTCAATATTCTTTGCACGCTGATAGGCTATCGACCGGATCGTTCTTGGAATAGGCTTTCCGTCCGTATTCTTCTCAATAAAATATTGCTGTAATTCAGGAGAAATGAATTCAAAAAAATAGCGGAAATAACCAACACCGGAAAATTCCGCAAGATCGTGTGTCGCTCTTGAGTGATATTATAAATCCCAACAAGAAAAAGTGCCAATACCACAACGGTTACCCATATCAATCCCGGGTAAAACCACGTAAAAATCAATAATAACGCGACTAATGGACCTCCGATGTAAAGAAACAGATTTCTCATAGAATTTGATTTATATTAAAAAAACATAGGCAGTCTGCCAACTCCAACCAAGCACTTTATTTTTTTAATGCCTCAATAATAGGCTTACCAATGGTGCCATTGGGTGTCTGAATGTTTAAAAGAGCAGCAACCGTTGGTGCCACATCTGTCATGTGTGTAGGACGACTGGTTTTGCCTTGTTCAATCCCCCAACCCATAAACACCAATGGAATATGCGAATCATACGGATTCCAAGCTGAGTGCGAGGTACCGGTCGGCCTTTCCGACCCACTGCTGTACCAAGCCGGATCTAAAATAACCTGAATGCTTCCACTACGCTTGTGGTGGTAACCGTTTACGATTCGCTCTTTTATCAATGCAGGAATCGTGGCAGAAGCAACCTTCTCCATATCTACAACGTAACTAACCCCTTCTTGTTTTTTCAGAAAATCAATTATCTCGGCTTTAATTGCATCCGCGTCCATTTGCTGTTCATTAATAAGTGGATTATTCAGATGAACCTGGTAATTAGCCAAACTGATAACCAATTTTTCAGCAGAAAATTTTTTCTGTAGTGCCGCATTTAAGTCTTTTAGTATTTTTCCTGATGGCCAGGCTCCTGCCGGAAAACGGTTATCTTGCATAAAACTTACGTTATGTGCTCCACCGTGATCTGCCGTCAAAAATACCGTATATTCACCTGCTCCGATCTCCTTATCCAGATATTTAAAGAATTCTTCCAGGCTCTTGTCCAATCTCAAATAGGTATCCTCTACTTCGATCGCATTTGGCCCGAACCGATGTCCCACATAATCAGTAGAAGAAAGACTGAGCGCCAAGAAATCCGTTACTTCATGATTCCCTAGACTTTCATTTTCTATTGCAGCTTTGGCCATTTCGATACTTAATGTATTACCATGAGGTGTTGAACTAATCA
>Ga0079224_100006242_pt1 | contig 15773 bp, 14 predicted proteins | sample Stecom2015_FD_80414 | JGI IMG/M metagenome (GOLD analysis project Ga0079224, IMG submission 80414) | Agricultural soil microbial communities from Utah to study Nitrogen management - Steer compost 2015 | ecosystem: Environmental > Terrestrial > Soil > Agricultural land | place: USA: Utah...
CAGCTTACGCAGCCAGTGCCAGTTCAGTATTGGCAGGTAAATCGTTCCAAGTTTTTTAGCCAGGGACCTGGACCTGGGCACGCTGCAATCCCATCTACCAACCCGTCGAAGCCAGTCGCCCCCATAGGGTTCCTGCTGAGTGTATGGAATATAGCCAGGGCCCGGGGCCCGGGGTAGTGGACGCCCCCTATCCCGGGGTGCCCCGCCCCGCCACCTCCACCCGGTTCCGGCCCGCCTCCTTGGCCACATACAGGGCCCGGTCGGCATGGGCCAGCAGGTTCTGGATACTGGGGCAGGTCTCCGGGCAGCCGGCCACGCCGAAGGAGGCGCTGAGGGGCCAGGGCCGGCCCTGCCACTCCCACGCCGTGGTCCCCAGCTTCATCCGGATGCGCTCAGCCGTCCGTCGGCCCACCTCGACATTGGCTCCGGGGAGCCACAGCGCAAATTCCTCCCCGCCGGTCCGGGCCGCGATATCGCTGGCCCGGACCTGGTCCCGGATCAGCCGGCCGACATGAATGAGGGCCGCATCTCCGGCCGGATGGCCCAGGGTGTCGTTGAGCCGCTTGAAATGATCGATATCGAGCGTGATGACCACGCCGCCGGCTTCGGACCGCCGGTTCATCGCCGCCTCCAGGGCACGCCGGTTCTCGAGCCCGGTGAGGCGGTCGGTGGACGCCATGCGCGCGGTATTGGCATGCTGCTGCGCGTTGAACAGGCGCGGCCCGGTTTCCCGCAGAGACTCCAGGACCTCCCCGAGAACTGCTCCGCGCGGCGGCTCCCCGCGCACCCAGACGGCCACCGCTCCGATGACTTCCGAACCGCTCCGGATCGGCAGGACGAGCGCGGGCCCTGCGCCCTGGCGGCGGTCTCCGGTTTCTCCGGTCGGGTCCCGGTGCAGGTCGTCTCCGGGGGGCTCGCCCAGCGCAATGCGCGCCAGGGGTGAGTCGGCCGGCAGGAGTCGGTCCTGCAGACGGCGATCCGCCTGGCCCGATGTCCCCGAAACGCGGACCCCCTCGAGATCCCGCGAGACGACCACCACGGCGGCACTGGTGATGCGCTCGAGCTGGTAGGCCAGTCGGAGGGAAACACTGCCGACTGACTCAATGGCCAGGGAGTCGGAATGCGCCTGCGCCACCGACACGATCGGGCGACGCCGGACACCGGCCAGGAGCCGGTCGAGATCGGCCTCGAGCTCGGTGAGCGGCGTGCCGCTGTCCTCCGGCACCAGCAGCCCAACCGCATATCCGCCAGCCGCCCGCATGACGAAGAGCCCCGCCTCGAGCCGCTCGGCACCGTGCTGTTCCTGCTCGCGGGCCCGTTCCAGCCGGCGATCGATCGCAGCGATCTGCGTCGGGGGCACGCCGTCCGCATCGAGCACGCGCTCGAGGCTCGGCGCCTCCTCTTCCGTATCGTATTCGGCCACCCAGACGCCGACGGCGCCGTGGGCCTGGATCAGCCAGCGAAGCGCCGGATCCGGCAGCAGATGTGCGCCGGCGGCGGAAGCCAGATGGCCGGATCGCACCGGCCGCCGTGCCAGGTACCAGCCACCGGCCGCGCCAGCACCCAGCGCAAGCAGGATCTCGATCATTCCCCGAGCCATCCGCGGCGCCGGAACCAGATGAAGATGCCGAGTGTCACGCCCAGCATGAGCAGCCACACGCCCGGATATCCCCACCGGGATCCGAGCTCCGGCATCCGCCGGAAGTTCATGCCGTAAATGCCGACGATGAAGGTGAGTGGGAGGAAAAACGCGGAGAAGAGCGTGAGGATCCGGACGATGCCATTGGTCCGCTGGGCAGAAAGGCCCAGCTGGATGTGCAGGAGGTTGTTGGCATCCTCCAGCAGCTCGTCGGCGTAGGCATGCATGCTCTCCACCCCTTCACGCGCATCCTGGAAGAGCGGCGCCGTGGGAGACGAGGGCGGCGTGAGGCGGATCATCGCGTTGAGCGTGTGCCAGAGCATGCGCTTCATCAGCGTGATGCGACGCTTGAGCGCATGCACCTCCCGGAGCACCGGCGGGGCCACGCCGTCGCCGAAGAGCTCGTCCTCGATCTCGTCCAGTCGGGCTTCCAACCGCTCGAGTGGCTTGTCGTAGGTATCCACCGCCGCATTGACCAGCTCCACCAGCAGGCGGGTGGCGAGCGTGCGGCGCCGTTCCTCGAGCCGGGCGGCCGCGGCGCGTTCGGCCTGCTGCGCATATCGCTCCCTGAGTGCCACCAGGAACGGCTGGTCCGAGCGGTGCACCGTGATGACGAAATCCGGCCCCGCGAAGATCGCCACCTTGCGCGTGAACGACTGGACCGTGGCGGCCGATTCCGCGCTCTGCTCGTCATAGGCCCGCACGATGACGAAGATCGTCTCACCGACGCGCTCGTACTTCGGGAGGTGCTCCGGCTCGAGGCTGTCGGCGACCAGCGTAGGAAACAGCCCGTACTCGGCGGCCACCGCCTCCAGCTCCCCCGGCTCCGGCGCAACGATATCGATCCAGGTGAAGCGCGGCTCCTCGAGCTGAATCACCACCGACTTGCTCATCGGGAAAGGATCCGGCTGGCCGCCGCCGCCGCCCCGAAGCCATTGTCGATGTTCACCACCAGCACGCCCGATGCGCAGGAGTTGAGCATGCCGAGCAGCGCGGCCAGGCCACCGAAGGACGCGCCGTACCCGACGCTCGTCGGCACGGCAATCACCGGCTGCCGCACCAGCCCCCCGACCACGCTGGGCAGCGCTCCCTCCATTCCCGCGACGACGATGATGACGTCCGCGTCGGCGAACTGGTCGCGTGCGGCGAGGAGCCGATGGAGGCCGGCTACGCCCACGTCGATCAACCGGTCCACCCGGTGACCAAACGCCTCCGCTACCACTGCCGCCTCTTCCGCCACCGGAAGGTCGCTGGTGCCCGCGGAAATCACGAGGATCCTTCCGCTGGGCGGCACCGGCTCCGCTGGTGGAAGGTGCACCACCCGGGCCAGCTCGTGCCAGACGAGCCGGGGGTGAAGCGCCTCGAGGGCGGCGGCATGCTCGCGGGTGGCGCGGGTGCCGAGAAAGCCGCCATCGGCTTCAACGAGCCGGCCGCAGATGGCGGTGACCTGCTCGGCCGTCTTGCCGGCACAGAAGACCACCTCGGGGTGCCCCTGGCGAAGGGCGCGATGATGATCGATCGTGGCAAAAGGAAGCGACTCCACCGGAAAATGGCGGAGCCGCTCGAGGGCACTGCCGGTCGAAAGCCGTCCGGCGGCCACATCGGAGAGAAGCGTCTCGAGCTCGCGGTGGTTCACGCCACCCGGGCGAGGGGGGCGAGATACTCGACGAAGATCGCTTCCGCCTGCGCCATGGTTTCCACCTGGAACAGCCGCTGGCGCAGCTCGCTCGCGCCATGCAGGCCCTTGGTGTACCAGCCGAGATGCTTCCGGAATTCGATGACCGTCTTGCGGGAATCTCCCTGCAGCCGTTGGGCCAGCCGGGCATGCTCCAGGGCCACGGCAAACCGCTCGCTCGCGTCGGGGGCGGCCGGCAGGATTCCACCGGAGAGCCGGGCGCGGGCATCCCGGAAGATCCAGGGATTCCCGAACGCGCCTCGACCGATCATGACACCGGCGCATCCGGTGTGATCCCGCATTCGCACCACATCCTCTCCCGTTTCCAGGTCTCCGTTGCCGATGACGGGAATGTCGAGGGCCTCCACGACCCGCGCAATCTCGTCCCAGCGCGCCTTGCCGCTGAACATCTGGGTGCGGGTCCGGGCGTGCAGCGTGAACGCCCGGGCACCTGCGTCCTGCATCCGGAGTGCGATCCCCACCGGGTCCCGCGCCTCTTCGTTCCACCCGCTCCGGGTCTTCACGGTGACCGGCAGGTGGGTTGCCGCGGCCACGGCGCGGATGATCCGGGTGACGAGGTCCAGGTCCCGGAGGCAGCCGGAGCCGCCATTCCGTTTGACCACCTTCTTCACCGGGCAGCCGAAGTTGATGTCGATGAACTCCGGTTCGTAGTTCTCCGAGATGAGGCGGGTGGCTTCCGCCATGGCATCGGGGTCCGATCCGTAGATCTGGATTCCGATGGGCCGCTCGATTGCCTCGAACTCGGCACCTTCCAGCGTGCTCCGGATCCGGCGCCGGATGGCCTCCGACGACAGGAACTCGGACAGCACGACGTCCGCCCCCATTCGGCGGCAGATCTGCCGGAAGGGTGCTTCCGAAACCCCGGCCATCGGGGCCAGCAGAAGCGCGAACCGGTGCGCGGAGGGATAGGGCAACTGCATGGGATGAAAATACTTGGGCGCGCGGGCGGCGGCAATGGAGTGCTTTGACAGGGCCACCGGCGCCGGTGTAGCTTGGCGCATGCTGAGCGATCTGTTTGCCCCGGATGCGGTGTCCCTCGACCTGGCCGCCTCGACCCGCGACGAGGTACTGAGTGAACTGGTCCGGCTGGTGCACCTCGACGAACGCGCCGGCGCGACCCTGCACCGCATGCTCAGGCGCCGGGAAGCGCTGGGCTCAACGGGCGTGGGCCGCGGCGTGGCCATTCCCCACGCGCGGGCGCTGGTGGTGGACCGGTTGCGCCTGGCCTATGGCCGCAGCGCCGCCGGCGTTCCATACGAATCCATCGATGCCCGGCCGGTGCATCATTTTTTTCTGATCGTGGCGCCGCCGGTGGAGCTCTCCAATCAGTACCTGCCGGTGCTCGGGCGGATTGCGCAATTCGTCAAGGAGCCGGAAGTGATCGAGCGGCTCGGGCAGCTCAGCGACCCGCGCGAGTTCTTCGAACTGGTGCGGCAGAAAGCTCCCTGATGCCCTGATTCTGCTCTGGCGGATTCTCGCTCCCGGATGCAACTTGAAATGGCAGGGATTTCTCACCCATTCCATCCTTCCCGGAGTCGATTCATGCGCCTACGCACCACGGGGCTCCTCGCCCCGCTCGCACTGTTTGCTGCCGCCTGCGGGTCCGAATCGGGCACCACTGAGCCGGATCTTGCCCGCACCGCCGCCGCCCCCGAAGTGATCAATCCCTATCTTGCGGAAGCCAACCAGAAGCTGGCGGCCCAGGGTGTCAACTACCGCGTTGATCGCGCTGAGTATGTGGTATCCGGTACCGGCGAGGAAGCGGCGGGCCGGACGGTCTTTGCCGACAACCGCACGCTCCGGCTCACCTCCCGGTGGGTGCCCGGAGACGAGCGCCGCGTCAATCCGGGCCCCGGCCTCACCTATGCCCACTTCCAGGGCTTCATGGAGTCGGCCTCGGGCTTCGATGCCACCCCGGCCATTGACGCCTCCTTCGATACCTGGGAAGCGCTGAGCTGCTCAACCCTCGAGCTCACCAAGGAAATCCTCCCGGGGAACGTGTTCCCCAGCGGCATCCTTTCCCTTGGCCCCAGTTTCCTGAACAACCCGCAGCTGGTGGACATCAATACGGTCGGGTTCCTCCCGGGCGCCATCTTCGACCTGGTCCTTGGGGCGGGGGCATCGGACAATGTGCTCGGGGTAACGTTCACCTTCGTCTGGGGAACCAATACGCCGGACGGTTTCGTCCCTTCGGACGTGGATGGCAACGGGCGGGACGATACCGCATTCAAGGAAGTCTGGTACAACGACGATTTCGCGTGGACGCTGAACGGCAGCGTCAATCCCTATGACGTCGAGACCGTGGCCCTTCACGAGAATGGCCATGCCCTCGAGATCGGCCACTTCGGGTCAATCTTCCGGACCGAGGCCAATGGGAAACTGCACGTCTCTCCCCGCGCGGTCATGAATGCGGCCATCGTAGGGCGGTTGCGGACCCCGCTCGGGACGGACCAGGCATCCTATTGCGGCAATTTTGCCGCCTGGCCCAACAACTGATCGCCAGGCTGAATGCAGAACGGCCCTCCGGAGAATCCGGGGGGCCGGTTCAGTTTCGGGCCGAGCTTATTCCCACTCGATCGTGGCAGGCGGTTTGGAGCTCACGTCATACACCACGCGGTTGATGCCGTCCACCTCGTTGGCGATCCGGTTCGATATGTGGGCCAGCACGTCCGGCGGAAACGGGAACCAGTCGGCCGTCATGCCATCGCGGCTGGTCACGGCCCGGAGTCCGATCACCTGGTCGTAGCTTCGCTCGTCTCCCTGGACGCCCACCGACCGGATCGGGAGGAGCACGGCAAAGGCCTGCCAGATGTCATCGTACAGGTTGGCGGCCCGGATTTCCTCGATGTAGATGTTGTCGGCCTGGCGGAGCAGTTCGAGATCGCTGCGGGTGACCTCTCCCAGGATGCGTATGGCCAGACCCGGGCCGGGAAAGGGATGCCGGCCCACCATTTCCTCAGGCAGCCCCAGTTCCCGACCCACCTGCCGGACTTCATCCTTGAACAGCTCGCGCAGTGGCTCGATGAGCTGGAATGGGAGGCGCTCCGGGAGGCCCCCGACATTGTGATGCGTCTTGATCGTGACGGACGGCCCGCCGGTGGGCGAGACCGATTCGATCACGTCGGGATAGAGGGTGCCCTGCACCAGGAACCCGACGTCTTCTCCCACCTTCCGCGCTTCCGCCTCGAAGACGTCGATGAACGTGTGGCCGATGCGCTTCCGCTTGGCCTCGGGATCGCTGATACCCTCGAGCTGGGACAGGAACTGGCTCGATGCATCCACGACCCGCAGGTCGATGCCGAGATGCCGCCGGAAAGTCTGCTCCACCTGCTCCCGCTCATGCAGGCGGAGGAGGCCGTGGTCAACGAAAATGCAGGTGAGCCGGTCTCCCACGGCGCGATGCACCAGGGCGGCCGCCACCGACGAGTCGACCCCGCCGGACAGGCCGCAGATGACTCGCGTCTCCGGGCCGACCAGCTCCCGGATACGCGCCACTTCCCGCTCGATGAAGTGGCCGGGCGTCCAGTCCGGGGTGCAGCCGCACACCGCAAAGAGAAAGTTCCCAAGCAGCTCCCCGCCCCGCGGAGTATGTGCGACTTCGGGATGAAACTGCACGCCGAACAGCGGCTTATCGCGGTGCTCGAATGCGGCCACCGGGGTATTGGCACTCCGTGCCACCACGTCGTACCCCGGGGGTGCCGTGTCCACGTGGTCTCCATGGCTCATCCAGACCGGCGTCTCGTCGCCGGAGCCGAAGCCCTCGAAGAGCCGGCCGCCGAGGACCGTGAGGGTGGCACGGCCGTACTCACGCCGCGAGGCGCGCTGGACCTTGCCGCCGCTCAGCTGCGCCAGCAGCTGCATCCCGTAGCAGACGCCCAGCACCGGGATGCCGAGGTCGACCAGCGCGGGGTCTGCCGTCGGAACGCTGTCGCCATAGACCGAATTGGGCCCGCCCGAAAGGATGATCCCCTTCGGATTCCACTCGCGAATCCAGTCGATGGTCCGGGACGGCGGGTGAATTTCGCAGTAGACATGCGCTTCGCGCACGCGGCGGGCAATCAGCTGGGTGTACTGCGAACCGAAATCGATGATCAGGATTCCCTGCTCGTGCTCCACGGCCCCTCGCTCTCGAATCATGACCCGGTGTCCCGCGCCCGGCGCCTGCGTCCCGGCAGGATCCACCGGACGGCCTGCGCGAAGATCGTTCGTGCGGCACGGGGATAGTAGCGCAGAAGATCGTTCATTCCATCGGCGGCGTCCCGCCATCGATGTGCCAGCAGGTCCGCCCGGACGTCGTCCGCCAGCAGCTCTCCGTAGTACACCGGCCACTCACGCTCGGCCTCGACATACGCTGCGCGGTACTCGCCATGGTCCGCGACATACGAACGCTGCTCGCGGAGAATCGAATCGAGTGCAGCGAGCATGGCTCCGCGATCCGCCGAGAGGCCCCTCGGCTGCTGCCGATACTCGGCCACCACAGTCGGATGGCACTGGATGGGATGATTCCGGGCGAGCCGCAGGTAGAGCTCCACATCCTCCGCGCGGCGACGTCCCTGCCCCCAGCCGCCGGCGGCAGCGAGCATGCCCCGCCGGTAGAGCACGACCGCGGGCGGCCAGATATGGTTGTGGCGGAGGAGCAGGTCGTAGTGATCGCCGCCGGGACAGGGCCGGGGACCGGGATGCTCGATCGGGCCGCCGCCGGCATCGATCAGGCGGCACCGGCCAGCCGCCATGATGGCGTGCGGCGCAGCCGCGAGCGCAGCCAGGCCCGCACTGAGCGCGCCGGCGGTCAGCCGATCGTCCGCGTCGAGGAATACAATGAAGTCTCCCCGCGCGGCGGCCAGCCCGGCATTGCGCGCGGCGGTGAGCCCCTGGTTGGACTGGCGGATCAGCTCGACGCCGGGATACCGTGAGGCCAGCTCCGCCGTCCCATCCGGAGACCCGTCATCCACCACGACGACCTGTACCGGCTGCCCGGCCTGCGCCTCTGCACTCTCGATCGCCTCGGCCAGGTAGCGTTCCTGGCGATAGCAGGGAATGACGACGGTGACGACCGGCGCAGGCGAGGTCACGCGGTCAGGAGATCCAGTCCGGGGTGGCGGACTCCCCATCCATGAGGCTGGCGACCTGCTCGCGAGGCCGAACCACGCCCCAGCGGCCGCCGTCGACGAGCACCTCTGCCGCCCGGGGCCGGGCGTTGTAGTTGGAGCTCATGACGAACCCGTAGGCGCCGGCTCCGAGCACGGCGAGCCGCTCGCCCGACTCGACGGTGGGAAGCACCCGATCGAGCGCCAGGAAATCGCCGGTTTCGCAAACCGGGCCGACCACGTCAACCCGGCCCTCGGGCCGGCCGGCGGCCTCGAGTTCCACGATGTCGTGGTAGGCGCCGTAATGGCTCGGGCGCACCAGGTCGTTCATGCCGGCGTCGACCAGGACAAATTCCTTCCCGCCCGAATGCTTCCGGGAGAGCACGGTGGTCAGCAGGACCCCGGCCGCGCCCACGAGATAGCGGCCTGGTTCGAGCACCACGGCAAGGCCGGTTTCCCGCGCGAGCGGAAGAATCGCATCCGCGAGCCGATCGGGGGCGAGCGGCACTTCGTTGCTGTAGCGGATGCCCAGCCCTCCTCCGATGTCGAGATCGCGGAGCGACGTGATTCCTGCCGCGCGAAGCTGCGCAATTAGGGTGGCAAGGCGTTCGAGCCCGGCGCGATACGGCACGGGGTCGAGGATCTGGCTCCCGAGATGCATGGCAATGCTCTCGAACCGGATGCGGCTCGTGCGGCTGGCCGTCAGGGCAAGGTCTACCACCTGGTCGAAGGGAACTCCGAACTTGATCCCGCCCTGCCCCGTCGAAATGTAGGGATGCGTGTCCGCCGTAACATCGGGATTGACCCGGATGCCGACCGATACGCTCCGCTCCAGCCGCTCGAGCACGCCGGCAAGGAGATCCAGCTCGTGCGCCGACTCGAGATGAATGTGCCCCACCCCGGCATGGACGGCCTGCTCCAGCTCCTCGACCGTCTTGCCCACCCCGCTGAATACGATGGCCGCGGGATCGAAACCTGCGGCCAGGGCACGCTGAAGCTCGCCCGCGGAGACGATGTCCGCGCCGGCGCCGAGATCTCTCAGCACCCGGAGGACTGCGAGATTGCTGTTGGCCTTGACCGCGTAGCAGATCCGATGCGGAAGGGCCGCAAGCGCGGCGTCGAGAAGGCGATACCGTTCCCGGATCGCTTCGGCATTGTAGACATACGCGGGCGTGCCGACGCGGGCCGCAATCTCCTCGAGCGGTACCCCGCCCAGATGAAGCGTCGCGCCTTCCCGCGTGAGCCCGGCATCGGCAAGGAGCCCGGCGCGCGCCTCGTCCGGGATGGCAGCCCCTTCCGGCGCGGTCAGTACGCCTTTGCCCATACCGCCTCGGATACGCTCTGCCGGCCGCACCACATGCATTTCGCCGGCGCCGTCGGCGACCGGAACTCCTCGTCCGGCAGCACCCGGATGGTCGCCTTCGTCTGCTCCTTGATGGCCGTTTCGCATTCGGCAGCGCCACAGAACCCGGCATAGACGAAGCCACCCTCGCCTTCCATCCGGGCGATGAATTCCTCCCGCGTGGCACCCCGGAGGCTGGCGGCCTCGCGGCGCGCGCGGGCGGCCTCGAGCAGCCTGTCCTGCATGGCTGCCATCTCCGCGTCCAGCCGGGCGGCGATGCCCTCCATGGGGACGGGCTCCTTCTTCGGGCCCACCCTGCGCGCCAGCATGGCCGTGCCCGCCGCCACGTCCCGCGGGCCGATCTCGAGGCGGAGGGGAACGCCGCGCGCCTCCCATTCGTAGTACTTGGCGCCGGGCTTCATCCCCTCCCGCGCATCGAGATGGGCGCGGATCCCGTGTCCGCGAATCTCGCCGAGCAGCCGGTTGGCCGTCTCGAGCACGGACCCGCGCTCCTCGTCGCTCCGGAAGATCGGGACGATCACGACCTGCCACTGCGCCAGGCGGGGCGGACAGACCAGGCCGCTGTCGTCGCTGTGGGTCATGATCAGTCCGCCGATGAGGCGGGTGGAAACGCCCCAGGAGGTATTCCAGACATGGTCGATCGATCCGTCGGCCGTCTGGTAGGTCACTTCGAAGGCGCGGGCAAAGTTCTGGCCGAGGTTGTGGCTCGTGCCGGCCTGGAGGGCGCGGTTGTCCTGCATCAGCGCCTCGATGGCGTAGGTGCGGAGGGCGCCGGCAAATTTCTCCCCCTCCGTCTTCCGGCCGGTGATGACCGGCATGGCCATCCATTCCTCGGCGAAGCGCCGGTACACCGCGAGCATCTGCCGGGTCTCGGCTTCGGCCTCCGCCTCGGAGGCATGGGCGGTATGGCCTTCCTGCCACAGAAATTCTGTGGTGCGCAGGAAGAGCCGGGTACGCATTTCCCAGCGCACCACATTGGCCCACTGGTTGATCAGCAGCGGGAGGTCGCGATAGCTCTGAATCCACTTCGCATACATCGAGTAGATGATCGTCTCGGACGTGGGCCGGACCACGAGCGGCTCCTCCAGCTCCTTGCCGCCGCCGATCGTCACGACCGCCGTCTCCGGCGCAAAGCCCTCGACGTGCTCCGCCTCGCGCGCGAGGAAGCTCTGGGGAATGAAGAGGGGGAAGTAGGCGTTCTGGTGGCCCGTGTCCTTGAACATGCGGTCGAGCGCCTGCTGCATCTGCTCCCAGATGGCATATCCGTTGGGCCGGATGACCATGCAGCCCCGCACCGGGCTGTAGTCCGCCAGCTCCGCCCGGGCGATCACCTCGTTGTACCAGGCGCTGAAATCCGCTGCGCGGGTGGTGAGTGCCTTCGAATCCGCCATTACCGCTCCCCTAGACCGATGGTGTGCCCGCCGCGGCGAGCGCTTCGATCAGCGCCCCTCGCGGCACGGCTCCCTGCTGCTTGTCCCGCAGGTGCTTCAGGATCACTTCCCCCCGGGCGCGCTCGTCCGGGCCGACAACCACGGCAAACCGGGCATTGCGCGCATCCGCCAGCTTGAGCTGGCGGCCCAGCGCCTGCCCCCCCATCGCGAACTCGGTGCGGAAGCCGCCGTCGCGCAACTCATGCGCAATGGCCAGGACTTCTTCCGCGTCCTCCGGCGTTACCGCGGCGACGAACACATCGATGCTGGAGCTGTCCCCTGGCACGAGCCCCTTCTCCCGCAGCAGCTCTACCAGGACCACATCGCCCATGCCGAAGCCGAGGGCCGGCAGGTCGACACCTCCGAGCTGGTCGAGCAGCGAGTCGTACCGGCCGCCTCCGCAGATTGCCCGCAGCGACCGGCCGGCGTCGAACAGCTCGAAGACCGTCCCGGTGTAGTAGGCGAGCCCCCGGACGATCGTCAGGTCGACATCGATGAAGGCACCGAGCCCCATCGCCTCGAGCGCGCCGATGGTCTGCCCCAGGGCGGCGCCCGCCTCCCGACCCTCTCTGGTGCGGGCAAGCTCGGCATCCACCGCCTCTCGTCCGCGAATCCCGGCAACGCCGAGCACATGGTCGATCGCGGGGCCGGCAAGTCCGGCGGCCTCGAGCTGCGAAGCCAGGTCGGCCCGGGACGTCCGCTCCATCTTGTCGATGGCCTGGAACGCCGCAGGGAGCTGGGCCTTGGTCACACCGCCGCCGGCGAGCAGGGCCGAAAGCACCCGACGATCCGAGAGCCGCACTCGCACGTCGTTTTCGGTGAGCCCGAGCGCCCGCATGACATCGATGGCGAGCGCAATGATCTCGGCGTCTCCGAGCGGTCCGGGCTCCCCGATGAGGTCACAGTTGAGCTGGAAATGTTCGCGGAGCCGGCCGCGCTGCTGCCGCTCATAGCGGAAGAGCTGCGGAATGGAGAACCAGCGAATCGGCTTGCGCAGCCCGTTGGCCCGCGCCGCCACCATGCGCGCGAGGGTGGGCGTCATCTCCGGCCGCAGCGCTATGGCCCGTCCCCCCTTGTCGGTGAACTCGTAGAGCTGGCCCACGATCTCGGACCCGCTCTTTGCCGTGTACAACTCGAGCGGCTCGAGCGGCGGGCCGTCGTACTCCTCGAACCCATAGCGCGCCGCCACCTCCCGCCAGACGCGGAAGAGGTGGTTTCGCAGGGCCAGTTCTTCGGGATAGAAGTCGCGAAAGCCCGGCAGGGCCTGGGTTTGCATGGCGGGAACTTAATCCCGGTCGGGGACCGGGTAAACGTTGGCGCGCCCGCGGGGGATGGCCGACGGGCGCGTCAGTCCGCCGAGTCGGTCACGTCGGCCAGGCCGAGCGCTGCCATGACATCCCCGACCGTATGAAACGAGCCGGTTACCAGGATGGTCCCGGCACCGTCCTGCACCGTCCGGAGCGCCTCCTCGAAGTCCGGAACGAGCGTCCAGGCGGCACTCGCCGGGGGGCGGTCCGGCCGGTCCAGCCACTGGCGCAGCCATTCCAGGTCCCACCGACGCCCCTCCGTGCTTGGCGCAATGGTCAGCACGCCGCGGTCCACCGCCCTATCCAGCTGGACCAGCATCTCGGGCCACTCCTTGTCTCCGAGAATGGAGACCAGGGCGTGGATGGGCCGTGCCGGCTTCAGCGTCCGCAGCGCGGCAACCAGCGATTTCATTCCGTCCGGATTGTGGGCCACGTCGAACAGCCAGCGGCCCCGGCGGTCGAGGCGGCCTGGCAGGCGGCCCTCGCGGAACCCCAGTTCCACGGCAGCCGCAGGCGGGCGCCAGGGCGCGGGAAGTGCCTCGAGCAGGGCCTCAGCGACCGCGGCGTTCCGGCGCTGGTGCGGACCGGACAGCCCCAGTTCTCCGGTCCAGGTGGCCTCCGGTGGTACCATCCTGATATCCGCCCGGGCGCCCGATTCCGCCATCGCGACGGCAGCGTCGGCCTCCCGCCGTAGCACCTCGACCAGCCCCGGATCGGTCTCACCGATGATGAATGGCGCGCCAGGCTTTGCGATTCCCGCCTTCTCCCGCGCGATCTCCTCGAGGCTCTCCCCGAGATACTTCATGTGGTCCCGCGCAATCTTGGTCACTCCGCTGACGAGCGGCTGAACCACATTGGTGCTGTCCAGTCGGCCGCCGAGTCCTACCTCGGCCACCACGATTTCCGCCTGTCGGGCGGCAAAATCGGCGAAGGCCATGGCGGTCGTCACCTCGAAGAATGTCGCATCCCGCTCGAGAATCAGCGGGCGGAGGCGTTCCACCCACATCGCCACTGCGGATTCGCTCACGGGGACGCCGTTCACGGTCATCCGCTCGCGAAACGAGACGAGATGCGGCGAGGTATATAAGCCCACCCGGTGCCCCGCGGCCTCGAGCGCCGCGGCCACCAGCGTCGACACGCTGCCCTTGCCGTTGGTGCCGCCGATGTGAATGGTGGGAAGGAGGCGATGCGGGTTGCCGAGTTCCCGGAGCAGCGCTTCGGTGGTCTCGAGGCCGAACTTGATCGTTGTGGTGCGGGGATAGATGAACGCGAGCGCGTCCCGATAGGATGGACGGGTCACCGAGTCACAGTCGTTACCGGCCAGCCGCCGCCGGACGTCCTAGCGCTCCGCGCCACTCACCCCGCGCCAGAAGCTCGTCTCCGGAGGGCCCATGAGGAAATTGGGGGCCCTGGCAATGAACGCCGTAAGGTGGGGCGTGTGCATGTGGGGGCCGTTGAACGCGGCTTCACTGGTCCAATGCTCCACCAGCAGCAGCTGCTCCGGGCCGGATGTGTTCTGATGGAGCCAGATTCGCCTGCAATCGGGCTCTTCGGCCACGACCGTCCGAATCAGCGCGTCGAGTTCCTGGCGGGCCTGGTCGGCCTTGCCCGGCTGGGCCTGATACCGGATCAGTACGGTGACGTCAGCGGCGGAAGTCATGAGGCCTCGGCGTGTTCGGTATAGGGGCGCTGGCGCTGCATGTGGCGAAGCAGTCTCGCGGTCATTTCCCGGAGCGATCCCCGCGGAACCACGTCGTCGATCTGCCCGTGCTCCAGGAGGAACTCCGACGTCTGAAATCCTTCCGGCAGGTCCTGCCCGATGGTCTGCTTGATCACCCGCTGCCCGGCAAAGCCGATCAGCGCGCCCGGCTCCGCCAGGATGACATCTCCCTGCATGGCGAACGAGGCGGACACGCCACCCGTGGTCGGGTCGGTAAGAATGGTGACGAACGGCACCGACTCCCGGTACATCCCGGCAATCGCCGCCGACGCCTTGGCCATCTGCATGAGCGAGAGGACGCCTTCCTGCATGCGCGCCCCGCCCGACGCGCAGACCAGCACGAACGGAATCTTCCGCTCGGTGGAGCGGCGCGCGAGCCGGGCAACCTTCTCCCCCACGACCGATCCCATCGAGCCGCCCATGAACGCGAAGTTCATGACGCCAAGGTGAAACGGCAGGCCGTCGAGGCGGGCGTGCCCGGCGTACAGGGCGTCGGAGTCTCCCGCCTTGTGGCGTGCCTTCTCGAGCCGGTCGGCGTAGTGTTCGAACGAAAGCGGATCGACCGAGCGGAGGCTGGCCCAGAGCTCGCGCCAGGTGCCGTCGTCGGTGAGGAGTTCCACGTATTCCTCCGCCGAGAAGCGCCGGTGCTTTCCGCACTCGGGGCAGACATTGAGCGCCCGCTCGAACTTCTCGCGGATGTCCACATGCCCGCAGCGATCACATTTTTCCCAGGCATCGGGCGGGATCTCGAGCCGCTCCCGCAGTGACTGCCTCGGCTTCTTTTCCTTCCTGAACCAGGCCATTCCAACCTTGGAACGAGTGAACCGGGTGCGGCGGGCTGCCGGCCGGCATGAAGCGGGGTAATGTTACCGCTCCGGGACCCCCACGCCAGACCCTGACCGGTAACTCATTGTCATATCTCGGCATATCCCGCTATCCGGGAGTCCCACGCCACCCTGAGGCAAAGTCCGAGGCAGATGCAGCAGATCAGGAAGAACGAGCCGCCATAGGAGAAGAACGGGAGGGGAATGCCCGTGATCGGCATGATGTTGATCGTCATGCCCACGTTCTCGAAGATGTGTGAAAACCAGAGCCCTGCAATCCCGAAGACGACCAGACTGCTGAACGGATCGGTGGCGCGCCGCGCGATGCGGACCAGGATGAAGAGCAGTGCCATGAAGAGCCCGAGCGCCACCACCACACCGATGAATCCGAGCTCTTCGCCGACCACCGAGAACACGAAGTCCGTATGCTGTTCCGGCAGGAACGCAAGCCGCTTCTGGGGCCCCTCCGTGAGGCCCGAGCCGAACCAGCCGCCGGAGCCGATGGCCGTCTTGGACTGGAGCGCCTGGTACCCTGCCCCGCGCGGATCCGCCTCCGGATTGAGGAACGAGAGGAGCCGGTTCTTCTGGTAGTCCGCCAGCTTGTTCCAGAGCACCAGCGCCGCCACACCGGTCACGATGTTCATGCCCACCACCGCCACCGACTCCCAGATGTAGGGCCGCCACACCACCATCAGCGTCACCACCAG
>Ga0079224_100006243_pt1 | contig 15772 bp, 11 predicted proteins | sample Stecom2015_FD_80414 | JGI IMG/M metagenome (GOLD analysis project Ga0079224, IMG submission 80414) | Agricultural soil microbial communities from Utah to study Nitrogen management - Steer compost 2015 | ecosystem: Environmental > Terrestrial > Soil > Agricultural land | place: USA: Utah...
CGCGGCCGCGGGCCTGCCCGACCGCGCGGGCGCTCGCGCGGGCGCGCCTGCGACCGCGCTGGCAGCCGGGCTCGCGGTCGCGCGACACGGGACCGTCGAGTTGCTCGCGCTCCTCGACGCCCGCCCCGATCTCCACCTCGCGGTCCTCCCGGGCGAGGGCCTCGAGCCGGCCGGCCTCCTCGATCACCCGCGCGTCTCCCCGGCCACCGCCGCCCACAGAGGGCTCGACGGCGTCGATCTCGTCCTCGCGCCCTCCTGGGTGGAGTCGAACCCCGTCGAGGTCGCCCTCGCCGCCGCCCGCGGCGTCCCGGTGATCGCCACCTCCCGCGCCGCCGGCTTCGTCGATCTCGCCGCGCGCGGCGCCGAGATCGAGCCGGGCGACGTGCGCTCGCTCGCCGCCGCCGTCGAGATCGCGCTCGCCTTCGCGCCGGGTGCCGCGGGCACCGCCGCCGCGCCCGCCGTCGATCCGCGCGCGGCCGAGCGCGCCCTGGTCGCGCGCCTCGGCCGGTCCGGATGGCCCGACGCCGGCGCCGCGCCGGCAAGCATCGCTTGACGCCCGCCGGGTGCGCTCCAAGATCGCGGAGGGCCTGCCGCGGCCCGCGCCGCTCGAGCAAAGGAGGAGCGCCGATGACCAGGACCATCTCGCTGAGCTCACCCAGCTTCCAACACGAAGGAGAGATCCCCGGCCGCTTCACCTGCGAGGGCGCGGACGTCTCGCCGGCGCTCGAGTGGGAGGACGTCCCGCCCGAGGCGCGCTCCCTCGCCCTCATCGTCGACGACCCGGACGCGCCGGATCCCGCCGCGCCCCGGCGCACCTGGGTTCACTGGGTGCTCTACGACATCCCGGCCAGCGCCACCGGCCTGACCGAGAACGCCGGCCAGACCGGCCTGCCGCCCGGCACGCGGGTGGGCAAGAACGACTGGCAGAAGGCGGCGTGGGGCGGACCGTGCCCGCCGATCGGCCGCCACCGCTACTTCTTCAAGCTCTACGCGCTGGACACCCAGCTCGGCGCCCTCCCCTCGGCCACCAAGGACGAGCTGGAGAAGGCGATGCACGGTCACATCCTTGCGCAGGGCACGCTGATGGGCACCTACCAGAAGAAGGGCCGCTGAGGCGCCGCCGCCCGCGCCGCCGGGTACGCTCCCCTTCGTGCGGGTCATCACCTGGAACGTCAACGGCATCCGGGCCCGCGCCTCCGAGGTGAGCGCGCTGTGCCGGCGCGAGCGGCCGGACGTCCTCTGCCTGCAGGAGATCAAGGCGACCGCCGCCCAGGTGCCGGAGCCGCTCACGCTCCTGCCGGAGTACACCAGCTTCTGGCACGGCGGGCCGCGCGGCTACTCCGGCGTGAGCCTGCACGTGCGGCGCGACCGCGCCGCCGCGCCCGCCTTCCGCGCGCCGCCGCTCGACGTCGAGCACCGCGCGATCGAGGCCGCGCTCGGACCGCTGCGCGTGCTGTCGGTCTACGTGCCGAACGGCAACCGCGACCTGCCGGGCAAGATCGCCTTCCTCGAGGCGATGGCGGGCTACGCGCGCGACGCGCGCGAGGCCGGCGACTCGCTCCTGGTGTGTGGCGACCTGAACGTGGCGCGCACCGAGGCGGACGTGCACCCGCGCATGCGCAACCCGAACGCCGTCGGCCAGCTCCCGCGCGAGCGCGCCTTGCTCGAGGCGATCCTCGCCGAGGGGCTCGAGGATCTCGGCCGCGCGTTCGATCCGGAAAACCAGGGGCTGTTCACCTGGTGGCCGCCGTGGCGCGAGGAGCGGCAGAAGAACCGCGGCTGGCGGCTCGACTACGTGCTGGCGAGCGCCCCGCTCGCCCGGCGCGCCACCGGGTGCCGCGTGCTGGGCGATTTCGGGACCAGCGACCACGCGCCGGTGCTCGCCGAGCTCGACGTCGAGCTGCCCGGCGGCGCGTGACCGGCTGCCTCACCCGCCGCCGGCGAGCAGCTCGCGGTAGAGCGCGAGGTAGCGGGCGGCCGGCTCGCGCCAGGACAGGTCGCGGCTCATGCACGCCTCGACCAGCCGGCGCCAGCCCTCCGGCGAGCCGCGGTGGAGCGAGGCCGCGCGGCGCAGCGCCGCGCGCACGCCGGCCGCGCTCGCCTCCTCCATCCAGAAGCCGGTCCCCTCGCCGTCCGCCAGCCGCTCGTCGCCCGGGTCGGCGACCGAGTCGCGCAGCCCGCCGACCGGGTTGACCACCGGCACCGCGCCGTAGCGCATGGCGTACATCTGGGTGAGGCCGCACGGCTCGAACCGGCTCGGCATCAGGACGGCGTCGCAGCCGGCGACGATGCGCCGGGCCAGCGCCGGGTCGAACCCGATCGTGACCGACAGGTGGTGCTGGAAGCGCTCGGCCAGCCAGCGGAACCGCTCCTCGAGCGCGTGCTCGCCGGCGCCGAGCACGACCAGGCGGACGCCCAGGCCGTGCAGCTCCGGCACCAGGTCGGCGATCAGATCGACCCCCTTCTGCTCGGTCAGCCGGCTGATGACGCCGACCAGGAGCTCGTCCGGGCGCGGCGCCAGGCCGCGCTCGCTGGCCAGCGCGGCGCGGCAGGCCGCCTTGCCGGCGAGGTCACGCGCGCTGAAGCGGGCCGCGATCGCGCGATCGCGCGCCGGATCCCACGCCTCGGCGTCGATGCCGTTGAGGATGCCGCGCACCTCGCGCACGTCGTAGCGCAGAAAGCCGTGCAGCCCCTCGCCGAAGCGCGGCGTGAGCACCTCCATCGCGTAGGTCGGGCTCACCGTGGTGACCGCGGCGGCGCCGGCCAGCCCGCCCTTGAGGAAGCTCAGCCGGTCGTGGTGCTCCAGCCGATCGAGGGTGAAGATCGACCAGTCGAGCCCGAGCTGGAGCAGGGTCTGCTTGTCGAACAGCCCCTGGAAGGCGAGGTTGTGCACCGTCATGATCGACGGCGCCGGCGCGCCGGTGCGCTGCAGGTAGACCGGCACCAGGCCGGCCTGCCAGTCGTGACCGTGGTAGAGGTCGGGCGGCCCGCCGAGGACGCGCGGCGCCGCCGCGATCGCCGCGCGCGCGAGGAACGCGAAGCGCAGCGCGTTGTCGCGGTAGTCGCCGGCGGCGTCGCCGTACAGCGCGTCGCGGTCGTAGAGCACCGGGCAGTCGAGGAACAGGGTGTCGACCCCGCCCGGCCGGCCGGCCAGGCGCTGCACGCGCGCGGTGAGGTCGGCGGCCGGGAACGCCACCGCCACCTCGACGCCGGTGTCCTCCAGCGCCGCGCCGCGCTCGGCCACCCGCGCCCGCGTCATGCGGTAGAGCGGGCTCATCACCGCGACCTCGAGGTCGCCGCCCTGGCGGGCCAGCGCCGCCGGCAGCGCGCCGACCACCTCGGCCAGGCCGCCGGTCTGCGACCAGGGCGTCACCTCGCTCGCGACGTGGACAACCCTCACGGCCACGCTCTGCGGTCAGTCCTCGGGGGTCGCCGGCCCGTCGTCGACCGGCAGCGCGGTCGGGCCGTACTTGAGGTAGCGCGGCCCGGCCGACATGAAGCTGTGGCGATCGTGCGACGCCACCGCGTGGGTGCCGTCGCGCAGGACCGGCTGGATGTCGGGATCGTTGCGCAGGAGCGCGTCGACGTCCGCCGCCAGCAGCACCGGCCCCTGGCGCGGCACCACCGTCCCCTTCGGCAGGACCACGATGCCGGAGTCGGACACGAACGGGAACCGCGCGCGGTCCTGCTCCAGGTCCTCGCCGATCACCGTGCCCGGCTCGACCTTGCAGTTCTTGTCGAGCATCACCCGGCGCAGGCGCGCGCCGGCCCCGATGTCGCAGCCGGACAGCACGATCGACTCCTCCACCACGCTGCCGGCATGCACGAAGCAGTCGTAGCCGAGCAGCACCCGGCGCAGCGTCGCGCTCGAGATGATCGAGCCCTCGCACACCATGCTGTCCTCGATCACCACGTCCGAGCCGCGCCCGTCGTGCCGCACGAACCGCGCCGGCGGGTAGTCGCGCTGCGCGGTGTGGATGCGCCAGCCGCGGTTGTACAGGTTGAGCGGCGGCAGCCCGCTGCGCAGCTCCATGTTGGCGTCGAAGTAGCTCTCGATGGTGCCGACGTCGCGCCAGTAGGGCGCGGTGCCGGGCGGCTCGCCCGGGATCTGGTTCTGCGCGAAGTCGTAGATGTAGGCGCGCGCGCCCTGCGCCACCATGCGCGGGATGATGTCGCGCCCGAAGTCGTGGGACGAGCTCGGGTCGGCGGCGTCGGCGGCCAGCACCTCCTGCAGCGCGCGGGTGCGGAACAGGTAGTTGCCCATGCTGACCAGCGACCAGTCCGGCCGGCCGGGCATCCCGGGCGGGTCCTTCGGCTTCTCGAGGAAGCCGACGATGCGGCCCTCGGCGTCGACGTCGATGATGCCGAACTGGTGCGCCTCCGAGCGCGGCACCGGGAACGCCGCCACGGTCAGGTCGGCGCCGCGCGCCCGGTGGACCGCCTCCATCTGATCGACCGCGAACATGTAGACGTGGTCGCCGCCGAACACCGCCACCTGGGAGGCGGACTCGTCCCGGATCAGGTTGACGTTCTGGTACACCGCGTCCGCCGTGCCGCGATACCAGAACTCGCCGACCCGCATCTGCGCCGGCACCACCTCGACGAACTCGCCGAAGCCGGACAGGCGCCAGGCGCGGTTGAGGTGGCGGATCAGGCTCGAGGCCATGTACTGGGTGAGGACGTAGATGCGCCGGTAGCCGGAGTTGACGAAGTTCGACAGGACGAAGTCGATGATCCGGTACCGGCCGCCGAACGGGACCGCCGGCTTGGACCGGTGCACAGTGAGCGGGCCCAGGCGCGAGCCCCGGCCTCCCGCCATGATCATCACCGCGGTGTCGTACATGGCCGCTCGATTCTCCCCGCAATCGCGCGATCGCCGCAACGCCGCCGGCCTCGAGACCTGCTCTAATGCACCCGTGCGCACCGCTCGCGCCGCCGTCGGTTCCGCGCTCCCGTCCGCGCTGGTCGCGGTGGCGGTGACCGTGGCCATGGCGGTCGCCAGCAGCGGCTGCCGCGACCGGGGCCAGGACCGCCCGGCTGCGCGCGCCGGCGATCGCCCGGGCGCGACCGAGGAGCGCGCACTCGAGCGCGGCCGCCGCATGCTCGATCGCGCCGCCGCCTGCGAGGCGAGCGCCGCCGCCGGGGGCGCGCCGGACCTGACCGCGTGCAGCGAGGCGTGCGAGCTCAACCACTCCAACAGCTGCGCCCGCGCCGCCGACGCGCGCCGCGCCGCCGGCGACGCCGACGCGGCCGCCGCCCTCTACCGGCGCTCGTGCGACGGCGGCTCCGGACTCGGCTGCGAGGGCGCCGGCGACCTGCCGCGCGCCCGCCTGCACTACCGGGTTCACTGCGAGCAGGGGCACGCGCCGAGCTGCGCCGGGCTGGCCCGCCTGCACGCCCTCGGCCTCGGCGGCCCGGCGGATCCGGCAGCCGCCGCCACCTTCCGCCGCCGCGCCTGCGCGCTCGGCGACGCCGACTCCTGTCGAGCGGCCCCCCCCTGAATCTCGCGCCCGAGCCGCGCTCCGCGGCGGCGCGCCCATTTAACGGCCTGGTTACGCCGCGGAAACATCCGGCTCCTAGCATGATGGTCCATGGCGAACATCGATCCTGGACACACCGCGTGGCTGCTCGTCTCGACCGCGCTCGTCATGCTGATGGTGCCGGGGCTGGCCCTGTTCTACGGCGGCATGGTCCAGGGCAAGAACGTGCTGTCCACCTTCATGCACAGCTTCTTCGCCCTGGGCCTCATCACGATCCAGTGGGTGCTGTTCGGCTACTCGCTGGCGTTCGGCCCGTCGCAGGGCGGCTTCGTCGGCGGGCTCGACCTCGCCTTCCTCGACGGCGTGCACCAGCAGGGCGACGGGATCCCGCAGATCCTGTTCGTCATGTTCCAGGGGATGTTCGCCATCATCACGCCGGCGATCATCTCCGGCGCGTTCGCCGAGCGGATGAAGTTCTCCGCCTACTGCGTGTTCACGCTCTTGTGGGCGACCCTGGTCTACGACCCGCTGGCCCACTGGGTGTGGAACGCCGACGGCTGGCTGCTCCAGCTCGGCGCCCTCGACTTCGCCGGCGGCACCGTCGTGCACCTGTCCTCCGGCGCGTCGGCCCTGGTCTGCGCCGTCCTGGTCGGCAAGCGGCTCGGCTACCCGAAGACGCGCCACCAGCCGCACAACCTCACCATGACCGTGCTCGGCGCCGGCCTGCTGTGGTTCGGCTGGTTCGGCTTCAACGCCGGCTCGGCGCTCACCTCCGGCGGCCTGGCCGCGCTCGCGCTGGCCAACACGCAGATCGCCGCGGCCGCCGGCGCGCTGGCCTGGGGCCTCATCGAGATGCTGCGCATCGGCAAGGCCACCATGCTCGGCGTCGCCTCCGGCATGATCGCCGGCCTGGTCGGCATCACGCCGGCGGCCGGCTTCGTCGGCCCGATGCCGGCGATCGCGATCGGCGCGCTCGCCGGGCTGGCCTGCTACGGCGGCGTCCTGCTCAAGGCGCGGCTCGGCTACGACGACTCGCTCGACGCCTTCGGCGTGCACGGTATCGGCGGCGCGGCCGGCGCGCTGCTCACCGGCGTGTTCGCCTCCACCGCGTTCAACGAGGGCGGCGCTGACGGCCTCCTGGCCGGCAACGCCGAGCTGGTGGTGCACCAGGCGATCGGCATCGCCGCCGCCGGCGCCTACGCCGCCGTGGTCACCTTCGTCCTGCTCAAGGTGATCGACGCGGTGATCGGGCTGCGGGTCGACACCGACGAGGAGCGCGAGGGGCTCGACTCGGTCCTGCACGGCGAGAGCGGATACACGCTCGGCTCGACCACCTCGCACGTGGCGCAGCGCGAGGCGGAGGAGGTGGTGGAGGTCGCCGCGCCGGCGCCGGCGCCGGCGGCCGAGCTCGCCGCTCGCCCGAGCTGATCGGCGCGCCGCCCGCTCGTCCAGGCGGGCGCGCTTCGCCAGCGGGAAGGTGCGCGGGTGACCTACCTGTTTCGCTGCGGTAGCACCCTCCTCGCAGCACCGTCCCCGATCGGCGGGCGCGCGCGACACCTGACCACGTGGAACCACTGCGGAAGCACCTCTGCGAGCGCCTCGCCCTGCTGCTGTGCCGCAGTGGCACGGGTACCGCCGTTCTCACCTGCCAGATCGGCACACGTGCTCTCGAACACTTGCGCAGGCATGTCACTTGCTCTATGCGTGGCGCATGACACGTACTCGCCTCATTGCCCTCTCCTGCATCCTGACCGCCTCCGTCCTGGCCGCCCCGGCCTGCGTCATCGTCGCCGACGACGACGCCAGCCTGCTGGTCGTCAACGACTCGGACTACGCGATCTTCGAGCTGTACGTCGCGCCGGTCGGTACGCGGACCTGGGGCCCGAACCTCATCGGGCCGCAAGGTCTGTACCCGGGCGAGGAGCTCCTCATCACCAACATCGACTGCGACTACTACGACCTGTTGCTGATCGACGAGGACGGCGTCAGCTGCGAGGTCTACGACGTCGATCTCTGCGCCAACGACGGCACCTGGATCGTGCGCAACAACACCTGCACGGTGTTCGAGGCGCTGAGCGACAAGGACAGCCGGTCCGACAAGGACGCGCCGCCCGCGCCCGGCATCTAGCCGTCACCCTCCCCCGGCCGCCGGCGCCGCTCAGCGGCCGCCGCGCGGCCGACCGCCGGGCATGACCACCTCGACCGGCCGCACCTTCCAGATGCGCTCCGCGTACTCCCGGATGGCGCGGTCGGAGCTGAAGTGGCCGGTCCGCGCGGCGTTGAAGATCGACGCGCGCGTCCAGCGATCCGGATCGCGCCAGGCGCGATCGACCTCCGCCTGGCAGTCGACGTAGCTCCTGAAGTCGGCCAGCACGAAGAACGGGTCGCGCTCGACCAGGTCGGTCACCATCGACGCGTACAGGCCCGGCTCGCCGGGCGAGAAGGCGTCGCCGGCCATGAGGTCGATCAGATGCGCCAGGTCGGGGTCCCGCTCCAGGATCGAGCGGCCGTCGTGCCCGGCCTGCTGCCGGGCCGCCACCTCCTCGGCGGTCAGTCCGAACAGGAAGAAGTTCTCCGCGCCGACCGCCTCGCGGATCTCCACGTTGGCGCCGTCGAGGGTGCCGATGGTCAGCGCGCCGTTGAGCGCGAACTTCATGTTGCCGGTGCCGGACGCCTCCATGCCGGCGGTCGAGATCTGCTCCGACAGGTCGGCCGCCGGGTAGATGTGCTGCGCCGACCGCACGTTGAAGTCCGGCACGAACACGATGCGCAGCAGCTCGCGCGCCTCCGGGTCGTCCTCGATCGCCTGCGCCACGCCGTGGATGAGGCGGATGGTCAGCTTGGCGGTCCAGTAGCCCGGCGCCGCCTTGCCGGCGAACAGGAAGGTGCGCGGCTCCAGGTCGCTCGCCTCGCCCCGCCGGATCCGCTCGTGCAGCCAGGCGACGTGCAGCGCGTTGAGCAGCTGCCGCTTGTACTCGTGGATCCGCTTGCACTGGGCGTCGAGCATCGGCTCGGTGTCGATCACCATCCGGTGCTGGCGGGCCAGCCAGCCGGCCAGCCGCTCCTTGTTGCGCCGCTTGATGGCGCGCCAGCGCTCGCGGAAGCCGGCGTCCTCGGCCAGCGGCTCCAGCTCGCGCAGCCGCTCGAGGTCGGTCAGCCAGCCGTCGCCGATCGCCTCGGTGATGAGCGCCGACAGCTCCGGGTTGCTCAGCGCCAGGAAGCGGCGCGGCGTGACCCCGTTGGTCACGCTGGTGAACCGCTCCGGCGCCATCTCGGCGAAGTCGCGCAGCACCGTCTCGCGCAGGAGCCGCGAGTGCAGCTCTGCGACGCCGTTGACCGTGTGGCTGGCGACGGTGGCCAGGTGGGCCATGCGCAGGCACCGGTCGCCGTTCTCGTCGATGAGCGACATGCGCCGCACCCGCTCCTCGTCGCCCGGGTAGCGGGCGCGCACCTCGTCGAGGAAGCGCCGGTTGATCTCGAAGATGATCTCGGTGTGGCGCGGCAGCAGTCGCTGGAACAGCGGCAGCGGCCAGGTCTCGAGCGCCTCCGGCATGAGGGTGTGGTTGGTGTAGCTGATCGACCGGGTGGTGAGGTCCCACGCCTCGTCCCACGACAGGCCGTGCACGTCCATGAACAGGCGCATCAGCTCCGGCACCGCCAGGGTCGGGTGGGTGTCGTTGAGCTGCACGGCGAACACGTCGGCGAAGTCGCGGATGGTGCCGCGGTGGAGCAGCAGGCGGATGCAGTCCTGCAGCGCGCAGGAGACGAAGAACGCCTGCTGCTCGAGCCGGAGCTGCTTGCCGGCCGGCCGGCTGTCGTTCGGGTAGAGGATCTTGGTGATGTTCTCGCTGCGGACCTTGTCCTCGACCGCCTTCCAGTACTCGCCGACCTGGAAGGCGTCGAGGTCGAACTCCTCGGCCGGCGCCGCCTTCCACAGGCGCAGGAAGTTGGTGTTGACGGTGCCGCTGCCCGGGACCGGCGTGTCGCACGGGTAGCCCTTGACCACCCGCTCCGGGACCCAGCGCACCGTGTGGCGGCCGAGCTCGTCCACCTTGTGCTCGGTGTGGCCGCCGAAGCCGACCGAGTAGAGCATCTCCGGCCGGCGCACCTCCCACGGGAAGCCCAGGCGCAGCCAGGCGTCGGTCCGCTCGATCTGCCAGCCGTTGCGGATCTGCTGGTCGAAGATGCCGAACTCGTAGTGGATGCCGTGGCCGATCGCCGCGAGCTGCAGGGTGGCGAGCGAGTCCATGTAGCAGGCGGCCAGCCGGCCGAGCCCGCCGTTGCCCAGGCCCGGCTCCTCCTCGTACTCGATGAGGTCGTCGAGCGAGAGCCCGAGCGACGCGAGCGCCTCGCGCGCCTCGCGCTCGATGCCGAGGCAGAGGAGCGCGTTGCCGAGCTGCGGGCCGAGCAGGTACTCGGCCGACAGGTAGATGACGGTCCGGTGGCGGCCCTCGAGGAAGGTGCGCGCCGAGTGCACCCACCGCTCGAGCAGGCGGTCGCGCACCACGTAGGCGAGCGCCAGGTAGTGATCGTTGCGTGTGGCCACGCCGGGGAACTTCATCAGCTCGAAGTGGAGCTTCTCGATGAAGTCGCGGCGGATCGACGCGGCGTCCACGCCGTGCCGGATGCCCTCGCCGAGGGCGGTCTGCACCTGTGGTTCGCGGATCATCGGGCGAAGACTACACCCACCCGGCGCCCGGGCGACCCTGGAGCAGGCGGGCTTCCTGCGCTACCCTGGGCGGCCGGACAGCGCCTGTGAGCGCCGGCGCGGAACAGTTCCGCGCCGCTTCCGGTAGGGGCCCCCATGACCTCGCGCACTCGCACCATCGCCATCGCCGGGCTGGTCGCCGCCGCGGCCGCCGTCGGCCTCTTCCTGTGGCAGCGCGGCGGCGACGACGACGCCCCGGGCGACGACGCGGCCGAGCAGGACAGCCCCGCCGGCGGCGCACCCAAGCGGGTCACCTCCTCCTCGGACGGCACGCCGCCGGCCGCCCTGCCGATCGCGATGGACGACGATCCGGTCGGGCCGCTCCGCCTCGAGGGCCAGGTGCTCGGCCCGGAGGACGAGCCGATCGGCGGCGCCCAGGTCACCCTGTCGTCGGTGCCGCCGCGGACGACCACCACCGAGGGGGACGGATCGTTCGCCTTCGACAAGCTGGTCGGCCGCACCTACGTCCTGACCGCGCGGTCCGGCGAGCTGGTGAGCGGCCCGGTCACGCACACTCTGCGCGACGAGCCGCAGCAGGTGATCATCCGGCTGGAGCCGGGCGCCTCGATCGAGGTGACGGTGGTGGCCGCCGGCAGCGGCAAGCCGATCTCCGGCGCCACCGTCGAGGCGCGCGGCACCACCGTGCCGCCGGAGACGACCGGCGGCGACGGGCGCGCGCTCCTGCGCGGCGTGGCGCGCGGCGGGATGGCCAGCGTGGCGGCGCGGGCGGACGGCTACGCGCCGGCCCAGGCGCTGATCGCCGTGCCGGACGCGCCCGGCGCGGTGGCCAGCGCGCAGATCGAGCTGCGCGCCGGCGCGCCGGTGTCGGGCGTGGTGGTGAGCGAGGACGGCGCGCCGATCGCGGGGGCCCAGGTGTCCGAGCGCGACGTGGCGGCGCCGTTCGATCTGCCGGATCCGCGCGACCAGGTCACCACCGACGACCAGGGTCGCTTCACCCTGCCGGCGGTCGCCGCCGGCACCTACCGGGTCCAGGCGACCCACAAGACCCACGCGCCGGGCAGCTCGGAGGCGATCACCGTCGACGGCGCCACCCCCAAGACCGATGTCCGCGTCGTCCTCGAGAAGGGCGGCGTCCTGGCCGGAAAGGTGGTGGACCAGGGTGGCGCGCCGGTGCCGTGGGCGACGGTGCGGGTCGGCGCCGTCGGCGGCTGGGCGGCCGGCCCCAACCAGATGGCGACGCGCCAGGTGGTGGCCGGCGACGACGGCGCCTTCGAGATCCAGGGCCTGCCGCGCAAGGCGCTCCGCGCGCTGGCGATGTCGGAGGAGGCCTCGAGCGCGGCGGTGCCGGTCGACCTGTCGGCGCAGGCGGAAAGGCGCGATCTGGTCCTGCGCCTCGACATCGCCGGGCGCATCGAGGGGATCGTGGTGGACGGCGCCGGCGAGCCGGTGCCGGAGGTGCGCGTCGTCGCGCTGCCCGACTTCTTCGCCGGCGAGAGCGGTGAGGATTTCCCGCTGCGCGGCGCCGCCACCGAGGGGACCGACGGCGGCGGCCGCTTCGTGCTCCGCGGCCTGCCGGAGGGCAAGTACCGGCTGCACGCCAACCGCGGCGGCGCGTCGCAGAACTGGTGGGGGCGCGAGGGCACCAGGGCGCAGACCGGCGACACCGAGGTGCGGGTCGTGCTCGAGGCCGACGGGCGGATCCGCGGCGTGGTCGCGCTCGAGGACGGCAGCCCGGCCGGGCTGTTCACCGTGTCAGCCGGCTGGTGGTCGCCGCCGGTCCCGTCGGCCGATCCCAGAGGCGCCTTCGAGCTGCCGGCGGTGCCGCCGGGCAGCCACGACCTCACCATCCGCGGGCCGGAGTTCGCCGAGAAGACCGTCCGCGGCGTGGAGGTGAAGCCGGGCGAGGTGACCGACGTCGGCACCATCACGGTCACGCGGGGGCGCTCGGTGACCGGCCGCGTGCTGACCGCCGGCGGCAAGCCGGTGGCCGGCGCCACGGTGGTGCTCGGCAAGCAGCTCCTGGGCGACGGCACGTCGCTGGCCAGCTCGGCGATGAAGGCGTTCGAGGCGCAGACGGGGGTGCGCCGCACCCAGACCGACGGCAGCGGCTACTACGCGATCCGCGGCATCGGCAGCGACGCGGAGCTGGTGCTGGCGGCCGAGCACGAGGCGCACGGTCGCTCGGCGGCGGCGGTGGTCAAGCCGGGCACCGACAGCCCCTCCATCGACCTGCGCCTCCTCGGGGTCGGCGGCGTGTACGGCGTGGTGCGGGCCGGCGGCAAGCCGGCCAGCTCGGTGCAGGTGTTCACCAGCGCCGAGGGCGCGATGAACCAGAACGCGATGGTCACCACCGCCGAGGACGGCAGCTACCAGATCGACCGGCTGGCCGCGGGCAGCTACAAGGTGACCGCGATGATTGGCGCCGGCATGGGCGCCACCATGGCCTCGGCGAACGCGCAGGTGGTGGCCGGCGAGCGAGCGCGGGTCGACATCGACGTCCAGGTCGGCACGCTGACCCTGATCGTGAACGTGACCCCGAAGGGCGAGGGGACGATTCCCCTCATGCAGGCGATCCTGTTCGACGGCCCGGTCAGCGCGACCAACGGCAAGGAGCTGCAGGAGCAGATGATGTCGGCCGCCGAGGGCGGCAGCTCCGCCAGGATGGCGATCGGCGCGCCGCCGGCGCGGCTCGAAAAGCTCATGCCCGGCCGCAAGACCGTGTGCATCGTCCCGCTGTCGGCGGACCAGAAGGAGATCGCCCGCGGCCAGCAGCACCCCGAGCTGCTCAAGGTGTACTGCGAGCCGGTCACCGTCGCCGAGTCGCCGTCCGAGCAGACCTTCGACTTGCAGGTGCCGCCGATGGAGCCGATTCCGGATCCTCCCTCCGGCGGGTGAGGCTGTGGTACGAAGGGGTGATGCGCAAGGAGGATATCGAGGCCAAGATCCGCGCGGCGCTGCCCGACGCGCGGATCGAGCTGCGCGACCTGACCGGCACCGCCGATCACTGGGAGGCGACCATCGTGTCCCAGGCGTTCGCCGGCAAGTCGCTCATCGAGCGGCACCGGATGGTGTTTTCCTCCCTCGCGGAGGAGATGAAGGGGCCGATCCACGCGCTCACCCTCAAGACGCTCACGCCGGACCAGGCGGGAGGCGGCGGGTGACGCGGGCGGCGCTTGCGCTTGCGCTCTCGCTCGCGCTCGGCGCCGCATGCGGAGGGGGAGACGGCGCCGCCGACGCCGGCGTGATCCACGACGCGCGCGCCTGGACCGACGCCGCGGTGGTCGCCTGCGGCGAGGGGGCAGACGCCGGCTGCGAGTCGGTCCCGCTCACGCCGGTCTGCAGCGCGGAGCGCGGCGTGTGCGTCGAGTGCACGAGCGACGCCGACTGCGCCGCGCGCGCCGACGCGCTCGGGCCGCGCTGCCTCGAGGACCCGGGCTACTGCCAGTGCGAGCGTGACGAAGATTGCACCGGCAACCCGAACGGTCCGCGCTGCCACCCGATCGCGCGCGCCTGCACCTGCATCGACGACGGCGACTGCGCCGATCCGACGACCTGCGAGCTGGAGCCGTACCTCGGCGCTGGCGTTCGCACGTGCCGGTAACTCCCGTCGCCGTTGGCCAGAGGTCGGACCAGCGCGCCCGCGACATTTCACGTATTGCTGCACACCAGTGCGGGTTGAGCTGAAGCGGTTTTCATCTTCCCGCTCCGGTCGACCTGATATAAGGGCGCCCGCGCTCTGCGATGCGCACGGGCACCTCGGCATTGTCTGGGTCGGCGAGGAGAGAGATGTACGGTCCGTTCGAGGTCATCGAACGGCTCGGAATCGGCGGAATGGCCACCGTTCACCGCGCGGTCGAGCGCGGCATCGAGGGCTTCGAGCGGGTGGTCGCGCTCAAGCGCCTCCTCCCGCACCTGGCCGAGGACGAGGCGTTCGTGCGCGCGTTCGTGCGCGAGGCCAAGCTCGCCTCGCTCCTGCAGCACGGCAACATCGTCCAGCTCTACGAGCTCGGCCGGGTCGGCGCCAGCTACTTCATCTCGATGGAGTACGTGCGCGGGCGCGACCTGCGCCGCATCCTTCGCCAGGCCAAGCGGGTGACCGGCCCGCCGCCGGTGGCGATCTCGATCGCCCTGATCAGCGAGCTGCTCGACGCGCTCGACTACGCGCACAAGCGGTGCGACGAGGACGGCACACCGCTCGGGCTGGTCCACCGCGACATCTCGCCGTCGAACCTCCTGATCGGCGACGACGGCCACCTCAAGGTGATCGACTTCGGCATCGCCAAGGCCACCCTCGGGCACCTGGCGACCCACACCGGCCGGATCAAGGGAAAGCTCTCGTACATGGCGCCGGAGGCGCTGTCGGGACAGGGGCTCGACGGGCGAAGTGACCTGTTCTCGGCGGCGATCATCGCGCACGAGCTCCTGTGCGCGCACCCGCTGTTCGCGGCCAAGAACGACTTCCAGACCATCGAGCGGGTCCAGTACATGGAGCCGCCGCCGCCCTCGAGCCGCAACCCCAACGTGCCGCCCGCGCTCGACAACCTGGTCCTGCGCGGCCTGGCCAAGGACCCGGCGCACCGCTTTCCCGCCGCCGGCGAGATGCGCGCGGCGCTGGCGGAGATCGCGCTGCGCCACCGGATGCACTGCACCAACCGCGAGGTGGCCGAGTGGATCGAGCAGGCGTTCGCGCGCGAGGCGGAAGGACCGGCCGCGGCGAGCGCGCCGGCCGGCGCGGCGCTGGCGCCGCAGACCCGCCGCCCGCTGCCGCTGCCGGCGGATCGCCCGGCGGCGGCCCCGGCGCGGCGCACGCCGCTTCTGCCCCCGCTGCTCGACGAGCGCGACGAGGTGACCCCGCAGAGCGGCCTGTTCGGCGAGGCGGGCGAGGTGGAGGCGGACTCGGACGACGTCATGGAGATGGTGTGGGGCGCCTCGAGCGCGGGCGACGCGGTGCCGATCATCGTCGAGGGGGTTCCGGACGTGAGCGAGCGCGTGGTCGTGCCGGCCCCGCTCGACGACGAGGACGTGACGGTCGCCCGCGACCTGGACGCGCCCGGGGCGCCGGCGCGGCGCGCCGCGCGCCCGACCACCCCGCTGCCGCGGCGCCGCACCAGCGCGCCGCCGGATCCCCCCGCGGACGAGCTGCCGACCGAGGACTCTCCGCCGGCGGAGCCGCCGCGCGCCCCCACGCCGCTGCCCGAGCCGCAGGCGACGTTCCGCTCGCTCACCACGCCGGTCGCCGGGGTCGAGATCGCCGGTCACGCGATCCCGGAGCCGGTCGCCCGCATGACCACCGCGCCGATGCGCCGGCCGCGCCGCAAGGAGCTGACCCGCCCCGGCGAGTGGGCGGACGGCTCGGCCCTGACCCTTCGCCCGCCGCACGAGCTGTTCGACGTCGCCATCGCCGGCGACGCGCCGCCGATCGGCGAGGGGATCGTGGCGCGCCACCAGCGGCCGCGCACGCCGATCGCGCTGATGGCGCTCGCGCTGGCCGGCGGGGCGGCGTTCGCCGCGGTGATGGCGTCGGGCGGCGGCGACGACGACGACGCAGGGCCTCCGCCGGCTGCGCTGCGCCCGGCGGACGACGCGCCGGGGCGCGCCGCGCCGGACGCGCCGGCGGCGGCCC
>Ga0079224_100006244_pt1 | contig 15770 bp, 15 predicted proteins | sample Stecom2015_FD_80414 | JGI IMG/M metagenome (GOLD analysis project Ga0079224, IMG submission 80414) | Agricultural soil microbial communities from Utah to study Nitrogen management - Steer compost 2015 | ecosystem: Environmental > Terrestrial > Soil > Agricultural land | place: USA: Utah...
TCAGTGAGTTGGAGCCTCCCGGGCTGGCTCGGAAAGGAAGACAAGGCGGCCGTGATCCCGGATCACGGCCGCCTTGTTGTGTTCCTGGCTGCCATCTCGTGTGGAAAACTCAGTCTCCCACCTGCTGTTCCCAGGCCGACACCAGCTCGCTGGGCGACACAGTGGCGGTGCCTTGCTTGCCCACCTCGACGCCGGCGGCGAGGTTTGCCAGCCAGACCGCCTCGGACATCGTGGCGTCGGCCGCCAGCGCAGTACCCACCCACGCCGCCACGGTGTCACCGGCTCCGCTCACATCGAACACCTCCCGGGTAAAGCTTGGCGCACGCAGCAGGAGCCCGTCGGGCCCCACTAGCGCCATCCCTTCGTCACCCAGGGTGATCAGCAAGTTTTCCACACCGAGACGCTCACGCGCGGCGCGCAGCTCCTCGTCCTCGCCGCTCAGGTGGACCCGGAACGCGCCGCCCAGCTCACGCCGGTTGGGCTTGAACACCGTTGCGCCGCGGTAGTCGAAGAAGTGCCGTTCCTTCGGGTCGGCAACCACGGGGACTCCCTGGTCACGCGCGGCGCTGATCAGGTCGACGATCAGTTGGCTGTCCAGCACTCCCTTGTCGTAGTCCTCGAGCAGGAGAACATCGGCATCTGTCAGCGCTCCCAGAGCCAGTTCCCGCAGGGTGTCACGGTGGCGGCCCGACAGGGGATTGCTCACCTCGCGATCCAGCCGGACCACCTGCTGACCTCGCGCGATGATCCGGGTCTTGGTGGTGGTGGGGCGACCCGGGACCGTGAGGATGCCATCGGACGGGATCCCGTAGCCACGCAGGGCGTCGCTGAGGAGGGGAGCAGCCTCGTCGTCGCCGACGATGCCGACCAACAGGGCCTCAGCGCCGATCGCGGCCACGTTGGCTGCGACATTGGCCGCGCCGCCAGCAGTTGCCCACTCCTGCTCAACGGTCAGGACCGGGACCGGTGCCTCGGGAGAGATCCGGTCGACGTCGCCCAGCAGATAGCGATCGAGCATCAGGTCGCCAACCACCAGGGCCCGGACTTCGGCCATCTCCTCCAGCAGTTCCTCTACACGCGCCCGGGAGGGCGGGTGGAGTGTTGCGCTCAATTGAGTCTCCCCTGAGTTCCCAGCCTGAGCTGGAGTGTCACCCTCGCCTCGAGACCGGTCCTGCCTTGGCCACCCTGGTGCTCGGGGTTGGTAACGTGATTGATCCCGACGTCTCCCCTGGCCTCGACCGGTCCGGTGCGTCCGGAAAGTTGCACCGCCGCCCTCAAGTTGCGCTCGATCGTGCCGGTTGGCCACTTCTCCAGCGCGGCATCGACATCGATCGATTGGTCGAGCTCGGCCTCGCCGTGCCTGAAACCGCTGAGCACAACCGCGGCGAGCCACTGGTCGCCAATCGGGTGCGCCAGTCGGACTTCGACCCGATCGCCGTCTGCCCAGCCGCGACCGAGCCCGACGCCTCGCTCGGTGAAGGATTCCATCGGGTCGCCGGTCCTGAACGCCAGCGAAGATGCTCGGGTATACCACGCCCGCCAAGAACTGCGGCCCGGCCCCGGGCCAGCGGCGCGGATCGTAGCCGCCCAGCGATGGGGAAACCGTTCGATGTCCCGCTGCACGATGTCATCGATCGCGAGCTCGGCGCTCAGGTCGATCCCGTTGGGTGTGCGCCAACCAATCTCGGCGCCGACCATCACGTTGTTGTCGCGGTCTCCCATCCCGAACTGGTTGACCAGTGGCAGCAGCACCATCGGATTGCGGAACGGGCCTTCGACGTCGCGTGCGGGGCCTTCGAGGACGGCAGTCTGCCACACCGCGCCGCGCAGACGTTCCCCGAGCCGGATTCCGAGACGTGATGCGACCTGGTAGCGGCGAATGGTGTTGCCTTCGATGTCAGAAGTATCTCGCAGGAAACCGACGGTACTGATGAGGTGCAGGTCGCGGCTCAGCACCTCGAACGCGAAGTCGTCCCGGGCGTACGCGACATTGCTCATCGCTATCCCATCGACGCCGACGGGTCCCCAGTTGCGCGCGACCTGGCCGAGGTGCACCCGCAGGAAGCCTTGCTGATACCCGACGTATGCCTCGGGGAAGTGCCACCGACAACAGGTAGCCGATGCATCGACACGGTTGCCGGTCCAGTCCGGGTCGATGGCGATCCGCTGCTCGATTGTCGGCCTGCTCGCCAGCACCACGGGACCGAGTATCGCGTAGGCCTGCACGTCTCCCAGTACCCTGGTCCCGGAAGGCTCGACCGGTCGCATCAGGTCGCGGCGCGGCGAGGTGAACGCGTCGAGGCCCGCGCGCACATTCACCTCCCAGGAGGTGCCCGGCTCGATTGGTGACCAGGTCTCGATGAGCCGGTCGATCAGGGCCGAGTCTGGCCCGTTCCGCGCCGCCTGGAGTGCTGCAACCGCGTCGGACCTCCTGAACGGGCGGACCGATGGGGTGGGGTCTTGCACGACGCCGCGATCGACCAGGTGCTCGAAGAGTGGCAGTAGCGGGTCGTCGAGCGGCACCGAGGGAGAGGCCTGACCCGCCACAACCGCGGGATTGAGCGCGAGGATCAGGAAAAGTGTCGAGCCCGCGGCAATTCTGGAGGCAGCCAGCATGGTCCAACCTGCCTTCACGAAGGTGACGGACGCGCCCCGCTCCGGGTATCTTGGCGCCCAATGACAGAGCTCAGGGTGACGGACACGCGCGGCGGGCTGGTCGAATCGCAGCACCGGGTGATCGCAGTCGTCACCGATGCCAACGGTGACGTCGTGGCATCAGCTGGCACCACCGACGCCCCGATCTTCTGGCGCTCGGCCGCCAAGCCGTTCCAGCTCTGGCCGCTGGTATCCCGGGGCGGCGTCGCTCATTACGGCCTTGAGTCTCGGCACCTGGCGCTCGCCTGTGCATCGCACAATGGCGAGGAGGTCCATCGTGAGGTCGCCCGCGAATGGCTCAGGTTGGTGGGGCTCGAGGAAGACGCCCTTGCGTGCGGCGGTCATCCCTCGCTCTCGCCCCGGGTCGCACGGGATATGATCCGCGAACGCATCGAACCGACTCCGATTTTCAGCAACTGTTCCGGCAAGCACGCCGCGATGCTGGCATTGGCGAGGATGGAAGGCTGGCCGATCCAGGGCTACCAACGTTTGGACCATCCAGTGCAACAGGCCATCGCTGAATCGTTTGCTCGGTGGGCGGACATTCCAGTCGACCGTCTGGCGTGGGGGGTGGATGGCTGCACCGCTCCCGCGGTCGCCGCGCCGCTCGACCGGCTCGCTGTTGCGTGGGCCCGGCTCGGCAGCACTGACGAGCCCGCGATGGCGCAAGTTCGTGAGGCGATGATTGCACATCCCGAGCTCGTGGCGGGGAGCGACCGGCTCGATACCCTCCTGATGACCAACTGGTCCGGCAGGGTACTCGCCAAGGTGGGCGCCGAGGGGGTGTACGCGGCTGCGATCCCGGAGCACGGCGTCGGGGTGGCACTCAAGGTCGAGGACGGCGATATGGGTGCGGCGGGTGTGGCGTTGCTCGCGGTGCTGGGGCAGCTGGTGCAACATTTCGGCTGGCCCGGTGACTGGTCGCTGAGCTCGCTGGTCGATTGGTGCCAGCCCAGGATTCGCAGCACTCGCGGCGAGATCACCGGCGAGAGTGTGGTCGAAGGACATCTCCAGTTCACCTGAATCACGGAATCGAACGATGACGGACGCTGCGTTGCCGCTCGACGAGCAAACCCGGGCGCTGGTGGTGCTCGCTGCGGCGATCGCCCAAGGTGAAATGTCGGAGATCCGAGACCGTGCCGACGAGGCGGTGGCTGCGGGAGTCCCCGCCGCCTGGGCGGATGAACTCCTGTTGCAGTCGGCACTGATGGTCGGGTGGCCGCGCGCGCTCCAGGCTGCGGGCGTTTGGCGCAAGGCGATGCCCGAGATTGCCCCCGACGATGACATCTCCCTCGACTATTCGCGACACGAAGAATGGCTGGCTCGCGGTGAGGAGACCTGCCGGCGCGTGTACGGCGACAACTATTCCCGGCTTCGCGAGAACGTGCGCGGGTTGCATCCGGCACTCGAGACCTGGATGGTGACCGAGGGTTACGGTCGCACGCTGTCGCGCCCTGGTCTGGACCTGATCCGTCGCGAGCTCTGCATCGTCGCCCAGACGGCGGTGCTCAACACTCCGAGACAGTTGCACTCTCACTTGCGCGGCGCACTGCGTGCGGGGGCCGAGGTTGCGACGGTCGAGGCCGCACTTGCCGCCGTGAATCCGTTCGTCAGCTACGACGACTGGAAGAGCGTGAAGGAGGTCTGGGACCAGGTGCAGGACAGCTGGAGCCGACTCGCGTGAGCTTCGTCGACAGGGTCGTCGTCAACGTGGCCGCAGGTCGCGGTGGGGATGGCGTCGCGTCATTCGCGCGCTTCAAGTACCAGCCCAAGGGCGGGCCGGACGGCGGCGATGGCGGCCACGGTGGCTCCGTGCTGATGGTCGCCAACAGCAACCTCGCCACCCTGCTGGACTACCGCTATCGCTCGACCTGGCACGCGGAGCGCGGTGCGCACGGCAAGGGCAAGAAGATGACCGGCGCCACGGCACCCGACCTGGTGATGCCGGTTCCTCCCGGCACGATCGCCCGCGACGCCGACACCGGCGAATTGATCGGCGAGGTTCTCCGCAGCGGCGACAGTGTGATACTCGCGCGCGGCGGCCGCGGTGGTCGTGGCAATGCTCACTCCGCCACCGCCACCAACCGAGCCCCGCGCGAGTTCGAGCCCGGCGGCGAGGGGGAGGAACGCCGCATCGAGCTGGTGCTCAAGCTGATCGCCGATGTTGGCCTTGTCGGCGAACCGAATGCGGGAAAAAGCACCCTGCTGTCGGTAATCAGTGCCGCGCGTCCCAAGATCGCCGACTATCCCTTCACGACGTTGGAGCCGAATCTCGGCGTCGTCGGGCTGTCTGGCTCGCGCACGTTCGTGGTGGCCGACATCCCCGGCATCATCGAGGGAGCCCACGAGGGCCGTGGCCTCGGCCTGCAGTTCCTGCAGCACGTCGAGCGGACTCGGGTGCTGGCTTTCCTGGTGCCACTCGACGCCGAGGATCCACAGCAGGTGCTCGACAAGTTGCGCAACGAGGTGGCGCTGTACTCGGTCGCACTGGCTGGCAAGCCGTACATCGTGGTGCAGAGCAAGCGCGACCTGTTGCCCGAAGATTCGGAGCTTCCGTCGATCGATGCTCCTGGCGCACAGGCGATTCTCTCGCTCTCGAGCGCTTCGGGGCAGGGTGTGGACGACTTCAAGGAGACGCTCTGGCGCGTGGTGCAGGAGGTCCGCACCGCCGAGGAGCCCGAGGACGAACCGCAGGGGCGAACCCAGGAGAGCAATGCCGATGACGACTGGGATCTCGACTGGGGGGAGACCGACTCGGGAGTCGACTGACCTCGCATCGCGCGCGGCGTGGTTGGCGCTTTCGGCGCTGCCGGGAATCGGCTCCCGCCGACTCGCAACCCTCATCTCCAGGTTTGGCAACGCCGAATCGGTCCTTGCTGCCCCCGCAGCAGAGATCCGCGAACTCGATGGATTCAGCGATCGCGCGGCGCGGGTGATCACGCGTCTCGACCTGCGCGATGCCGAGCAGATGATCAGCGCCGCCGAGTTGGCGGACCAGCGACTGCTCATCCCAGCCGACAACGAATTTCCGGCACGACTTCGCAGCATCCCCGACCCACCACCCGTTCTGTTCACTCGCGGTGATCTCGGCCTGTTGGATCGTCCCGCGGTGGCGATCGTCGGTTCGCGGAATCACACTCGATATGGAGCCGAGGTGGCGGCCGACCTCGCGCACATAGCCGTGCGCGCCGGTGCCGTGGTGGTGAGCGGGATGGCGCTTGGCCTAGATGCGGTCGCCCATCTAGCAGCACTCGTTGGCGGCGGTACGACAATCGGCGTACTCGGCTCGGCCGTCGATGTGGTGTATCCAGCAGCGAACCGCAAGCTGTTCGAGCGAGTGCGCGAGAGTGGCCTGCTGGTCAGCGAGCTGCCGCCGGGCAGTCGCCCCCATCCGGGCTCCTTCCCCAGGCGCAACCGTCTCATCAGTGGCCTCGCCCAGGCCCTGGTGGTCGTGGAGGCAAAGGAAGGCTCGGGTACCCTGATCACGGTCAACTGCGCACTGGAGCAGGGGCGTGATGTCCTGGCGGTTCCGGGACCGATCACCTCACCCACGTCGCGGGGCACCAATCGGCTGCTCCGTGACGGTGCGATCCCGATCCTCGATCCCGAGGATCTCCTCCGCGCGCTGGGGATCGGGGAGACGAGTACCACGGCCTCGCCGGAACTGCCCTGCAATCTCAGCCCGGAAGAAGCGCAGGTGCTGGCCGTTCTCGACGTGGAGGCGCGGCACATCGATGAGATCGCGCTGGCAGCCGGCATCCCGATCGGCACCTTGCTGGGCGTCTTGCTGGGCCTCGAACTGGGCGGACAGGCGGAGCAGCTTCCCGGTTCGCAGTTCCGCAGGCGGGCAGTCCGGCACTGAGAGATTCCCGGTCCCGGGCTGCAATCCGTGCGGAACCTTCCATATTCAGGGGATGACCCACTCACCCGGCACCTCCACGGTCCTCAGCCGCGACGAGGGTGTTCGCCGCGCATTCGCCACCGATGCATCGGGGATCACCCTGATGCCCGACGCAGTGGCGCGTCCGACGACGCGCGACGAACTGGTCGAGGTGGTGCGCGAGGCGTGTGCCTCGAAGACGCCGATCACTCCGTCGGCAGGGATGAGCAGCATGACCGCGGGACCGATCTGCGATCGCGGCATCGTGCTGTCGGTGCGCGGCCTCGACCGAATCATCGACCTTGATCGAGAGGCGATGACAGTCACCGTGGAGCCGGGCATCGGTGTCGCCGAGCTCAAGCGCAAGCTTGCCGCCGAGGGATTCCTTTTTGCACCCGACCCGACCAGCGAGGAAGAGGCCGCACTCGGCGGCGCAATCGCGTGCAACGCGTCGGGTGCACGTTCGCTGCGCTACGGCGCGACGCGGCGGCACGTGAGTGCGCTGACCGTGGTGCTCGCCAACGGTGACACCGTCACGTTGCGACGGAGCAGGGTAGAGAAGAACACCGTCGGGTACGCACCGGTCCAGGATCCGATCGACTGGTTCATCGGCTCCGAGGGCACGCTCGGAGTGATCGTCTCGGCGGAACTTTCCCTGCTGCCCCTGCCGGAGATGGTCACCGGCCTCGGCATTCCGTTCAGGTCGCAAGCCGATGCGCTGTCGTTCGTGCGAGGGGCACGCACCGCGATGCAGAGCAACAGGATCGCACCGCGCTGCCTCGAGTACCTCGACGTCAACTCGCTGGAGATCGTGCGATCGCAGGAAGGCGGCGATTCCTGGCTCGGCGAAGCATTCGTGTACACCGAGCAGGAGCACGCCGGCGATCGCGAACTCGATTTTGAGGCGTGGCTGGAGGTCGCCGAGGAGCACGGCGCGCTGGTCGACGACATGATCGTCTTCGACACCGACGTCAGGATCCGCACTGCCCGACTGGTGCGACACGCTGTACCGGCGACGATGCTCGAACGAGGCAACGCCTTCGCAACCGAAGGCGGACGGCGGATTGCGACTGACTGGGCGGTTCCGTACCCGCTGCTGGCCCAGGCGCTGGAGGTCGCGCGCCAGGCCGCCATGCGTCACGGAGTGGCGTTGCCCACTGTCTACGGTCACGCTGGCAACGGTCACCCGCACCAGGACTATGTCGCGCGCAATCACGCCGAGGTCGAGGTGGTCGAGAGGGTGGTCACCGAGACACTCACCGAGATTCTCGCGATGGGGGGCACGGTCGCCGCGGAACACGGGATCGGCAAGATCAAGCGGCAGTGGCTGCCGATGCAGTTCTCGCCGCTCCAGCTCGCGGCGATGAAGGCACTCAAGCACTCACTCGACCCTGATGGGCTGATGGCGCCGGGGAACATCGTGGCGTGAGCCACGCGATGCACGTCTACATCCACGTCCCGTTCTGCGCTCGTCGCTGCTCCTACTGCGACTTCTCCATCGCCGTGCGCAGTGTCACGCCTGCGAACGATTTCGTCGACGCAATCCTGGCCGAATGGCGCGGTGCACTCGCGCAACCGACGGTGGCGGACGCGACCATCGACACCATCTACTTCGGCGGTGGCACCCCGTCGCGGCTTCCTGGTGAATCAATCGCGCGTGTCCTGCAGCAGGTCGCAGCCGATAGGCAGCTGGCCGACGACGTCGAGATCACCATCGAGGCCAACCCCGACGACATCACCCCTGAGCTCGCGAACGCCTGGGTGCGTGCCGGTGTCAACCGGATTTCCCTCGGGGTACAGAGTCACGACCCGCGGGTCCTGGAGTGGATGCACCGCAGTCACCGCGCCGAGCAGGTCGCGCCCGCGATGGCGACGATTCGCGCGGCGGGGATCGACAACATCTCGGTGGACCTGATCTTCGGCCTGCCGGAGTCCCTGCAGCGCGACTGGGAGGCCGATGTGGTCCGGACGATAGCGCTTCAGCCGGATCACGTCTCGATGTACGGACTCACCGTGGAGCCCCGGACCCCACTGGCGCGCTGGAGTGAGCGGGGTGCAATCGAGCCCGTCGGTGAGGATCGCTACGCCGCGGAGTTTCTCCACGCCCACGATTTCCTGGGCCAGGCCGGCTACGAGCATTACGAGGTGTCCAACTACGCCCGGCCGGGTCGGCGGTCCCGGCACAACCAGTCGTACTGGAGCGGGGCACCCTACCTCGGGTTGGGGCCCAGCGCCCATTCGTTTCTGGACGGCGAGCGCTGGTGGAACATCCGGGAGTGGCAGCGGTACCTGGAGGCCAGCCGGGCCGGATTGCCGCTTCGGGAGGGTAGCGAGCGGCTCACCGAGGAGCAGCGGGCCATCGAGAGGGTCTATCTGGGTCTCAGGACCGTGGCGGGGCTGCCGGAGGCCGAACTGCCCCCAGAACTGGTCTCCGGCTGGCTGGGGCACGGTTGGGCGACCCTGGATGAGGGCCTCATTCGGCTCACGGCCGAGGGATGGCTCCGCCTCGATGCGCTGGTGAGCCGGGTCGCAGTCTCGTAAGTTTCAGGGATGACGCAACTTGGCTCTCTCAGCGACCGCGAGCGTCGGGTCCTCGAGGCGGTGATCGAGACCTACATCGCCACGGCGGAGCCCGCCGGCAGCCACACCGTGGCCCGGCGCTCGGCACTCGGGATCTCACCTGCCTCGATACGTTCGACGATGAGCGACCTCGAGGCCAAGGGGTTCCTGTATCACCCGCACACCTCTGCGGGGCGGATTCCCACTGATCGCGCCTATCGGATCTACGTCGACTCGCTGGTGCGTCGCCAGCCGCCCGACACTGCCTCGCAACAGAAGCTGGAACAGGAACTCACCGTCGTGACGTTGGAGAGCGAGGAACTGCTCCGACGCGCCGCCCAGGTGCTGAGCATCCTCACGCAGGAGCTCGGCGTCGCGGTGGCACCCGCCCTGGAGGGGATCGTCCTGGAGCGGATCAACCTGGTCGCGGTTTCGGTTGAGCGGTTGCTGCTGGTGTTCAACCTCCGCAGCGGCACGGTGCGGAGCATCTTCGTCCGGGTACCGGTGGCGGTAGACCCGACCCACGTGCAGGAAGTCGAGTCGCTGCTCAACGAACGACTTGCGGGGCTGACACTGCGCGAGGTGCGCACCACCTTGAGCGACCGGTTGCGTGATGCAGCGTCGACCAGTGAGGCCGCCGAGCTGCTCGACATAGTGATGGCAGAGGGTGACGGGCTGTTCGAGCCCACGTTGTCCCCGGAGCCGGTGGTGCTCGGCAGCGCGGTACCGCTGGTGGAGCAGCCCGAGTTCGCGAGTGGCGAGAAGATGCGCTCGCTGATCGCGATCACCGAGCAGCGAGACAAGCTGCGCGACGCCCTGGCCCAGCGCAGGCAGGAAGGACTCAGCGTGACCATCGGGGGCGAGCACTCCGATCCCGGACTCTCCGGATTCACGCTGGTGACCAGTACCTACCGGCGCGGCGGCGCGACCGGCGTGATCGGTGTGCTAGGACCGACGCGGATGCCCTACGACAAGATCATCAGCCTGGTGGAGCATACCGGTCGCCTGGTGGAAGGATTGCTGCAGTGACGAATTACTACGAGGTCCTCGGTGTCTCTCGCACCGCGACCGACGGCGAGATCAAGAAGGCATACCGGCGACTCGCGATGGAATACCATCCCGATCGCAACAACTCTCCCGAAGCCGAGGCGAAGTTCAAGGAGCTGAGCGAGGCGTACCAGGTACTGGTCGATCCGCAGAAGCGCGCCCACTATGATCGATTCGGCTCCGCACCGGGCGGCTCAGGCGGATTCTCGGGGTTCGAGCACGTCGACCTGAGCGAGGCGCTCAACATCTTCATGCGCGACTTCGGTGGCTTCGAGGGAATCTTCGGTGGTCGCCAGAGTGGTGCCGATGCGCGCCGCGGCCAGGACGTGAAGGTCACGGTCAAGCTCTCGCTCCAGGAAGTCGCGACCGGGGTCAAGCGCAACATCAAGATCAAGACGCTGACGACCTGCGACACCTGCAACGGCAGCGGGGCAGGCAAGGGCACCCGACCCGTGGCCTGTGGCACCTGCGGTGGCAGTGGCGAGGTGCGTCGCGCCGCGAGGTCGGTGTTCGGCCAGTTCGTGCAGGTAGGACCGTGCCCGACCTGCCGGGGCGAGGGCACCGTGATCCGCACGCCGTGCGAAGTCTGTCGTGGCGAGGGAAGGGTCAAGTCCGAGCGCACCGTCTCGGTCGACATCCCCGCCGGTGTCTCGTCGCAGAACTACATCACCCTGCGGGGGCAGGGTGCCGCGGGCGCACGTGGCGGTCCTCCGGGTGACCTGATCGTCGTGCTCGACGTGAAGGAAGACGAGCGCTTCACTCGTGACGGCGACAACCTGTGGCTCGAGCTGCCACTGGGATTCTCCCAGGTCGCGCTTGGCACCGCTGTCACCGTGCCGACGCCGTGGGGTGACAGCGAGCTCAACGTTCCGGCCGGAACCCAATCGGGTGCGGTCCTCACGCTGCGCGGCAAGGGGCTACCCAAGCTCGGTGGCAACACCACCGGCGACCTCAACGTCCGCGTCCAGGTGTGGACGCCCAGGAACCTCAACGATGAACAGCGGCGGTTGTTCACCGAACTCGCCGCACACGAGGTCGAACCCGAGGAGGGTGGCGGCTTCTGGTCACGTCTCAAGGAAGCGCTGGGAGCGTGAGCGAGCGCGAGCGCTGGTGGCAGGTCAGCGTCGTCATCACCGACGACAATGTCGACCAGGTGGCTGCAGCGGTGGTGGCGGTCACCGGACAAGGCGTCGAGGAACCCGCACCCGGTCAACTCACCACCGTTCTCGACTCGGCGGTATCCGCCGATCACCTGGTGTCCGAACTTCGCCGCGCGTTTGGTGGCATCGATGCCAGGGTCACCGAGATCGAGCCGGTCAACTGGGTGGAACGCTGGCGCGACGGAATCCAGACGCGCCGCTTCGGTCGACTGGTCGTGACGCCGTCGTGGCTGCCGGTCGAACCGCAGGGTGACGAAGTCGTTGTCACGATCGATCCGGAGACGGCATTTGGTAGTGGAGAACACGGATCGACGCGAGCCGCGATGACCCTGCTCGAAAGGCACCTGGAGCCCGGAGACAGGGTGCTCGACTTTGGCAGCGGTTCCGGAATTCTCGCGATCGCTGCGGTACTGCTCGGGGCTGGTGCTGCGGTGGGCATCGAGGTGGATGAAGAGGCGAATCCGGTCGCCGAGGCGAATGCGCGCCGCAACGGCGTGGAGACCCGTGTCACATTCCTGACGGGCGATGCCGGCCAGCTCTACCAGTTGTTCGGGCCTGTTGACCTGGTCTGCTCGAACATTCTCCGCAGTGTTAACACCTTGTTGCTGCCCGCGATCCGCGACGCACTGTCGCCGGATGGCGTGGCGATCTTCTCCGGGATGGAGGAGGCAGAGCGAGAGCTGTTCCTGCCGGTGCTGGCCGAAGCCGGATGGCAAGTGATCGACGAGGCCAGCGACGCCGGCTGGCGGTCCGTGGCAGCCCGGCGGCCGTCGTGAAGCACGTGATCGTGCCGGTTGGGTCGCTTGAGGAAGGCGCCCGGATCCGGCTCGACGACGAGGAGTCCCATCACCTCGACGTGCGACGCGTCGCGGCACGAGCAACTGCTCACGCGATCGATGGGCAAGGCGGCATCGGCTTTGGCCACGTGGAAGCCGAGAATGGGCGCTGGCACTTCGTGGTGGAACTTGCCGCGATGGACGCGCGGCCGCCGATGACATTGCTGGCCGTCGCTGCCGGTGACCGTGATCGTTTCCTGTGGGTCGCGGAGAAGTCGGCTGAACTGGGTGTTACGCACCTGGTGCCGATCGAGACTTCGCACACTGCGAGTGTTGCGACTCGCCTGCGCGAGAGTGGCCTCGACAAGGTGAGACGTCGCGCGCGCGAAGCGTGCAAGCAGGCAGGCAATCCGTGGTTCCCCGAGGTCCTCGAAGTCGCGACCCTGGAGCAGCTCTCGGGCGCTGGTCACCAGGTGAACTGGTACCTGGCCGACCAGCAGGGGATCCCGCACCCGGGTATCGGTGCCCAGGAGTCGGTGGGATGGTTGATCGGCCCCGAAGCGGGATTCACCGAGCGCGAGGTCGAGTTTGTCGAATCAACCTTCGCAGCGCGCAGGATCGCGCTGGGGCGCCACGTGCTCCGATTCGAGACTGCGGCAATCGCGGCCGCGGTGATTTCCGAACACAACCGGGCCACCGCGGCCCAGGCACGGAGGCAATGATGGACTGCATCTTCTGCCGGATCATTGCCGGCGAGATCCCCGCACGCGAGGTGGCCCGCAGCGCCCACGCGGTGGCCTTCCACGACGTCAACCCGCAGGCCCCCGTGCACGTGCTGGTGGTGCCGGTGGCGCACGCCGCGACAGCCGCGGACGCGATGGCGCTGGAGAAGGGCGACCAGGTGATCGCCGAGGTGATGCGGCTGGGGGTGGAGGTGGCCCGCGAACTGGAGCTCGAGAAGGGCGGCTACCGATTCGTGATCAACACCGGCGACGAGGGTGGCCAGACCGTCCACCACCTGCACCTGCACGTGCTGGGCGGCCGCCAGATGAGGTGGCCTCCGGGTTGATCGGCTATGGGCGGGGTCTTGCTCCGCCCGCCCCGCCAACGGCTTGACGTGAGCCGAACCAGAGCGTAGCGTGGGATAGTATACCTCGCCCTCGGAGACCCCCTATGCCAGCACACCAGCACACCAGCACTGCACCGTCGGCTAGCCCTCGCTGTCGCACTGCTCGCGATAGGGTGCGTTGAGTCGCCCACCGGCGCGATCACCTCCGATCCCGATGGCACCTTGCCGTCCGAACCGGCGTTCGCGATGAGCTGCCAGCAAGGAGTATTCACCGGTTTCGACGCGACGAATGGCTGGGCCTGCAACGCGATAGTCGATTTTTACCCAGCTTCGCCACAGCTCGGTTACGTCCTGGCACCCGCTGTTACCGCCTGGAGGAACCGATTGTCGGCCACCGGGTTCAGCGACCTGCCGACCTTCAGGACCACGGCTGTTCCCAGTCAGGCCGAGGCCACGGTGACGGGGCCACACGAGGGCACGGAGTTCTGCGGCACCTGGAACAACGGTTCCAGAGTGCTGACGGTGTATGCCGATGCTGGATGTAACAACTTCGACAACACCGGCCCGCTACACGCGTTGCTGGTTCACGAGGTGGGGCACGCGGTCGGCTGGACCGGAAGTGGTGTGCACAAGCTCTATTTTGCCACGGCTGCAGCAGACCACTGTGTGATGCACCTGCCTTCGGACGGTTCGATCAACACCACGATCTGTGCCCACGAAATCGAAGGTGTCCTGGCCGCCTACGGCCTGGTCAGCCACGACGCCAATAGCTTCTTCTCCACGCCTTTCGTCGTTGGTGCCAACGGTCTGGCACCACTGTACCTGCAGACTGGCCAGGTCGACACGCTTTCGCCTGGTGAGTGGCAGCTCGAGGTTGGTGGCCCTGTATCGGGCAGTGGTGGCAGCTATTCCTGGACGAGCAACAATAGTGCCGTCGCGACGGTTTCGGGTGGAATCGTGACGGCGGTCGGGTCCGGCACGGCGACGATCCGTGCAGTGCCGCAGCAGTCGAGCTCCTACCTCCACGCGCATCCGTTCCGGACCCAGGGCGTCTCGACCACCGTTAGTGTCACCACGCCGCCGCCGGAGTTCATCGTTACCGCTGATCAGATGCCGATCATCACTCCAGGCAGCCACACCTTCACTGCCCACCTAGGGACCTCGAGTTCTACCATCTACTGGCGGGTCGATGACAGCAGGACGACAACTGTCAACCCGGATATGACGTTCTCGACCTTGGGGCAAGTGGCACAATTCAACGTGGGGTCGGGATCCTACACGCTCACAATCACCGTCTCGTTGTCAGTATGGGGTGGCGGGCAACAGCAGGACATCCCGGTGTGCACTACGGGCGACGACCCGGTCTACCTCGCGGGATTGTTCGACGAGGAAGGTGGCGGGACCGATGCTGTTGAGGGCTGCCCACCCCCAGAGCAGGAATGACCATGCGGCGATTCATCAACTGTCTGTCCGTCCTGGCTTTCCTGGCCTGTAGCGATTCGGGCACCGGGCCAACCGAACCTGCCGAGCCCACGGGGAAGCTGCTGGTCTTCCATCCCATTGGGACTATTCATGTTCTCGATATTGTCACGGGCGAATCGCGCGAGGTATCGCGCGACGGGGAGCCGTTTTTCTGGACCTCGGCTGCCTTCGACGAGGGTGCCCACGCGGTGATCGGCGGCGGCACGGGGATCGGACAGCCCTCTCCGGGGATCCGTCAGTTGGATCTTGCCTCGGGGGCGATCACCACATTCGTCGAAGGCGTAGGTGCCTTCGCCACGAGATTGGCTTCAGACGGCAAGACGTTGATATTCGCTGCCAGCGATCAGACGGTGATACGCTCTGCGCTGTTTACAATTGAACTGGGCAGCACGGCAGCACCTGAACGTCGATGGGTTGCATCTGAAACCACGCCACAACAAGCTCTCGCCAACCTGCGCTGGCTTCCGGACCAGAGCGGATTGATTGCCCATCTGTACGAGTCCCCTGTCGTGCAGCTAGTCCACTTCGACCTGGCAACTGGAGTAGTGACGCCGATCACCGAGCCGAGTACCACTTTGGAGATGACCCGTACTCTGGACCTCTCGCCAGACGGGCGAACTATCGCGTACAACACCCATACCGGCGAGCTGCGTTTCATTACCCGCAGCGGCGAGGCGGCACCGGGCTACCCCACCGACCTGCGCGGCCTCTTCCCGGCCTTCTCACCGGATGGCAAGTTGTTGGCCTGGTCCAGGTTCAAGGAGGGTATCCTGGAGCTGGATGGCATCTGGTTCTACCGATTCTCCGACGGTGCCATGTGGCGTGCGCTACCCGCGGAGAGTGAGCTGACCTGGCTGCTGGATTGGGGGTGAATGGTAGCGGCGGGGCCCGCCCCGCCCGCCCCGCCCGCAGGACGCGGGCACCACCCCGCCTTCCAATCACCCGCGCCCTTCCGATACTCGACAAGAAGCCGTATACTTAAGGGTTATTCTTCATCTGCCGCCCCCTGACCGGGGCTCGAGAGGGGTGAGTCAGTAAATGTCCGAGGTCATCCTCCACGATGACGAGAGCTTCGAGCGCGCGCTCAAGCGCTTCAAGAAGAAGTGCGAGAAGGCCGGCATCCTTTCGGATCTCCGCAAGCA